>WNFQ01001027.1_pt1 | contig 19554 bp, 14 predicted proteins | sample 5400171 | NCBI WGS metagenome assembly WNFQ01 (sample SAMN13153356, study PRJNA577476) | soil metagenome | isolation source: 20 cm soil under Madrone tree | place: USA:California | collected 2016-06-14 | reverse complement strand
CCCACTTTGTTCTTGATTTCGTTGACGTAGGTTTCCGCCGAGTATTTGGCGACTTCGAACAGCAGCTTGCGAGCCAGCGAATAACCGTTGGTATGCAGGCCATTCGAAGGCAGGCCGAGAATGATGTCGCCAATCTCAACTTGTTTGCCAGTGATGATGCGCTCGCGCTCGACTACCCCCAGGATGAACCCCGCCAAGTCGTATTCGCCGTTCGGATAGAAGCCAGGCATTTCTGCGGTTTCGCCGCCGATCAGCGCACACCCGTTGTGCTTGCAGGCTTCGGCAATGCCCTCGACGACCTTCTCGGCCACCTGCGGTTCGAGCGTGCCGGTGGCCAGGTAGTCCATGAAGAAGAGCGGCGTGGCGCCCGGCACCATGATGTCATTCACGCAGTGGTTCACCAGGTCGCCCCCCACGGTGTGGTGAACGTTCATCGCGAAGGCGACTTTCAGCTTGGTCCCGACGCCGTCGACGCTGGACACGAGCACGGGATCGACGTACGTCTTGGCAATGGAAAACAGGCCTCCGAAGCCGCCTATTTCGCTCAGCACGCCCTTAGTGAATGTCTTGTGGGCAAGGTACTTGATACGTTGTTTGGTGCGATTGGCGCGATCGATGTTTACACCGGCATCGGCGTACGTAACAGCGTCGGTCTTTGTGGGGTCCGGGGCCAAGAAAACCTATCCCTCGTATGAAGTCCTAAGAAGAGCGTGGAGAAACTGCTGACCCCGCTGACAACTGGGAAGCAACGCCAAAACGCGGGTCATTGTAGCACGGTGGAGGGCGCGCAGCGGATGCAGAGGGTGCACGCTGAACGCCCATCGTCGCCGAGACACACGGCGAGTGTTGTTTTGAATTGGATGGAGGAGGCGGCGGAGAGCTTCGCTCTAGTGTGAGACGAAGTCGCTGAAGTAGTAGGCGAGAACTCCGAACAAAGCCAAGCCGGAAATCCCGTACGCCGTTAGGACCCAGAAATTGCGTCCTTCATGTGGATGCGACTTCGCCGCGCTCGATGGCGAGACAGCAGATAGACTTTCGGGGGCCCGAGATTCCATGCAACCCTCCAACCTAGAATCGTGGCAGACGAGGCCACGCATTTTTCCCCACACCTGCCTTCCGGGGCAGGTTACTGGAAGCGGATTTTACTACGGTTTTGGCCGGGAAATTGTCAAATTTTCGTCGAGGGGCTGGCCGAGAGGTTGCACATTTGTTGCAACGGACCGGTACAAAAATAAAGCCCCGGCGCAAGCCGAGGCTGAATTCCAAAGGCGGAACCGCGACTATTTCATCTTGTCGCAGCTCTTCATTTTGTCGTCACTCTTCATCTTGTCGTCGCCCTTTTTCTTGTCGCCCTTCTTCTTCGCCTTCTTCTCCTTGCTGTCGGCCTTCTTGGCGTCATCCTTCTTGTCGGCGCTGCCGGCATCCTGCGCGAATGAGGCGGTAGTCAGGGAGAGAGCAAGCGCAACCGAGAACAGTAGCGTGAGCAGCTTCTTCATTTCGTAAATTCTCCTTGTGAATTCAGTTGCAGTTTCCGTGCCCAGGCACACGGCTACGAGCTGGTCCTGGTTGGGATTGTGCCTTAGTTAGGGCGGGGAGAATTCTAGCCTAGAAGGGGGGAGAAGCAAGCAGAAAATGTACTAACGGGTGGATTGGGTAAGGTCAGTGAAAGTCACATCCCTAGCAGCCCTGCCGTTGTTGCGTCACAGTCTCATCCTCCTGCCGGAGATACACTTACTGGGCTATGTGTACCGGTCAGGTCTAACCAAGTGAGTGAGGCCAGCCAGGCGACCAGGGCGAGCACCCCTGCGCAAGATCCCTCCCATGACGTCGGGCGTTCTGAACCTCATCCGCTGGATGCCATCCTCGCGTCGCACAGCATCGCCCTGATCGGCGCCACCGACCGCGCGAGCGACCTCGGACGGGCCGCGCTGGTCGACGATCGCGATCAAGGCCAGGGACTGGGCACGGAACTGTACCGCCGGCTGATCGCCGTGGCGCGCGACGAAAAACTGAAGAGAGTGGTCTCGACGATCTCTGGCCGAGAACCGCGAGATGCGCGCAATCTGCCAAAAGCTTGCCTTCCGTCTGGAGGCGGACGTGGACGACGGAACCGTGCGAGCAGAGTTGGATGTGTAATACGCCAGTGACCTTGGTTTCCGAGCTAACGCCCCTTCCCCTTGCGCCCATTCCCCGCTTACGATACAAACGGGCCAAGGGCCCACCCTCTATGCGCCGTTTGCTTTACCTCGTCCTCCTGCTCTCCGGTCTCTGCACAGCTGCGCTAGCTCAGAAGCCGGAAAACGCACCGGCTGCCAAGTCCGCCGAGAGGTCGGCAGACAAGGACAAAACCGACAAGAAAGACTATTCCCAGGAGGCGTTCGTCATCGAGCAAGTGCGCTCGCGACTCCGTTTCGAGAGCGACGGCACAGGGCGAAAGGAAACCGTCGCACGCGTCCGCGTGCAGAGCGAGGCGGGGGTCGAGCAGTGGGGTCAGGTGGTCATCGGGTACAACTCGGCCAACGAACGCGTGGAGATTCCCTACGTGCGCGTGCTGAAAAAGGATGGCATGGTAGTCACGGCACCCGCCGATTCAGTACAGGACCTGAGCGCTCCGGTGGCACGCGAGGCCCCGGTTTACACCGACTATCGGCAGAAGCACATCACGGTGCCCGGTCTACGCCCAGGGGAAGTCCTCGAATATGACATGGCGACTGTCATCCACACGCCGCTCGCGCCGGGCCAGTTCTGGAGTGAGTACGACTTCGACAAGAACAATATTGTTCTGGATGAGCAGCTTGAAGTGGATGTGCCGAGGAATCGTCCCCTGAAACTGAAGACCAAGCCGGGCTTCGACCCGAAAATCACCGAAGAGAACGGCCGGCGCATTTATCGCTGGACCAGTTCGCACCTGGAGCGCGAGGACGACGACAAGGGTAAGGACAAGGACAAAAAGAAAAAGAAGAAGAAAAAGCCGGAAGACGAAGTCCCCGCCATTCAACTGACCACCTTCAACACCTGGGAAGAAATCGGGCGGTGGTACGCGGGTCTCGATCACGATCGCCGGCAGCCCACCCCGGAGATTCGCGCCAAAGCGGACGAATTGACCAAGGGCGTCGGGACAGAGCTGGACAAGGTGGAAGCGCTGTACGACTTTGTCGCCAAGAATTTTCGCTACGTGAGCTTGTCACTGGGGTTGGGCCGCTACCAGCCGCATGCGGCCTCCGATGTTTTGCACAACCAGTACGGCGACTGCAAGGACAAGCACACGCTGCTCTCTTCCTTGCTCGAAGCGGAGGGCCTGCATGCGTCGTCCGTCTTGATTAACTCCAGCCGAAAGCTCGATCCCGATATTCCCTCGCCCTCGCAGTTTGATCATGTCATCACGCTGCTTCCGATGGGCAAGGAAGAAGTCTGGATGGACACGACAACCGAGGTCGCCCCGTTTCGGCTGCTTTCCTTCAACATCCGAAACAAGCAGGGGTTGGTGATTCCGGTGGATGGCACTCCTCACCTGGAGGAGACGCCCGCCGACCCGCCCGTGGCCAATTCGCAGGTACAAGCCATTGACGGCACCGTCAACCAACTGGGCAAGCTCAACGCCAAGGTGAGCTACGTGGTGAGAGGCGATACCGAGCTCCTGATGCGCATTATTTTCCGGCGCGTGCCGAACGCGCAGTGGCAGCATCTGGTCGAGAACATCAATTCGATGGGCGGCCTGGATGGAGAGGTCACGAATCTCAAAGTAGCGGACCCGGCGGCCACAACCGAACCTTTCCAGTTTTCTTACGAGATCTCGAAGGCGAACTTTCTCGACTGGTCGAAGAAGAAATCAGAGCTCGAACTGCCGCTTGCCCAGTTCAACTTGGCCGAAGCAGACGAGGACGAAACCAGCTCCGACTCGGAGCCGATCAAGTTCGGGCCTCCGGGGGAGTTCAGCTATCGCGTAAAACTGCAGCTGCCCGCGAAGTTCACGGCGCATGCGCCTCTTCCCTTTTCCCTGAAGCGCGACTATGGCGAATACCAGGCCAGCTACAAGCTGGACGGCTCGACGTTCACCGCAGAACGCACCATGTTGATGCGGGAACGGGAATTGCCGGCCACGCGCACCGGCGACTATCTCGCCTTTCGCCGGGCGGTGATCGCGGACCTTGGCCAGCGCCTCTCGATCGAGAACACGACCGCAGGGACGCCGGCGCCGCCCCCCGGCATGAAAGCCGACGAACTGGATGAAAGTGCCCGCGCCGCGATGCAGAACGGCAACTTTCCTCTGGCGGTGCAGATGCTGAAGCGCGCTGTCGAAGTCGAGCCCAAGCACAAATACGCCTGGAACAATCTCGGACTCGCTTACCTGGCCATGCGCCAGAATGATGATGCTATCGCCGCGTTCCAGAAAGCGGTGGACGTGAATCCGTACGACGAGTTCGCCTTCAATAACATGGGACGCGCGTACTGGCAGCAACGCAAGTACGAAGACGCAGCCACTGCCTTCCACCGGCAGCTCGAGATTAATCCGCTGGACAAATTTGCCCATACCAACCTGGGCGCAATGTACGCCGAGTGGCACAAGTACGATGAAGCGGCGCCCGAACTGGAGAAGGCTGTATCTCTCACACCCAACGACCCCGCCTTGCAGGTCAGCCTGGGCGACGCGTACCTGAACCTGGGGCAGGACGACAAGGCACTGGCTGCCTTTGACCATGCAATCGATATCTCGGCGACACCCGTGGTGTGGAACAACATCGCTTACCAGCTCTCCCTGAAGAATGCGCACCTGGATAAAGCCCAGCAATACGCCGAGTCGGCAGTGGCAGCGACCGCAGCTGCACTGCGCAATCTGTCTCTCGATCAGCTCAACCAGCGCGACCTGGCACTGGTGCCGTCGCTGATTGCGTACTGGGACACGCTGGGCTGGGTCTACTACGCGGAAGGAAATCTCGACAAGGCGGAGAAATACGTGTCGGCTGCCTGGCAACTGGGGCAGCACGGCGAGGTCGGCGATCACCTGGGACAGATCTATGAGAAGCGCGGCGAGAAAGACAAGGCGATTCGCACCTACGCGCTGGCGATGAATGGCCTGCGTCCCATTCCTGAGACTCGCGGCCGTCTTGGGAGCCTGCTGGGTGGAGAGGACAGGGTCGCGGCCACCATTGCCAAGTATCGCGATGAACTGCAGGACATGCGCACCGTGAAGCTGAAAGAACGGCCCGCCCTGACGGGCAGCGCGGAGTACTTCGTGCTCTTGGGCGCAGCGACGAGCGGAGCATCGGTGGATGGCGCAAAATTCGTTCGTGGTGAAGAGAAGCTGCGCACATTGGACGACGCGCTCCATCATCTGAAGCTGAGTCTGAATTTTCCCGACGACACACCAACCAAGATTCTGCGTCGTGGCGTGCTCTCCTGTTCGCAGGCCACCAGCAACTGCAGGTTTGTGCTGATGCTGCCCGACGACGTGCGTTCGATCGACTGATACGGGGTAAGCGCCCGCGTCTAGCCGGCTGTCGTGAGGGCATCCCGCCCTCAGCCGGGGTCGCAGCCCTACAAGCGCGGCGTTTGTTCGTACCACTTGGTTGTCTGTTCATAGGCGTAAGCGAGCCGCAACACGATGTCCTCCCGCCCGGGCGGCCCGGCAATCTGCAGGCCACTCGGCAATCCCGCCTTCGTAAATCCGCAGGGCACGGAGATCGCCGGCAATCCCCAAACATTCAGCGGCCGCGTGTTGCGCAGCAGCAACAGTTCCCGCGGACGGAGAAGATCGGGATTCTGTTGCAGTTCGGCGATCGTGGGTGCCGGGATTGGCGTGGTCGGCGTGACGAAAACATCGATCATCTCAAAGAGCTGCCGGATGTTCTGGCGTGTGACGTCCAGTTTCGCTCGCTGGCGCAGGCACTCGTCGCGACTGATGTTCTCTCCCGCCTTGATGCGGCGCAGTGTTTCCGGTTGATAGAGAGTGGGGGTTTTGGCGACCGACTGGGCGTGAAAGGCGTAAGCTTCTGCCGCCTGCAGAGTGCGGTCGGTGTCGGGCTGGAGTTCGATGTCGAGACGTTCGCGCGAGAGCGTGTCCAGAACCTGTAACGCCTCCTCAACTGCCGCCGCGACTTCCGAATCCAGGTCGGCATAGAAATAAGATCGCGGCACGCCGACGCGCAAACTTTTATCGGCCGCCTTCCACAAGCTCAGAAAGTCCAGTGGAGGAAGACCGAGATCTCTCCCATTGTTCGTGGTAATCGCTTGCAGCATCAGTGTGGCGTCCGCAACGGTGCGGGCAATCGGCCCGACATGGTCGAGCGATTCCGACAGTGGAATCACGCCCTGAGCGCTGACTCGTCCGTAGGTCGGCTTGAGGCCCACCACACCGCACAAGGCTGCCGGTTCGCGGATCGAGCCTGCTGTGTCGGTGCCAATTGCGGCGTAGCCCATGCCAGCCGCCACGGCAGCCGCTGAACCGCCCGACGAGCCTCCCGTGATGTGCGCCGTGTTCCACGGATTGCGCACCACGCCGAAGTAACTGATCATCGAGCTGCCCCCGTAGGCGAACTCGTGCAGGTTTTGCTTACCGAGCAAAATGGCACCCGCGTCCTCCAACTTCCGGACAACATCCGCACTCTGGTCTGGAACGCGACCCTTATACAATTTGCTGGCGGCGGTCGTGAGAACACCCGCCGTATCGATTAGGTCTTTCAGTCCAATTGGGATTCCGTGTAGCGGCCCGCGCCAGTTCCCGTGCGCGATTTCGTCCTCGGCCAGCTGAGCTTGCTCGAGGGCAGACTCTGCCGCGACGGTAATAAACGCGGTTAGCGCGGGATTGAGTTTCTCGATACGGGCGAGGCAGTGTCGAGTCAATTCGATCGGCGAAATCTTCCGCAGGCGAAGCGCCTCGCCGAGCTCGAGGATCGTGTTCAAGTGGCTCTCCGTCTCTGGGACGGAATATTATCCCGGAACGCCAGCCGGCGGATGCGCGCTGAGCCTATAATCGAAAACGGGGGTCCCGGGGTGGAGGTCCAGCAGAACACATGGCACAAATGACGGTCGCAGACGTCACAACCCACGGCTTCCTGGTAGACGGCAGATGGATCGAAGAAGGCGACCTGTTGGAGGTCAAAGCGCCCTACGATGGCTCCGTCATCGGGCGCGTGTACCAAGGCCGGCGGCAACATGCGGAAGCCGCCATCGCAGCCGCGGTAAAGGCATTCGGCACCACCCGCCGCTTGCCCGCGTTCGAACGGCAACGGATGCTACGGCGGGTTGCCGAGGGTATCGCCCAACGGAAAGAAGAATTCTCCCGCACCCTGTGCCAGGAAGCGGGCAAGCCCATCAAGGCGGCGCGCTCGGAAGTCGAGCGCGCCATCTTCACATTTACAGTCGCGGCGGAAGAAAGCACGCGCATCTATGGGGAGTACTTGCCGCTCGACTGGCAGGAGTTCACCGCCGGACGCTGGGGTATCGTGAAGCGGTTTCCGCTAGGGCCCATCGCTGGCATCACTCCGTTCAATTTCCCTCTGAACCTGGTGGCCCATAAGGTCGCCCCCGCGATCGCTGCCGGTTGTCCCATGGTGCTGAAGCCCGCACCGCAAACTCCGCTCACCGCGCTGCTATTGGGAGAAGTTGTGCAGCATTCAGGATGGCCCGACGGCGCTCTGAACATTCTGCCTCTATCCAACGAGGACGCCAGCCTGCTGGTTACTGACGATCGCCTGAGGATGATCAGCTTCACCGGCAGCGCCGCCGTTGGATGGCAGATCAAGAAGAATGCCGGGAAGAAAAAGGTGCTGCTCGAACTGGGCGGGAATGCCGGCGTGATCGTCCACAAAGATGCGGACTTAGCTTACGCGGCCGAACGCAGCGTGGCTGGGGGTTTTGGTTACGCCGGGCAGAGCTGTATTTCGGTTCAGCGCATCCTGGTCGAGCATTCGGCGTATGGTAAGTTTACCGATCTCTTCTTGGCGGGCGTGAAGAATCTCAATATCGGTGATCCATTGGAGGATTCCACCGATGTGGGTCCTCTGATCCGCGAGAGCGATGCAATTCGCGCGACCGATTGGGTGCAGGAGGCGGTTCGTGGCGGTGCACGCCGGTTGTGCGGCGGCAACCGCAAAGGCTCGATCCTCGAGCCCACGGTTCTCACCGGAACCAAGCCCGACATGAAAGTCAATTGCCAGGAGATGTTCGCGCCGGTGGTCACCGTCGAGCCGTACAGTGATTTTGACGAAGCGCTGCGGCAAATCAATAGCTCCGCGTACGGATTGCAGGCGGGGATCTTCACGCGCGACGCTAAGCTGATGTTTCAGGCGTTCGATGAGTTGGAAGTTGGTGGCCTGTTGGCGGGGGATGTGCCTAGCTTTCGCATCGATCACATGCCGTATGGGGGCGTGAAGGACTCCGGGCTTGGCCGTGAAGGCCTGCGCTATGCAATCGAAGAAATGACGGAACCAAAACTGCTCGTGATGAATCTACGTTAGGGACGAACCTGCAATGGGACGTAGCCTTGCTGTCATAGTGGAGACTTGCTCGATTGCGGTCTCCGTTCTGATTGCTCTAGAAAAACGAGACACTCGCTGGCACAGCAATTAATTTCCAAGAAATTTTCAGCGCGTAACACCTCGAGGGGCCACGGATACGAACCTACTGTTATAATCACAAGTTTTCGTGGGCGCTGTCGCAGCCACCTGTAACTCATAAACCTGAGGGCCGCAGTTCCTGGGAGGGCGTACCACTCCCGCACGTTGAAAGTATCGTTCGATGCAGATTTTTCACCGCAGCACAAACACACTTTCCCGGGCATCAATTTACGGAGCGGTTTTCATCATCGCCGGCGTGGGCTGGGCGTTGATGCAGTTCCAGCGCTCGCCCTACATCACGTACGCGGGCGTGGTGAAGCCGCAGCCTGTTCCTTTCAGCCATCAGCATCATGTCACGGGACTGGGGATCGACTGCCGGTACTGTCACACTTCGGTGGAAAATTCGAGTTTCGCAGGAATTCCGCCTACGAAAACATGCTTGAACTGCCACTCCCAAATCTGGACCAACGCGCAGATGCTCGAACCGGTGCGCGCCAGTTATCGCACGGGCGAATCACTGCAGTGGACGCGCGTGAATCAACTGCCGGACTTTGTCTACTTCAATCACAGTATTCACATCAATAAGGGCGTCGGGTGCAACACTTGTCACGGCCCGGTCGACCAGATGCCGATGATGTACCAGTTCGCATCGTTGCAGATGGAGTGGTGCCTGGAGTGCCATCGCGCGCCGGAGAAATTCCTGCGCCCGCGCAGCGAAGTATTCAACATGCGCTACCACCAGCCCACCGCAGATTTGCCGCTGGTCGTCGACGGGCAGAGTTACACCGACCAGGAATCGCTCGGCAAGGCCTTGGTCGCAAAACACAAGCTGCGCAGCGTGCAGGACATTACCAGCTGCAGCACTTGTCATCGCTAGATTGGTTTAGAGACTTGGCGGAAAGAATCGCCGCACATTGAAGATGGAAGACGCAAAGCAAAACACGAAGGGCGGGGCCGTTTGTCCCGGTAAGAAGCTGGATCGCGCGACGGTTGAAGCGCAGCTCGCGCAGACCAAGGGCCCGGAGTACTGGCGCAGCCTGGAAGAACTCGCGGGCACCCCTGAATTCAAGGAGATGCTGCACCGCGAATTTCCTCGGGGTGCTTCGGAATGGGTGGACTCGTTCTCGCGCCGCGGCTTCCTGCAGTTGATGGGCGCATCGCTGGCCATGGCGGGGATGACGGGCTGCACCAAGCTGCCGCTCGAACCCATCGTGCCCTACGTAAAGCAGCCGGAGGAGGTCGTGCCCGGTCGTCCGATGTTCTATGCGACGGCGACGATTTTGAGTGGATACGCGAGCCCCGTGCTAGTGGAGAGCCACCTGGGACGTCCCACCAAGATCGAAGGCAACGACAAGCATCCCGCGAGCCTGGGTGGCACCGACATCTTTGCACAGGCCTCGATTCTCGGGATGTACGATCCCGACCGCTCCCAGACCATCACCAAGCGGGGCGATGTGAATTCGTGGGCGGAGTTTGTGAAAGAAATCAAGGGTCCCCTTGCTGTGCAGAAGGGCTTGGGCGGTGCGGGAATTCGGATCCTTACGCAGACAATTTCTTCGCCCACTCTAGCTGACCAGTTGCGCGCTTTCCTCAAGATCTATCCGCAAGCCAAGTGGCATGTGTATGAGCCGGTGAATCGCGACAACCTGCTGGAAGGTGCGAAGCTGAGGTTTGGCCAGCCCGTCGAGACACGTTACCAGTTGGAGAATGCAGACGTCATTGTTTCCCTCGATGCGGATTTTCTGTATGCGGGCTTCCCGGGAAATACGCGCTACATTCGGGATTTCGCGAAGAAGCGCAATCCGGATGCGCCCATGAGCCGGTTCTACGCAATCGAGAGCACCCCGACTTCGACGGGCGCGAAGGCGGATCATCGGCTGCCCTTACGGGCTGTGGACGTTGAACGACTCGTAGGGTACATGCTCACGATCCCGATGAACACCGGTCGTCCGAGCCAGGAATTCGGGGCGAGTTTTACACCCGAACAGCTAAAGTTCGCGGCGGCAGCATATCGGGACTTAAACGAACACCGTGGTTCAAGCGTGATAATTGCCGGCGATCATCAGCCGCCGCTGGTTCATGCTCTCGCCCACTTACTGAATCTGCAACTCGGAAACGTCGGCAAGACCGTCGTCTACACCGACCCAGTCGATGCCAACCCCGTGAATCAGACCGAATCTCTGCGCGATCTGGTCGCGGACATGCGCGCCGGCAGAGTGGACCTGCTCGTCATCATGGGCGGCAATCCCGTTTACGATGCGCCCGTCGATCTGGGTTTCGCGGATGCGCTCAAGAGTTCCAACATTTCGCTGCGCATCCATCAGGGGATTTATCAGAACGAAACCTCGGAATACTGCCATTGGCACGTCAATGAAACGCACAGCCTGGAGGCCTGGAGCGACGGCCGAGCCTGCGACGGAACCGTCAGCATCGTTCAGCCGCTCATCTCGCCGCTTTACGCGGGCAAGAGCGGCCATGAGCTAGTCTCCGCTCTTTCGGGAATCGGCGATGCTACAGGATTCGAGATCGTGCGTGCGTATTGGCAGAAGCAACATGCAGGCGCGGACTTTGAGGCGTTCTGGCGAAAGTCGCTCCATGATGGCTGGCTCGAAGGAACTGCTTATGCGCCCAAAGCAGTAACGGCGAACACTTCTGTTCCCACCACCGTGACCCCAGCGGTTACAGGTTCCCTGGAAATCAACTTCCGCCGCGACCCCTCCGTCTACGACGGACAATTCGCCAACAACGGCTGGCTGCAGGAACTGCCGAAGCCGATGACCAAGCTCACATGGGACAACGCCGTCCTGGTTGGGCCGACGATGGCCGCACGCGAACACTTGAAGACGGAAGACATGGTCACGCTCGAACTCGACGGCCGCAAAATCACGGCTCCGGTCTGGATTCAGGCGGGCCATCCCGACAACTCGGTGACGCTGTATCTCGGCTACGGCCGCAGGCGAGCGGGACGCGCCGGAACCGGCGCGGGCTTCGATGTCTATCCGCTGCGCACGACGTCTGCTTTGTGGTTCGGAACCGGCGGCAAGCTCACCAAGACCAGCGATACGTTCAAACTAGCGTCGACCCAGGGCTATCAGACGATGGACACGCCCGACGGCAACACGCGCCCTCTGGTGCGCGAAGCCAGCCTTGAGAAATATCGCAAGGAACCGAAATTCGCGCAGGAAGAGCAGCCACCCAAGGAACTCACGCTCTATCCCGGCTACGACTACGCCAAGCAGGACTACGCCTGGGGCATGGCCATCGATTTGAACTCCTGCGTGGGTTGCAACAACTGCATGCTCGCCTGCCAGTCAGAAAACAACATCGCCGTCGTCGGCAAAGAGCAGGTGGTGAAGGGCCGCCACATGCATTGGCTGCGCGTGGATGCCTATTATCAGGGGGACCGAGACAATCCCAAGGCATACTTCCAGCCGGTTCCGTGTATGCAGTGTGAGAACGCCCCCTGTGAACTGGTTTGTCCCGTGGGCGCGACCGTACACAGTAGCGAAGGCCTGAATGACATGGTTTACAACCGCTGCATCGGGACCCGCTACTGCTCGAACAACTGTCCCTACAAGGTGCGACGGTTCAACTTCCTCCTCTTCCAGGATTGGGAGACCACGCAGTACAAGATGATGCGCAACCCTGATGTCAGCGTGCGCAGCCGCGGTGTGATGGAGAAGTGCACCTACTGTGTGCAGCGCATCAATCAGCGCCGCATCGACGCCGAACGTGCCGACGAAAAAATCAAGGACGACGGCACGCTTCAGACCGCGTGCCAGCAGTCCTGTCCGGCGGGCGCCATCGTCTTCGGCAACATCAACGACCCGAACAGCCGGGTCTCGCAACTGAAAGCGGAGGATCGTAACTACGGGTTGCTCGCGGACCTCAACACGCGTCCGCGAACAACCTATCTCGCTGAGATTCGCAACCCCAACCCCGAACTCGAGCCGGAGCGCGGTTAAGTCATGGCAGACCACACCGAAGACGTAATCGAAAACCGAAGCGCCCCGGTCATCGAGCCCGGGCACACCTTCGGGTCGGTGACCGACAAGATCAGCTCAATCGTGCTGACGAGGCCTACTTCGACCGGCTGGTTCATCGGCTTCGGCGTCGGGTTCCTGCTCACGATGATGATGCTGTTCGCCATCGGATACCTGGTGGTGAAGGGCACGGGCATCTGGGGCATCACGATTCCGATCGGGTGGGGCTTTGCAATCGTCAATTTTGTCTGGTGGATCGGCATCGGCCACGCGGGCACGTTGATCTCGGCCATTCTTTTGCTGCTGCGGCAATCCTGGCGCAACTCCATCAACCGATTTGCCGAGGCGATGACACTCTTCGCGGTTGCTGCAGCCGGAATCTTCCCGCTGATTCACACCGGCCGTCCCTGGCTCGCGTACTGGATGTTCCCGTACCCGAACACGATGAACTACTGGCCACAGTTCCGCAGCCCACTGATCTGGGACGTGTTCGCAGTGTCCACGTACTTCACGATTTCGCTGCTGTTCTGGTTCATCGGACTGGTTCCCGACCTGGCGACCCTGCGCGACCGCTCTACCAATCGCGTGGCCCAGATCATTTACGGGATGCTCGCCTTGGGCTGGCGTGGTTCGGCACGCCACTGGCACCGCTACGAGTCGGCGTACCTCTTGTTGGCCGGACTGGCGACGCCGCTGGTGCTTTCGGTGCACACGGTGGTGAGCTTCGATTTCGCGGTCTCGATCGTACCCGGCTGGCACACCACCATCTTCCCGCCGTATTTCGTGGCAGGCGCCATCTACTCCGGCTTCGCGATGGTGCTGATGCTGGCCATCCCGATTCGCAAACTCTATCGCCTTGAAGACTTCATCACCGACCGCCACCTGCAGAACTCCGCCAAGGTCATGCTGGCTACTGGATGGATCGTGGCTTACGGCTATGGGATCGAAGCTTTCATGGGTTGGTATAGCGGCAACCGCTACGACGCGTTCCTGCTGTGGAACCGGCTGCACGGACCGTATGCCGGACTCTACTGGCAGTTGTTGATCTGTAATATCGGGATTCCCCAGGTTTTGTGGATTCGCAAGCTGCGCACCAGCCCGGTTGGACTTTTCTGTGTTTCGCTCGTGATCCTTGTGGGCATGTGGCTGGAGCGCTTCGTGATCGTCGTGATCAGCCTGCATCGCGACTTCCTAACTTCGTCCTGGGGCATGTACTACCCCACGCGTTGGGACTGGATGACCTATGTCGGAACCATCGGCATGTTCCTCAGCGCGATGTTCCTGTTCGTGCGCATCCTGCCCATGATTTCGATCTTTGAAATGCGCACCTTGTTGCCGGAGGCGGAGGTGAAGCCCGAATGAAAACCACTCCCATCTACGGCATGATGGCGGAATTCGATTCGGCCAGCGACCTGGTATCAGCGGCGCGCAAGACCCATGAAGCCGGCTACCAAAAGATGGACGCCTACAGCCCCTTTCCCGTGGAAGAACTGGCAGAAGCCATTGGCTTTCACACGAACCGCGTACCCCTGGTGACGTTGATCGGCGCCGTGATTGGTGGACTATCCGGCTACCTGATGCAGTACTGGATTTCGGTCGACAGTTACCCGATCAATGTAGGCGGCCGTCCGTATCACTCCTGGCCATCGTTCGTCATCGTGACTTTCGAGATGACGATCCTGTTCGGCGGGATTTCCGCGGTGTTCGGCATGCTCGCGTTAAATGGCCTGCCCATGCCGTATCACCCGGTGTTCAACGTGCCGCGCTTCGCGATGGCGAGTAAGGATCGCTTCTTCCTGATCGTGTTCTCGACCGATCCCAAGTACAGTCCCACCGGCACCCGACAGTTTCTGGAGAGCCTGAGGCCTCGTTCGATTTCCGAGGTGCCCAGTTAGCGCCATGCGCAGCTTCCCCAACATTTCGCCCCTACTGTTGATAGTGGCCCTGTCGGGGTGCCGTCTCGATATGCACGTGCAGCCCCGGCAGAATCCGCTCTCGAAGAGCGACTTCTTCCAGGATCAACGCTCGGCCCGGCCGTTGGTACCGGGAACCGTCGCCCGCGGGAATTTGCGGGAGGACACGTATTTCTATACCGGCAAGATCGGAAACAATCCGGGCGACTATATGCCCTTCCCGGTCACCAAGGAAGTTCTGGAACGCGGACGCGAGCGTTTCAATATTTATTGCGCGCCCTGCCACTCCCGCGTAGGCGAGGGCAACGGGTTCATTCCGTCTCGTGGCTTCGCGCGCAAGCCGCCGTCGTTTCACGTCGAGCGACTCGAGAAAGCGCCGGTGGGGTACATCTATGGAGTTATGACGGAAGGCTTTGGCACCATGCTGGATTACTCGGCGCAAATTCCGCCGCGCGATCGCTGGTGCATCGTGGCCTACATTCGTGCGCTGCAGTTGAGCCAGCACGCGACCTTGGCGGACGCACAGGGCCATCCAATCCCGTCGCCCGCGCCGGAATTCGCTGAGCCGGGAACTGGAGCGACGCTGCCGCGCGTGCAGCCAGCGACACCAGGCGCACAGCACGAGGAGTCCAAATGAGCACCGCGCACCTGACCCACCTGGACCTCTCGGCACCGCCCATCGTGAAGACGATCATGCGGCGGGCGCTCGTGGTGGGGGTGGTTGCGTCGGTCGTCGCGGTGCCGCTCGGCTTTTCGAATCCTGCAGTCTTCTTCCGCGGCTACTTGGTGTCCTATATGGACTGGCTGTGCGTCTGCCTGGGCTCGACCGCCATTCTGATCATTCGCCACCTGACCGGCGGCGGCTGGGGCATGGTGATTCGACGAGTGCTGGGTGCTGCCATGCGCACGATGCCCTTACTGGCAGTTCTCTTCCTGCCGATTGCTTTTCTATCCGTGCCGAAGTTGTACCCCTGGGCGATGCCGTATGAAGCAATTCAGGATCCCAGAATCCGCGAGCATCTTGCGCACAATAAGTTCGTCACCAGCGGCTACCTGAACTGGTCCGGGTTTGTGATCCGCGCCGCGATTTACTTTGCTATTTGGGGATTGCTGGTTTTCCTGCTTACCAAATGGTCCACGGAACAAGATAAGCCGCCCGTGCGCGACAACAGCGCACGCTTCAAAGCGGTCAGCGGACCAGGGCTGATCATTCTGGCTTTCACCGTGTCTTTCGCGGCCATTGATTGGGCGATGTCTTTGGACCCAAGCTGGATCTCAACCATCTACGGTCTCCTTTTTGTTGCCGGCATGTTGCTTGCCGGGTTGTGCTTTGCCGTGGTGGTCGAGCGAATTCTGTTCAACTACAAGCCGATGTCGCTGCTGTTGCGCCCCGACTTCGTTCACGACCATGGCAAGTTCATGCTGACCTTCATCATGCTCTGGGCCTACTTCTCGTTCTCGCAATGGCTCATCATCTGGTCTGGCAACCTGCCGGAAGAAATCACTTGGTACGTTCGAAGGCTGAAGGGCGGCTGGGGATTCGTGGGCTTGTTCCTGGTGCTCTTTCATTTCGCGGTGCCTTTCGTGATCTTGCTGTCACGACCCTTCAAACGCGATGTGACCAAGCTCGTAGGGCTGGCGATCTGGCTCCTGTTCATGCGCTACGTGGACCTGTTCTGGATTATCGAGCCCAACTTCTCGGAACACTTCAACGTGACCTGGGCGGACCTCGTGATTCCCTTCGCGATGGGTGGACTATGGATCGCTTACTTCTGCTACCAGCTGAGTTCGTTGCCGCTTCTGCCCGCGTACGACGTTTACGCGAAGCAGGTTCTGGAGCCTCAGCATGAGTGAAGAAAGACTCCACCACGAACACCGCGAGGAGAGCTTCGAGCAGCAGGACCTCAGTGTGACCGGCGTCTTCTACTTCATGGTGGGACTCGCGGTAGTAATTGCGCTGGTCTACGGGATCGGCGCGGGGATGTACAAGTTCCTCGAAGCGTCCGACAGGAAACGCGAAGCCCCGGTCAATCCGATGGCGGTAAAAACGGGCATCGATCCGCGCAGCATGCCGTTCCCCACGATTCAGGAAAAGATCGATCAGACTTTTCCGAAGCCCGTGTTGGAGCACAGCGAACGGCTGTCGTTCGAGGACCTTGCGAAGGAACAGGACCAGATTCTGGCCAGCTACGACTGGGTGGATCAGAAGAACGGCGTGGTGCGGATTCCGATCGACCAGGCCATGAACCTACTCGCGCAACGGGGATTGCCCGTTCGGCCCGAGGGTGCGGCAGCGACGTCACCGCCTGCAGGTAAGCCTAAGGCCGCGCCGAAGGGAACCGCACCCGGGCATTGAGTGCTACGGACAGTAGTTTGGCGGCGGACAGAGAAATTCAAGTGGTGCGCAGTATGAAGTTGCCTAACAATTCGATCCTGGTCCTCGCGGTATTGTGGCTGCTCGTCTCGTCGGCTTTTGGCCAGGGCATGACGAGCGGAATCCTGTCGCCGCCCGCAGGCGTACGTCCGCCTGGATTGAAGAACGTTGGGATCCAGCAGAACCTGAACCAGCAAATCCCGCCGGACCTCGCTTTCAAGGATGATCTCAAACGAAGCGTTCGCCTCCAGGACTACTTCGGCAAAAGGCCGGTGATCCTGAACCTCGTCTACTACAACTGCCCCATGCTTTGCGGAGAAGTGCTCAGCGGGCTGGTGAATTCGCTGCGCATGATGAAGTTCGATGTGGGGAAGGAGTTCGATGTCATTACCGTGAGTTTTGATCCTCATGAAACTCCCGCAATAGCCGCCAAGAAGAAGGCCGAATTCCTGAAGCGCTATAAGCGTCCCGGGGCAGAGCAGGGCTGGCATTTCCTCGTCGGCGACCAAAACGCGATTGACGCCCTCACAAAAGCAGCGGGCTTTCAGTATCAGTACGACGAGAAGACCAAGCAGTTCGCGCACGCCACCGCCATCCTGATTCTTACCCCCGAAGGCAAGATTGCGCAGTACTACTACGGCGTGGAATATCCACCGAAGGATCTTCGCCTGGGACTGGTGGAAGCTGGGCAGGGCAAGATTGGCAACCTGGTCGATCAGTTGTTGCTGTACTGCTATCACTACGATCCGGAACAGGGAAAATACAGCGCCGTCATCCTGCGGGTGGTGCGCCTGGCCGGATTGGCAACAATGTTATTTCTGGGGTCTTTCATTTTTCTGATGATTCGTCGTGGCACCGTGCACGACGGGCAAGGAGTGGGACGAGTTCGGTGACGAAAATGATCCAGGCTACCTCCGTGACCTCTGCGGCCTTTCTCAGCGACCTCTCCGGTGAAAAGCTTTCGACCGCAAAGCCCGCGAATATTGCGCGAAGAACGCGAAGAAGGCTTCCCTAGCTATGCTGCAAAACATGCCATTTTGGCCGGCAAGGGCCTCGGCGGCCGCGAACAACGTGGACGCGCTCTTCATCTTCCTGGTCGTCGTGTCGGGGCTGATGACCGCGTTGATCTTTACCATGGTCGTCTATTTCGCGGTCCGGTACCGCAGGCAGGCCGGACGGCGCGCTGAACAGATCGATGGCTCGCACGCGCTCGAAATCACCTGGTCCGTGATTCCCTTCTGCGTGTTCATGGTGTTTTTCGCCTGGGGAGCCGTGATCTATTTCAGGCAGCGAACGCCGCCCCAGGACTCCGCCGAAGTCTACACCGTGGCCAAGCAGTGGATGTGGAAGTTCGAGCACATGGAAGGTCAGCGCGAGATCAATGAACTGCACGTGCCGGTGGGTCGCGACGTGAAGATGATCATGACGTCGCAGGACGTGATCCATAGCTTCTTTGTACCGGCATTCCGTATCAAGCAGGATGTCCTTCCCGGCCGCTACACCGTAACCTGGTTCCATGCCACCAAGCCGGGTACATATCACCTGTTCTGCGCGGAATATTGCGGCACTTCGCACTCCGGCATGGTCGGTTCGGTGGTCGTCATGGAGCCGAAGGATTACGAAGCATGGCTGACCGGCGGCGGCAACCAGCCGCTAGCGGTTACCGGAGAGAGATTGTTCTCCGAGCTGGGCTGCATCACTTGCCACCGTTCCGATACGCCAGGGCGCGGGCCCAATCTGGTGGGTGTCTTCGGCAAACCCGTGATGCTGGAAGATGGACGAACTCTCACGGCGGACGAGAACTACATTCGTGAATCGATCGTCGATCCCTCGGCCAAGATCGTGCGTGGATTCAAACCCATCATGCCGACGTTCCAGGGGCAGATCAGTGATGAACAGTTGAATGCACTGGTGGCCTATGTGAAATCTCTCGGCCCATCGCAATCGATGCCAACCGGCGGCAAGAGCATGGCAGCCGCGACCACGGAAACCCAGTAGCAGGTGACGAGCATGGCAACCGCTGTTGTTGAACCTGGCGAACGCGAAACCTACTTGAACCGCGAATACGGCATCAAGTCGTGGCTCCTGACCGTGGACCACAAGCGCATCGCACTTTTGTATCTCGCGGGCATTACATTTTTCTTTTTCATCGGTGGTTTCTTCGCGTTGCTGATCCGGCTGGAGTTGCTGACGCCCGCAGGCGACCTCGTACAGGCCGACACCTATAACAAGCTCTTCACCATGCACGGACAGGTGATGATCTTCTTCTTCCTGATCCCTGCCGTGCCTGCAGTGCTGGGCAATTTCCTCATCCCGATCATGATCGGGGCCAAAGACCTGGCGTTCCCGCGCATCAATCTGCTCAGCTGGTATTTGTACATAATTGCCGGAGTCCTGATGCTGTACACGATTCTGGCCGGCGGCGTGGATACGGGGTGGACGTTCTACGTTCCGCTCAGCACGGAATTTCTGAAAACGAATGTCATAACGGCCGCGGTGGCGGTATTCATCTCCGGTTTTTCGTCCATCTTTACCGGACTCAATTTCATCGTGACCATCCATCGCATGCGCGCCCCGGGTATGACCTGGAACCGTCTACCCCTGTTCGTTTGGGCGCACTATGCGACCAGCATCATCCAGGTGTTGGGCACGCCCGTTGTCGCGATCGCGATTGTGTTGGTGGCGCTCGAGAGACTCTTCCATTTGGGCATTTTCAACCCGACTCTGGG
>WNFQ01006887.1_pt1 | contig 19568 bp, 15 predicted proteins | sample 5400171 | NCBI WGS metagenome assembly WNFQ01 (sample SAMN13153356, study PRJNA577476) | soil metagenome | isolation source: 20 cm soil under Madrone tree | place: USA:California | collected 2016-06-14 | reverse complement strand
CAGCGGGGCAATGGGCGGCACCAATGCAAGCACCGCGGTGTACGCCAAAGACTTGCCTATTTCTATGCCCTGCGACACCAACAGGGTCGGAAGCCAGTTTGAGAAACCAAAATAGCCGATGGTCTGAAAGACGTGAAATCCGATCAGCACGATGGTTCGCCGCCTGTAGGGGGGCGCCCAGAGGGAAATTGCCTTGGCCGCACCCCGCGCCGGTTCGAGGACCGGCGGGACGGCCGGCGGATGTATCGGAGGGACTTGAGACCCTAGGTCGCGGGCCACGTATTGCTCGATCTTCGAGGTGACCAGGTCAGCCTCGACCGCACGGCCATGCGCCTCGAGCCATCGCGGCGATTCCGGCAGCGCTCTGCGGACTTGCCAGACCAGCAATGCGCCCACGGCGGGAACGAATGCGAGCCAACGCCACCCCGCGATTCCAAGATGCGTGCCCGGGATCAGAGCCCAAGCCAGCACCGAGACGAACGGCACTGATAGGAACTGCAGAGAAGCACTGAAGGCAAATGCGCGCCCCCGTACCGTTTTTGGCATGAGTTCTGCGAGGTAACAATCGATTGCGACCAGCTCGAGGCCGACACCCATGCTCGCGACGAACCGGCACAGGTCGATGGCGAACGCGCTGTTCTGCAGGCCCATCACCACCGTCGCCGTTGCATACCATAGCAGCGCGAAGGTGAATATCGTCCGACGGCCCATGCGGTCCGCCACGGCGGCGAACCCCAGTGTTCCCACATAGAGGCCCGCAAAGGTGGCGGCGGCGAACGTTGCCTGGTCGGTGTAGCCAAAGAATCCGGCCGCTCCCCGGTGGAACACCCCGGCGGCGAGAAGCCCGAGACTCAATGGCGCCGTCAGGGCCAGATCGTAGATTTCAAAGAACGCGCCGAAGGACACGAGTCCGACCAGATACCATATGTACCGGGTCGGCGGCAGCCGGTCGAGCCGCGCGCCAATGTCGGGCCATTGAATTGCCGTCATCGAATCTCGATGTCCATCAGGGGGATGAATTGCTGACCACCGTGCATGTCGCCATCGCCGAGATTGCCCTGCACGATCGGCCGGGGAATACTGAATTTGAATGCCCGGGCGTTATCGCATTCGAAGAATAGCACGTGCTTCTCTTCGCACCGGAATAGTTCGGCGAAGCGAGCGATGGTCAGCGCACCGGACTCTTTCGCGCGAAGATAGCTTTCGTCGTCGGGAAACACGATGTCGAACGTCAGAACGAAGGGGCCGGCGTTCTTGCTGCGAATCAGGCTCGCAAGTTCGGCAAGCTTCATAGCGGCCGTGCTCCCAGCTGAACGAACTCGGTCCTGAACATTTCCATCTTGGTTCGCGGAACCGCGACGTGGTTTAGGTTGAATCGATATACGGCGCCGCGATCGATGTGCGCTGGATTGTGCAGGCACGCGAAGCTCGTCGTCCCGCTCGTCCATTCGGGTGCGCCATGGTGCAGGAACGGTTGACGGGCAAGTTGAGCGGCTTTGGTCGCCAGTTCTTGTGTGGCTGCGGTTGCTTCGACGACGATCCCGACTTCGTGCGGCATCTCGGATGCGTTGGGTTCCATGGCGCCCATCACCGCATTTCGCCCGTAGACGTGGACGGTCAAGGACCAATCCGGCGGATTCAGCTTGAGAATCCGCGCCACCGCGCCGTAGATGTAGGCCCGTACCTCGGCCACCCACTGGTCCAGCCGCCGCAGGATGAACGGGTCCCGGATGCCTCCGATCATGATCGACTGGTACCCGACCAATTCCGCGCCTTCGAGCTTTACCGTGTAGTCACTCGACGGAATGAAGCCGCTGTCGGTGATGCGGACGGAAACATCATCGATGGCGGTGTATTTGGAATGCGTCAAGTCGAGAATGCCGGAACATTCCTTGTGCAAGTAGGGATGCGCGTTTTCGTAGAGGCTGTGCGCGGCTATGCTTTGCGGAGTGCAACGCAGCCCCTCGCCGACCGGCCGCAAAATGACTTCGTGCTCCCGCACTGTCGCCGTGATCACGCCGCCCCGCGGGCCTTCGCATGCCATGGTTCCGCACTCGGTCACTTTGCCCGCGTGCCACGCCAGGCCCGGAGGAAGGCCGCGCAGAGTCGGGAGCGCGGCGAACAACGCGGGATCGCTGCAGCGTCCCGCCAGCACGAAGTCAGCGCCTGCGTCCAACGCCGCCTGCAAAGGCTCGACGCCCATCATGCCGACAATTCGTGCGCTGCGCGAGAACACTGTCTCGTCGATTTCGGGAGCGGGATCGAGCGCGCGGACGCGTCCCTCGCGATACAGGCCGAGGAGGTAGTCGCGATTCTGCTCTGACCGAATGACCGCCGTGCGCAGGGATAGATGATTCTCCTCCGCGATCTCGCGGGCGATGTCGAGAACCCAGTCGACGTGCGGGAGGGGCCGGCATCGGTGGTTCCGGCGTCGGCGGCGATGAAGTGCGGACGCAAGTCGAGCGACTGCTCGAGCGCCTCTGCGTCGACGCCCACCCCTAAAGCGCCGGTCGCTGCTACATACCGAATCTCGTTCAAGCGAATACTCCTTCGTTCTCACGGTGCAATGATATGTCGGGCGCGGTGCACGAGCCGGGCATCGCGTCGACCCGATCCAGGGGTCAGAATCGTTTCGTCAGGCTGATCCCCACGGTTCTCGGATCGTTCCAGTTGTCGATCGACACGTAGCCCCCCTTGTTGAATTCCGCGAACGTGTCGAAGAAATTGGACAGGTCGGCGTTGTTGATGATCGCCCGCTTGTCCGTGAGATTCTTCGCCCACACGGTCACCTCGGAGCGATCGTTCGTGGACGACCACGTCGCATGCATGTTCAGCACGCCGTGATACGCGCTCTTGGCAAGGATGAAATCCGGCGTGCTGTTGGCGTCGTTGAACTGAATGGCACTGCGGTAAGTAACGTCGGCGCCGATGCGAATCTTGCCGGCGTCGCCCGGAGCCGGAAAGTTCGTTTCTGCGCGGAAGTTAGCCGCGTTGCGCGGCGTGAATGGAATGGTGTGGCCGGAGTTGTCGGTCGGCGGATCGGGCGGAGCGTTCGGGACCAAGTAGCTGCGGTATTTCGCGTCGGTATACGAGTACGAAAGTCCGAGAGTCAGCCACTCGACCGGCAGCATTTCCACCTCGAGCTCGCCGCCTCGTACCCGCGCCTTCGCAGCGTTTCCGGCAATGATGTTGCCGGAGATCGGATCGAAATTGCGCGTTTGCAGGTCCTTGTACTCGGCATCGTAGACCGCCAGGTTGATCTGCAGGCGCTTGTCCAGAAACGTCGTCTTGATCCCGCCTTCGTAGCTCCATACATATTCGGGGTTGTACGCCGAGGCGAGCTCTGCGTTCGTGGTGCCGTTGGTATCGTAGCCGCCGCTCTCAAAGCCCTTGGTGGCGCTCACGTACATCATCACGTTGGAGACAGGCTCGTATGACACCAGCGCTTTTGGCGTGAATGCCGTCCAGGTCTTCGAATAGGGCCCGGAGCTCAAGTTGGGGTTCTGCACACTCGTATTGCTGATTTCCGTATGTCCGGACTTCGACTCGCTCGAGTAGCGGGCACCGACGGTCATTTTGAGACCCGAGGTCAATTCATATGTCGCTTCGCCAAATCCGGCCCTGCTCTCCACCGCGACGTGCTGATTCGCCTGATTGACGTAGGGACTCAAGAACCGGGCAAGGCTCGGAACTCCAAACTGGGCCAGTGCATTCAGCCGGGTACCGGGGAAGGCATCGAAGGACACCGTCTGCAGGTAGGCGCGATCGGCATGGAGATAGAAAATGCCGCCCACCCAGGTGAGACGCTGACCGGCCGGCGACGTGATCCGAACCTCCTCGGAGGTCTGATTGTCGTTGATCACCGGATCGGAAATGATGCTGTTGAACGGATCGCCCGAGGTCGAAAAGTGCACATGCTCGTCAACCTTTCGATAGCCCGTGACGGACGTGAGCGTCGCAAACGGCAGATCCCAATCGACGTGGGTCAGAAGGCCGCCCACTTTCTTGTCCGTGCGCGCGTTCGATCCCTGATTGGTATTGTCCGGGCTGTAGCTCAAGGTAGGGAAAAGGCTGGGCTGAAAATTACCCACCAGCCATTGTGTCTTTCCTGCGGAGGTGTCGTCCAGGTAGTCGCCTCCAAACAGCACCCGTACCTCCGAGCTCGGCGTCCACAACAGCTGCCCTCTGAACGTTCCCAGGTTCTCGCCGTAAGTCTTGTCGTGGAGAGCAAGGTTCGTCAGAAAATCATCGCGGCGACGAACGTCCACGGCTATTTTGCCGGCCACGACGTTCCCGACGAGCGGGCCGGTGTCGTACCCCTGTACCTCCATCAGATTGTCGGAGCCGTACGTGGCCGTCACGCGCCCCGACTCCGTGAAACTCGGCGGCGCGGTGCGGATCAGCACGGCCCCGCCCGTCACGTTTCGGCCGAACAGCGTGCCCTGCGGACCGCGGAGCACTTCGACGCTTTGCAAATCGTAGAGATCAGGGCTGTCATCTCCAAAGCCGGTTGTCGGCACTTCGTCGATGAAGACGGACACACCTTGGTCGATGCCGGCGGCGTCATTGCCGATGGTCGTCCCGCGAATGGAAATGAACGACTCGGAGTGGTTCACCTGATTGAATGTAATGCTTGGGGCCTTTGCGGCGATCTCGCTGAGGTTGACCAAGTTCTCCCGCTGAATTTCGCCGCCGTCGATGACAGATACGGCGATCGGGGTGTCCTGGAGTTTGGATTCCCGCCGCTGCGCGGTGACCAGCACCTCCTCAAGTTGGGTGCCTGGCGCGACCGACTGCGGTGTTGCGTCCTCTGCGAGCGCGGTAGGCAGGTAGAACGCCGCAGTCAGGACTGTACCGAGCGCTGCTCGCGAGCCCATGCGGCCGGTCAGAACTCGAATTTTGATCGTTGACACTGACATAACTCCCCCTATATATTGACACTTATTATCCACATGTACGTTTTATTGGTTTCAATCGTGAGATAGTGAGATTGATTCGTCAATCTGGATAAAAAGAGTACATATATAGATATGCAAGATGACCTCTATGTCTCGGCCGAGACCGCCGCGGAGATGCTTGGCGTAAACCTCTCGACGCTGTATGCCTACGTCGGCAGGAAGAGAATCCGCTCCCAACCGGTTCCCGGGTCTCGGCGAAACCGGTACTGGAGGGCCGATATCGAACGAGTCGCGGGAGGCGGCGTGGCGCCTGCGCCCGAGCGCCCAGGGGGACTGCGTCGTGAGACCGACATCACCCTCATCACGGAACTTGGGCCTCACTATCGCGGCCAGAACGCAGTTCAGTTGTCGGAGACTCGAAGCATCGAGGAGGTTGCGGCGTTGCTTTGGCAAGCCGAGCGGTCTGCGCTTTTCACCGGCGCACTACCTAATGCGCCCGCTCAACTTCCGGAGATGCTGCGGCTATTTTCCGGGGCCAGCTCCGCGGATCGCGCAACGGCGCTGTTCCCGTTCATCGAGGTCGCCAACCCCCGTGCCTATGACCTCTCTCGCGATGGCATGTGCCAAACCGGTGTTGACGTGCTTCGATGGCTGGCGGCATTCCTGGTCAAAGCGCGCGCTCCCAGCAGCGACCCACTGCATGTGACTGTCGCGCGCGGGCTCGGCGCCTCCGACGATATGGCGGACCTCATCCGTCGCGTCATGGTTCTGTCGGCCGACCACGGATTCGAGCCGGGAACCTATGCGGTGCGCGCCGTAGCAAGCACCGGTGTCACGCCCTATCGTTCGGTTCTAACGGGACTTTCAGTTTCCATGGGGCGCAGGACCAAGATCGGCAGGCACGAAGGACTTGCCCGCCTCCTCAACGAAGTGGCCAACGCGCAGGATCCGCAAGATCCGGTGGTGCGGCGGATGCGCGAGGGCGAGGAGATTTTGGGGTTCGGGTCCGATTTATACAAGAATGGCGACCCGCGCGCGCGCGCCGTGCTTCGGCGCCTCAACGAGATTCTCGCCGACGATACCGACTACCGGAAACTTCAACGCGCCATCGCCGTCGTCTACGATGCCAAGGGACTCGAACCTGACTTTGCACTGACCAACGTCTATCTCGGACGTCGTCTCGGCTTGGATAGCAAGGACTCGCTGTTCATATTGGGACGAGCTGTCGGATGGATTGCCCACTCGATCGAACAGTACGAAGTCGGCGGCGTCATCCGAGAACCGGCGATGTACACAGGTCCATTGCCCGCCTGAGCGCCATCGCCGGCCTGAGCGCCATTGCTCGCCTGGGCACCATTGATCGCCCGGGCACCATTAGTCAAGACGCGCGTCCCGCTTCAGGCTACCATCGGAAAGCTTGATACAGGGCCACCGCCAAAAGGGGCCGGGCAGTGAGCGGAGTTCGTTCCAGGCGGATTGAATTGCGCCGCATCGCGCAGTGGCTTAGCTTACTGCTTTTGTTTGTGAGTCCGGCATCGAGCCGCAGCGACGACACCGCACCCGCCGACCGGTTCGCAACCGTGGTCGAGTTGAGCGGTCCCATCGGGCCCGCAATGAGCCTGTATTTCGAGCGCTCGCTCGCGGCCGCGGGCAACGACCGCAGCGCCGTCGTCATCCTGCAGATGGATACCCCCGGTGGACTCGACACCTCCATGCGCGACATCATCAAGGCGATACTCGCCTCTGCGGTGCCTGTGGTGGGCTACGTTGCGCCGAGCGGAGCGCGGGCGGCCAGTGCAGGCACTTACATTCTTTATGCGAGCCATCTCGCCGCCATGGCCCCGGCGACCAATCTGGGCGCAGCGACACCGATTTCGATCGGCGGTGAGCCGGCCACGCCGCCGGCCAATCCCGGCGATGACAACAAAGACGACAAGAAGCAAAGCAAGAAGCACACGGTCCCGGAGGACATTCCTGCCGGCACGGCCCATGAGCGCAAAGCCGTCAATGATGCGGTCGCATACATCCGCTCGCTGGCGCAATTGCGCGGCCGCAATGCCGCTTGGGCGGAAGCTGCCGTGCGCGGGGCGGCGAGCCTGTCTGCGAACGACGCACTCGAGCAGCATGTGATCGACATCGTCGCGAAAGACGTGCCGGATCTACTGCTGCAGCTGCAGGGGCGCAAGGTTAAAGCCGCGGATCACGAGCTGGTGCTCGATACCCGGGGACTTGCGGTGCGGAGCGTCGTGCCGGACTGGCGCACGCGCGTGCTGTTGGTGCTGACTCATCCCACCATTGCCTACGGGTTGTTGCTGATCGGCGTCTACGGCCTGCTGCTCGAGGGATATAACCCCGGCGCGGTGCTGCCCGGTGTCGTCGGTGCGCTGGCGCTGCTGCTGGGGCTCTACGGTTTACAACTGCTGGCGGTCAACTACGCGGGTCTCGCTCTCATGGCGCTCGGCATCGGTCTGATCGTCACGGAATTCTTCATGCCGGCGTTTGGATCGCTCGGCGTCGGCGGCCTGGCGGCATTTGTCATCGGGTCCATCATTCTATTCGACAATCGTGCATCGGGACTGCAGGTGGCGTTGCCGTTGATCGTGGGAATCGCGGTTGCCGGCGGGCTCGTCATCGTCACCATCGGCTGGCTGGCGGCCCGTGCGCGGCGCAGGCCCATCAGCACCGGTGTCGAGACGATGATCGGCGCGCTGGTTGAAGCGGTCGGCGATTGTCAGGATCAGTGCGTCGTGCGCTATGGCGGAGAATTGTGGAACGCCCGCACCGCCGGTCCGCTGCGAGCGGGACAACAGGCGCGTATAGTCAAAGTCGTCGGGCTGACGCTCTGGGTGGAACCGCAACAGAATTAGAAGGAGTCGCCGATGAGCTTTTCGCTTCCCGTCATCGTTGTCGTATTGCTGCTGCTGGTCATGAGTTCGATACGCGTACTGAAGGAATACGAGCGCGGCGTGATGTTCACGCTTGGCCGGTTCACCGGCGTCAAAGGCCCCGGCGTGCGGCTCGTGCTGCCGGCGATTCAGCAGATGAAGAAGCTGGAACTGCGCACCGTCGTGCTGAATGTGCCGAAACAAGACGTGATTTCCAGGGACAACGTTTCGGTGAAAGTCAGCGCGGTGGTTTATTTTCGTATCGTCGATCCCGAGAAGGCCATTTTGCAGGTCACCAACCCCTGGGAGGCAACCAGTCAGCTGGCACAGACGACACTGCGCTCGGTGGCGGGGCAACACGAAATGGATGAGATGCTGGCCCAGCGCGACAAGCTCAACGCCGCCATTCAGCAGATCCTCGACGCGAATACGGCGGCCTGGGGCATGAAGGTGACCAATGTCGAGATCAAGGACATCGATCTGGATGAGACCATGATCCGCGCCATGGCCCGGCAGGCCGAAGCCGAGCGCGGCAGACGCGCCAAGGTGATCCACGCAGAGGGCGAGAAGCAAGCAGCGCAGACACTAGCGGAAGCCGCCAAGATCCTGTCGGGCGAGCCCGCGTCGTTACAGCTGCGCTATCTGCAAACGCTCGCCGACATTTCCGGCGAAAAGAGTTCGACCATCGTGTTCCCGTTGCCCATCGATCTGATCACGCCGCTGCTCCGATCGTTGAAGCGCGACTAAAGGGGGATAGACCATGGCCCAAGACGCGTATCTGGCAGGCATTGCCGAGCTGCGTTTGTAAATTTTATCATTTGCCCATGGCCTCCCCGGCTCGCCGCAATTAATCAACAACCCAATGGCGGGTTTTGTTCAGTAGTTCTATAGTCTTGCTCCTGCAAACGACGCCCTAACCATTGCGTTCCCTTTAAGAGGTGCCTCATGGTCAGTCTAAAAATAAACGGCGAAGTGAGGAATGCCGATGCTCCGCCCGATATGCCCCTGCTCTGGGTGCTGCGCGATATCTTGGGACTTACCGGCACCAAGTTTGGGTGCGGGATCGCTCAATGCGGCGCCTGTACCGTGCATATCGACGGCGCGCCCGTACGATCCTGTCTATTGCCGGTAGGGTCGATCGGACAACGCGCAATCACGACCATTGAAGGGGTCGGCGCTTCCGCGGCCGGGGCCAAGGTGCAGAAGGCATGGCTGGATTTGGAGGTAGTCCAATGCGGCTACTGCCAATCCGGGCAGATCATGTCGGCGACGGCTCTGCTCAACTCCACCCCGCATCCCGAAGATGCCGACATCGATGCGGCCATGGCGGGAAACATTTGCCGGTGCGGCACTTATGTGCGCATCCGCGAGGCGATCAAACATGCTGCCAAAGCCTAACTCCGCATCCCGGGAATCAGCCATGTCCGACTCAATCGTCCAGGAATCGATCCCAAGGACCGACTCTGCGTTGACCAGACGCGGATTTCTCCAAGCCGGGCTCGCCGTGGGCGGCGCGTTGGTGGTCGCATTTCAGCTGCCTTCGGCTCACGGCGCGCAAGCTGGAAAATCAGTGTTCGCGCCCAATGCCTTCATTCGCATCGATGCCCATGGCAAGGTCACGCTCATCATGCCGCAGGTCGAGATGGGTCAGGGCATTTACACGGCGGTCGCCATGATACTGGCGGAGGAGCTCGACGCGGCCTTCGATCAAGTCGCCCTCGAAGCCGCCCCGCCGAGCGACAAGCTCTACGGCAATCCGACGTTCGGCATTCAAGTCACCGGCAACTCGAACTCGGTGCGCGCGTTCTGGCTGCCCTTGCGCAAGGCGGCGGCCGGCGCGCGCGCCATTCTCGTTCAAGCCGCTTCGCAGCAATGGAAAGTGGAGCCCGCCGGTATTCGCACCGAGAAGGGCGAGGCCATCCATGAGGCGAGCGGCCGCCGGGTCGCACTCAAGCGGTTCGACACGCCCGACAAGGTCAACGGCAAAGTGGTATACGGGATCGATGTCATGCCGTCCGGGGTAAAGTTTGCCACCCTCGCCGCCTGCCCGGTGTTCGGCGGGACGGTGGGGCATGTCGATGACGCCAAAGCGAAAAGTCTCCCCGGCGTTCGCCAGGTGATCGTGCTCAAGGATCTTGTCGCCGTCGTCGGCGATCACATGTGGGCGGCCAAGCAGGGCTTGAGCGCGCTCGACATCACCTGGGACGAGGGACCCCATTCCGCCGTTTCCTCCGACGACGTTTGGAAGCAGCTCCGTGCCGCCAGCAAAACGGAGGGCGCGGTCGCCAACTCCGTGGGAGACGTCGCCAAGGGCCTGACCCAAGGCGACTTGCTGGAAGCTGCGTATGAAATGCCCTTTCTCGCCCACGCCACCATGGAGCCGATGAATTGCACGGTGCATGTCACGCCGACGGCTTGCGAGGTATGGGTCGGCAGTCAAGTGTTCTCCAGGGTCCAAGCCATCGCGGCAAAGGTTACCGGACTGCCGCTCGACAAGGTCACCGCGCACAACTACCTCATCGGCGGCGGCTTCGGCCGCAGGTTGGAAGTGGACATGGTCGCGAGTGCCGTGCAAATCGCACAGCAAGTCGACGGGCCGGTCAAAGTGGTCTGGACGCGTGAAGAGGACATTCAACACGATGTTTACCGTCCCGTGTATCGCGATACTTTGTCGGCGAGTGTTTCCAATGGCCGAATCATCGGGTGGAAGCACCGCATCACAGGTTCCTCGATCATCGCTCGTTGGCTGCCGCCGGCCTTTCAAAAAGGGATCGACATCGATGCCATCGACAGCGCCGCCGACATTCCCTACGACATCCCCAATCTGCGGGTGGAATATGTGCGCGATGAACCGCCCGCGGTGCCCACGGGTTTCTGGCGGGGCGTTGGCCCGAACAACAATGTGTTCGCCATCGAGAGCTTCATGGACGAGCTGGCGAAGAAATCCAACAAGGATCCGGTCGCCTTTCGCCGCGACCTGCTCGGCAAATCGCCCCGCCTGAAGGCGGCGCTCGAGCTTGCGGCGGCCAAGTCCGGCTGGGGAAATCCCCTGCCCGCACGTACCGGCCGCGGCATCGCGGTGCAGGTCGCGTTCGGCAGCTTCATTGCCACCGTCGCGGAAGCCGAAGTCGATACCCATGGCGCGGTGCATGTGCGCCGTATGGTCTCCGCCGTGGATACCGGCATCATCGTCAATCCGGACACCGTGGTGGCGCAGCTGCAGGGCGGCCTGATATTCGGGCTCACCGCCGCCCTGTACGGCAACATCACCATCCACAAAGGGCGGGTGCAGCAAAGCAATTTCAACGACTACCGGATGCTGCGAATCAACGAAATTCCGCAGATCGAGGTGCACCTGATCAAGAGCGCCGAAGCCCCCGGCGGCATCGGCGAGACGGGCGCGACCGCCGCGCCGCCGGCCCTCGGCAACGCATTGTTCGCCGCCACCGGCATTCGCCTGCGCCGGCTACCCATAGACCAAGATGTCCTTTCCGGGAAGAAACCATCATGAACGACTCCCCCAATACCAGCCCCGCCAAGCGCTACACCCTGATCATCATCGGTGCGGTTCTCGCCGTGGTCTTGATCGGTTTTTTGTGGATCGTGGTGCTTGCGCCTCATGCCACGGATTTCGCGGGCGGTACCCGCGTGGCGCTGACGGAGTATCACGGAGAGGATCCCACCGGCGTTCCCGCGGAACTCAAAGGCGCGAGCCTCATCGAGCGCGGCCAGTACCTTGCGCGAGCCGCGGATTGCGCGGCCTGCCACACCGCCGAAGACGGCGAGCCCTTTGCGGGCGGACGCGCCTTCGTGCTGCCGTTCGGCACGCTGTACTCGACCAATATCACTCCCGACAAGGAAACAGGAATCGGCGATTACACCGACGCGAATTTTCTGGACGCCGTCCACAAGGGTATCGCGCCCGGCAACGAGAAACTCTATCCGGCGATGCCCTTCACCAGCTATACGTACATGAGCGATGCCGATGTGGGCGCCATCAAGGCCTACCTCTTCAGCCTCAAGCCCGTGCATGCGCCGGATCGGGAGAACTCGCTGGGCTTCCCGTTCAATCAGCGCTCGCTGATGGGAATCTGGGCGCTGCTGTTCAATCCGGACAAGCGATTTGAGCCGCGACCCGCACGCGACCCGCAGTGGAACCGAGGTGCCTACCTCGTGGAAGCCATGGAGCACTGCGGCGAATGCCACACGCCGCGAAATCTTTTGCAGGCGCTCGACCAGAGACAGAAATTCGCGGGCACGGTGCAAGCCGGCTGGCGTGCCTACAACATCACATCGGACCCCAAGAGCGGTATCGGTGCATGGAGTGAAGCCGATCTTGCACATTATCTGGCCATAGGCCATGCGGACGGCCGGGGCACCGCGACGGGACCCATGGGTGAGGCCGTCGACCACAGCCTCCGCTATCTGACTCAGAGCGACATCACGGCGATGGTCGCCTATCTGCGCTCGGTACCAGGTATTTCAACGTCGGATCTGCCCGAGCCCAAGGCCAGCCCCGCCCCCTCGTCATTCGCGGATGGCGTCGCCGCCAATGCCGATCCGCGCGGCAAGGCCGTGTATGCGGGCGCGTGCGCCGGTTGCCATGATTGGACCGGGGTCAGTCCCGTGATCCCCTATGCGACACTCACCGGCGTGCGGTCGGTAAACGATCCCACTGCGATCAATGTGGTGCAGGTCATTCTATCCGGCGCGCATCTGCAGACTTCCGACTCTCGCACCGCCATGCCGGCCTTCGGCAGCGCCTATTCCGACGCGGAAATCGCCAGCCTCGCCAATTACGTCACCGCGCGCTTCGGCGCCCGGCCGTCGGCGGTCACGGCGGAAAACATCGCCACGCTTCGCGCCCAGGACTAAGGAGCCTGTCCGAGTAATGATCGCCGTAGCGAGGGCGTCCCAGATCGAGCAGATTTCCACGATCATTTCGCGCGCATGGTGGGCACCATGTAAGCGAAATGATCGCGGAAAGATGCCGATATGGGGCGCCCGCAGTAGGCGCATCATTACTCGGACAGGCTCCTTACTTACGGGACTCGTTCGCCTGCCGAAGACTTGAACACCGCGCCGTCCTTCATCACGAAGTGCACGGCCTTGAGGACGCTGACATCCGCGAGCGGATCGCCCGCCACGGCGATCAGGTCCGCGTACGCTCCGGGCGCCACCACCCCGAGCTCACCGCGCTTGCCGAGGAGATCGGCCGCCCGCGACGTCGCGGACTTGATGGCTTGCATCGGCGTCATACCGAACTCCACTTCACGCGCAAATTCCTCGGCGATCGGTTCGGACCACTTGAATCCGCCGACGTCCGTGCCGAATGCCATCTTGACTCCCGCATGCAGCGCCTTGGTGAACGAGACTCCATGCAAGGCCACGCGCTTGCGATCGCGTTTTCCCTCCTCGGTGTCCGGAGGCTCCCAATCGGTGTAGTACACCTGCAGGGTCGGCACGTACCACGTGCCCTGCTTGAGCATTTGCGCGATCTGCGCGTCCGTTATCTCCAGCCCGTGCTCGATCGAATCGCAGCCGCCGTCGAGTGCGCGCTGCAGACCCGGCCCGTTGTAGGCGTGGCAGGCCACTCTCCTTCCCCAGCCATGGGTCTCATCCACGACGGCCTTCAGTTCTTCGACGGTGAGCGTCGGCTGAGACACCAGGGCGCCCTGTGCGTCGAGCCAGGAGCGATGGGTCATATACACCTTGATCCAATCCGCGCCCTTGTCCAATTGCTCGCGCGCCGCCTTGCGTGCTTCGACGGGTCCGTCGATCAGCTGTGATCCCTTGGGCACGGCGATCTCCGGCGCATAGCCCTCGAGGGGATAGCCGCCGGTGGATGAAATCGACAGCGTCGACACCCACATCCGCGGACCGGGTATGACTCCCTCATTGATCGCCCGCTTGATGCCCACATCGCCGTACCCGGCGCCCTCGGTCTCCACGTCACGGATGCTCGTGAATCCCTGCTCGAGGGCGCGGCGCGCCGACACCGCGGCGCGCACGGCACGGTAAGAGGCGGGGTACTTCAGCAATTGCACGTCATAGCCGCCCGCAGCCGGATCCTCTCCCTGCAGGAAGATATGCGTGTGCGTATCGATGAGCCCCGGCAACACCGTCGCGGCGCCCAGATCGATCACCTGCGCCGCGGCCGGCAACGCCTGGGAATTCGCGGGGCGCACGTCGACGATGCGGTTATCGCGAATCACGATCTCCATGTCATGCCGCGGCTTGTCGGCGATGCCGTCGATGAGCCATTGCGCGCGAACGACGACGGTGCGCAGAGCGGCGGGGCTCACCGCGGCGTGACTTGCGTCCTGTGCAATCCCGGCGCGCGCAGCCATCACCAGCCCCAGGGCAAAGAAAAGCATTCGATTCATCGGCGGTCCTCAACCAAACTGAAAGCCGGAGATCTGTTTGCCGCCGATCGATTCGCCGAAGCTGCGAATTCCGCGGTCGCCTTGGGCCGCGCCGGCGGCAACCATCAGCGGAATCAGATGCTCTTCGCGCGGGTGCGAGGCCGCGCCCCCCGGTGCCTCGCGCCACTTCGCGAGCAGTTGATTGCGCGTCGCGGGATCTTGCACGGCGTCTCCCAGCCAGGCATCGAAAGCCAGAGCGGCGGCCCCGCCCCGGCCTGAAAACATGTCGGCCAGATTGTGATAGCTCATGCCGCTGCCGACGATCAGAACGCCCTGGTCGCGCAGCGGCGCGAGGGCACTCCCTAAGGCGAGATGAAGCGCGGGATCGAGACTGGCCTGCAGCGAGAGCTGCAGGATCGGCACGTCAGCGTTCGGATAGATGAGCAGAAAGGGCACGAAGACGCCGTGGTCCAGACCCCGCTTGGATTCCACGTCGGTCTGGAAGCCGGCATCGCCCAGCAACCTGCGCACCCGTTCGGCGAGGTCAGGCGCGCCCGCCGCCGGATATTTCAACCGGTAGGTATGTTCGGGAAAGCCGTAGTAATCGAACAGCAATCCAGGCTTGGTGGCGATATTGAGCGTGGGCAGAGGATTTTCCCAATGCCCCGAAATCACCAACACCGCCTTGGGTCTCACGCCAAGCGATCCGTCGATGCCGCGAAGGTAGGCGGCCAATCCGTCCCACATGTGCGGATACGCCGCCGGCGGATCGATGAAAAAACACGGACCACCGCCGTGCGGGATGAATAGAGTCGGCAATCGTTTGATGGCGTTCACAGGGGAGTTGTCCGGCGGACCTGAGCCTAGCCGGGAGACCCGCGAACGTCAATCGAGCGCCGGCCCGATTCTTGAGTTCGATGTGATGCTACGCGTCGACGCTGACGGTAGATCCCGCGGCTCTGGGCGTCTGCGAACCGCTGGCCCGCAAGTTCTGCGACAAATTGTTCAAGTAGTTTTGCAGCAGGCTGGCTGCGGACTGAGTTGACGCCGTAGCGGCACCCGTGGACGCAGCCGTGCCCGCGCCGGCAGCCGCGGCCGCGGCTGCGGTGGTTGCCGCTGCGGCAGGTTTCGCCGGGCTCAACTGCAAGCCGATCACCTGCTCCACTGATTGCAGCAGCGTACCGAATAGATTCTGCACGCTCCCCGCCGGCGCTTGCGCCGCGCTGCTGCTGGTTGAATCGTCGGGGGATCCCACGTGTGAGCCTTTTTTATGGCCATGCGTATGGATATTGAGCGTCGGCAGCGCCGATGACGCGGATGTCAAATTTGGGATTAACGACATATGATTTTCCTCGAGTGAGACGCCGCGGTGTTGTTCCCGCCCGTGAGTCGGTGGATGCAGCGGTCAATGAAAGTCCGAGCGGCAACGATTTGCCGCGTGCCGTGGCAAGAGCGGCCATGCGTTGCCGCCGAGGCGAAGAGTTGGTCGCTTCGCATCTCGCCTGAAGGGTGCAAATACCGCATCGATGGTCCCTTGCGCTTGAATCCACTGCCCGGAGCAGCTCCTGGCGCTGCTCTCCTCGGTATTCAAAGCAGGTTTCGTGCCAAGAGCACAGTCATGCTTCGGCAGGGCGGCCCACGCTTCGGCATGACGGCCCATGCTCCAGCGCTTCTTGGTCGGATTATGTCAAATAGGTGCTGTCGCCCGCGTGCTGCTCAAATGAGATGATGGCGCACGAATTCGCCGCCCACGGCCTCTTTCCCGGGATTTTATATGGCAATTGCACCCGAGCTGGTAAGTCCGGATGCTGCTAACGGCGGCGCGCAGAGTCGATCACTGCGCTTGCGGCAAACAGCCACCGTCCTTTTGCTGTTCGGCGGTTACGGCGCGCTCTACTTCTGCCGCGCCGACCTGTCGGTCGCAACGCCGCTTCTGGTCGACGAACTGGGAAAGCACGGCGTCAGCCACGGCGATGCCATCATTCGAATCGGTTCGATCGCTTCGTTTGGCGTATTTGCCTACGCGTTGGGGAAGCTGTTCCTGGGGGGACTCGGCGACTTCTGGGGCGGTCGGGTCAGTTTTCTCATCGGCCTGGTCGGCGCCACGGGATTCACGCTGATGTTTGCTTCCGGACTCAGCGTGCCGCTGTTCACCATGGCGTGGATCGGCAACCGCCTGACGCAGTCGCTGTCGTGGGCGGGACTCATCAAAGTGTCGTCGAAGTGGTTCGACTATTCGTCCTACGGAATGATCATCGGCATCTTGAGCATCAGTTATCTCGTCGGCGACGCGGCGGCGCGGCAGTGGATGGGAATGCTCATTGCGCATGGCTTCGGTTGGCGCACCCTGTTCTACTTCGCCGCCGCAGTCGTCGGCCTGTTCCTGACCGTGAATTTCCTCTTTCTTCGAGAGTCGCGCCTCGATACGGGGTTCATCGAGGCGAAACCCAATCCGCTCAATCTGTTTGCGGGATCGGAGTCGCGGCCAAAGAACTTGGCCGAGCTGCTGCTGCCGCTGTTCCGCAGCCGCGCATTTCTGGTGGTTTGCGTCCTGTCTCTGGGCTGCACGATAATCCGGGAGAGCTTCAACCTATGGACCCCGGCCTATTTGCGCGACTATTTAGGTTACAGCGCCAGCAATGCAGCACGCATGAGTTCGGTCTTCCCGGGCGTCGGGGCCGTATCCGTGTTGGCGACCGGCTGGCTTAGCGACCGCCTCGGCGTAAATGGGCGCGCACTGATCATGTTCGTCGGTTTAGCCGCCGCCGCTGCGGCCCTGCTGGTCTTGACGACCATGCGATCCAGTTCGACTGGGTCGCTGTTGCCGTTGTTCGCCATCGGCACCATCGCCTTCTGTCTGCTCGGCCCGTATTCCTATCTCGGCGGCGCTATCGCGCTCGACTTCGGCGGCAAACAGGCCGGCGCGGTGTCGTCGGGCATTATCGACGGCGTGGGGTATCTGGGTGCGGTGGTCGCGGGCGACAGCATCGCCAGAATCTCGGTGTCCTTCGGCTGGCAGGCCGTCTTCGTGGGTCTGGCGGCCGTCAGCGCTCTGGCGGCTCTCGGCGCCGGCTATCTCTACTTCTTGGGCGCGAAGGCAGCGGCAAACAAGAGCCGGCTTCCATGAACGAGGTTGTTGCAGTGAAGCGCCTCCGGTCGCTCCCCGACATGCTCACCATCGAATGGGCGGACGGGACTTCGAGCGAATTTGCCAGCTTGTGGCTGCGCGACAATCTGCGCGAGGATCGCGATCCCCACAGCGGACAGCGGCTCATCGATATCGCGGACTTGCCCGAGGACCCCAAGATTCGGTCGGCCGTGGCCCGCAACGACGCGGTGAACATCGAATGGGAATCCGAGTTACGCTCCGCGTCGTTTGAACTCAAATGGCTGCTTGCACACGCCTCGAATCGCTCCCATGGGCGGCCGGAGTTTGCGCGGAGATTCTGGCTGGAGGCGGCAGGTCTCGATGCGGCGCGCGATTTCGGCTGGGCGACATTCTCCGAGGCGCGACGCGATCGGCCGCTGCGAGCAGAGTGGCTGACCCGGCTGTTGCAGGACGGTATCGCGTTCCTGAGCGATGTGCCGTCCAACGAGGCCGGCATCCTCGAGGCCGCCATGCTCGCGGGGCGAGTCTCGGAAACAAACTATGGGCGGGTTTTCGACGTATTCCGACCTAGGCTTAGGGCTGCACACCGACAATCCCTATCGCGAACCGGTGCCCGGATTTCAGGTGCTGCATGCGCTGGTCGCATCTCCCGACGGCGGCGAAAGCCTGTTCGGCGACGGCTTCGCCATCGCGGAGCATTTGCGAACGGCTTCTCCGGAGGCCTTCGCGGTCCTGACTCGGACGCCGGTGCCGTTTCGGTACCGCTCCAAGGATGCCGAACTCTACGCCGAGCGGCCGCTGATCCAATTGTCCTGTTCCGGCGAGGTGAGCGCCGTGCATTACAACAGCCGCTCGATCGCGCCGCTGCGGCTCGCCGCGCGCGATGCGCGCCCGTTCTACTCCGCCTACCGGCGCTTCGCCGCGCTCCTGCGCGACTCGCGCTTTCATTTGCAATTCAGGCTGCGCGACGGCGACCTCGTGGTATTCGACAATCAACGCATCTTGCACGGGCGCACTGCTTTTTCGTCAGCGAGGCACCCGCGCCACTTCCGCGGCTGCTACCTGACTCGCGACAGCGTGTATAGCGAGGCCGCGCTGTTGCACCGCGAATTTCACCCGGAGGCACTCTCATGAACGTCACTGACGAGATTCTCGCCATCTATCAAAAGTGCGGCTCGAGCGCGTATTTCGGCGAGAGCGTGTCGATGACCGAGCATGCCTTGCAGGCCGCCTTCTTTGCCCGAACTGCGGGTGCACCGACGGGGCTCATCGTCGCCGCGCTTCTGCATGACATTGGGCACCTCGTCGACGACGTACCGGGCGATATTGCCGACTGGACCACGGACGCGCATCACGAACAGATCGGCGGGCGCTGGCTCGCCCGGCGCTTTCGCCCGGAAGTATCGGAACCCGTGCGCCTGCACGTGCCCGCCAAGCGGTATCTATTGGCCACCGACGTCGAGTATTTCGCCAAGCTGAGTCCTGCCTCGGTAATCACACTGAAGCTGCAAGGCGGCCCTATGGCGGCGCATGAAGTCGCAAAATTCCAGACCGAGTTCTTTTACAAGGACGCCGTGCGCGTCCGGCAATGGGACGACCAAGGCAAGGTGGCCGGTTTGAAGACGCCGGGGCTCGGCGACTATCGCGCGCTCATCGAGGAGATGGCGATTTAGACCGGACCGCAAATCACGCGCGGAACGTCGGCACAGTCTTGCGATCGCGCGCCGGGCGAACTGACCGCCGGTCGGCCATCCGGCAGTCAGCCGCCCACTGTTCCTAAGGGGTGAGTGGTGGTTCGCTCCACCGACGTTCCCGCGCTCTTGGCGGGCGACGCTCAAGATAAAGCTCGATCATTGCGGCGATATGGCGGCGATATTGTTTTTTGTTGACGTTTGAGTGCGGCGTTCGAATGGCCGCGCCGCGCCCCGAACGGTCTCCCCTTTTGACATTTAACTCTGCACTTTAGAGTACTTGACGCGATACAGCGCGCTCACTTAAGCTCGATTCATGCAAAGACCAACCGCTGTATTTCCGATCCAATCCGAGGCTCCGGCAGCCATTGAGAGCCGGGCGCTCGGGACCCTCGCTTACATCCGCGCGTCCATCGAGTCGTCGAGCTCGATGGATGTGCCCGGCATGGCCGGCATCGTCATGGGCATCATTGGCGTTCTCGCGGCGATTGTGGTGTCGCTGCCCCGATGGGCGGCTCATTGGCTGGGGATATGGGTGGCTGCCGCGGTCCTCGCTCTCGTATTCGGCGGCGCCCTGGTGGCGCGGCAGATCGTGCAGCGTGGACACACGCGCTACTTGG
>WNFQ01001023.1_pt1 | contig 19574 bp, 16 predicted proteins | sample 5400171 | NCBI WGS metagenome assembly WNFQ01 (sample SAMN13153356, study PRJNA577476) | soil metagenome | isolation source: 20 cm soil under Madrone tree | place: USA:California | collected 2016-06-14 | reverse complement strand
CTTGCTGGGCGGCACCACGTGGCTGAGCGGTGGATTCTGGGCACCAGACGGCGCCTATTCGAGGTTCGTCTCGCCCATCATCGGCATCGTGTGGGTCCTAGTAGTGAGCCGGGTCCTCTTGACCCGAAGTCCTGCTACGCGTGCGGAATGGTGAGGGCGACGCTCGGTCATCCGCAAAATGACGAATCCTCAGCAATGCTGAAACCGGCACCGACGCATGTTTTCAGTCCACTTGCGCTGGCGGCCAAGTGCCTTTATGAATTCCCACGGAATGTGAAAGGAGAATATGACTGGGCTGAACTGGAAGCTTTTGACAAAGAAGCGCGGTAGCTCTACCCAAGGACTCCCGCCGGGCAAGGAAGATCTGGCTTGGGTTACGAATACCGTCACACTTATTTACGGCCAACGTGATGCTATCCTCGTCGACACGTTTTTGTCCGTGCAGCATTCCGAGGAACTGGTAGATTGGGTAGTCGAGAGCGGCAAGAATCTAACGACAATTTACATCACCCATGCCCACGGTGACCATTTCTTCGGTCTGAAGCTCCTATTGGACAGGTTTCCCAAGGCAACGGCGTTTGCCACCGCTTCCAGCGTTGCGGGCATGCGAAACCAGATAAACCCGGATTTTGTAAGATCCTTCTGGGAGCCGCGCTTTCCAGGCCAGGTTCCTTCGCAATTGGCGGTGCCGGAGATCCTCAAAGGAGACACGCTCTATCTGGAGGGAGAAGAGCTAAGGGTAATCGACCTCGGCCATACAGACACGGCGAATTCAACCGCGCTTCATGTTCCTTCCATTGGACTGGTCATATCCGGAGACGCCGTCTATAACAACACACATCCCTATCTGGCTGAGTGCGATGAAAAGGCCCGGGGCGAGTGACTGCGAGCGCTTGATGCAATCGAGGCTCTGCATCCGAAAGCCGTGGTAGCCGGTCATGGTATGCTTGATCCCGACAGCTCTCCTCGACACATCGAGGAAACCCGCGCCTACCTCCGCGACTTCAACCAGGTCGTGGCGAAGACATCGACCGCAATCAACCTTTACGAGAAGATGCTGGCATTGCATCCAAACCGCGTGAATCCAGGCTCGCTCTGGGCAACCGCGAAGGTTCTGAAAGGAAATGCAGCAGCATCCGCATAGGAGCGCGGGAGTCGAGGCGGGTTCGAATGGGCGCAGCGTCGCTGACCGCAGGGGCGCATAATGCCAAACGGTTGGTCAAAATCTGACTTCGATTTAACTGAACGCATAAGAGGAAAAAACATGGCAAATCCCATTCTGGTTACCGGCGCGGCGGGCCGCGTAGGCGCAGTAGGGCGCACGGTCACCGAGCTGCTGTTGAAGCGAGGCAAAGCGGTGCGTGCGATGGTGCGAAATGAAGACGAGCGCGCGCAAGCATTGCGTGACATGGGTGCGGAGGTCGTGGTCGGCAATCTGCTCGATCTCGATTCGATGCACAGGGTGATTGCCGGCTGCGAGACGATGTACTTCAGCATGTCGATTTCGGATGCCTACCTGGCCGCGACGGTCAATACGGCGGCGGTGGCGAAGCATCACGGCGTGAAGGCATTCATCAATATGTCGCAGATGACGATCTCTCAGATGAGCATTACCGAAACTACTCCGAGTCCGCAGCACAAGCTGCACTGGCTCGCCGAGCAGACGCTGAACTGGTCCGGTCTGCCGGTTGTGCACGTGCGGCCGACAGTGTTTCTCGAAGGCTTCTTCCTGACTTTGACTCCGGATTCAGTCAGGGAATCAAATCAGATAAGACTGCCGTTCGGCGAAGGCAAGACTTCGCCCGTGGCAGCGGAAGACGTTGCGCGGGTGATCGCCGCGCTGCTCGCCAATCCGCAGCCGCACATTGGCAAGATCTATCACCTGACCGGTCCGCAGTCCGAGAACATGCATTTCTATGCACAGGAGTATTCGAAGGCGCTTGGCCGCACAATCACCTTTCAGGACATTCCCGTCGAACCGTGGCGGGACGAGCTGCTCAAGCGGGGCTGGCCCGTTCACGTGGTGAACCACCTGGCGGCGATGGGGGATCTGCATCGCGCGGGGCGTTTCGACCGGCTGTCGGACGACGTGCTAACGCTCACGGGGCAACGGCCGCTGAGCGTGCAGGAGTTTGTGAGGAAGAATGCCGCGACATTCACCGCATCGGCAAAAGCAAAAGAGGCCTGAGTGTCTGCGGGCAAACGAGGAAAAAAAAGAAGGCTTTGCTGTCCCTAAGCGACGCCGAATCGAGCACTTATGATGTGATTCTTCTGAGTTCGCGACGAGGTGCTCGTCGGAATCCGCTTGCAAATTGGAAACACGCCATCCTTTACCACTGGGTTGTGGGTGATCCGGAAGCAATCGGAGCCAGTTTTCGGGGGGATTAGTATCTACAAGTCCGGTTCGAGGAGGCGGTCCACTCTGATCTCCTCGAACCCCCGTTTCCGTGAAGTTGAATCCCATTCCACTTCAGCCGGCGGACACGCGTTCATTCATTTTCAAGGATCTGCCTTGCGTCGCGTTTGCCGTGCAGAATGCGAATAATGTGGAGGGCGTCTGCCTCCAGAGCGTAATAAATCCGAATAGCCTCAAATCCAGCGACAGGCCATGAGCGAAGATTTTGAACTCGCGGATTGCTAGAGGAGTATCGAGGACCCACGTGAGCATTCTGGCTTAGTGATTGAATAGTGCGCTTGACGGCTTCACGGAAACGAATGGCGATCTCGGGAGCATCCGCAGAGAGGAGGTGCGACGGTTTGATGTTCATAGAAACTGAATTTAGGGGGACGATTAGCCTGGCGCTCGGAGGTTGGACCGATGCCAAGCGACTGTCCGCGAACTCTTCGGTTTGAGTTTGAAGTGATGCTGTCATTTGTACGCCTCATCCTCCTGGAATAGGTGATTGCGCCTTGATCTGCCTCAAGGCGCACGTGGAGCGTGGGCTCCAATGGCAAGGTTTCTACCTTCGCGTCCGGCTTGGGACCATCGAGCGGCACGCAGTCAAGCTAGGTGGCTGACCGAAGTGGGACGGGTCCACCTAGCCCACGGGGAAAATCGGAAAGAACTCCCCTCTATATACTCAGAGGCCTCGAAAAAGGAAAACATCAACAAGAAAATCAAAAAAATCTTTGGGAGGTACCGCTATTGATCCAGCCGGTCTGCACCGTTCAATTATCCACTGGGTTTTCTTGGACTTGGGAGGCCGACCGCCTTTGCGCTTCTTTCGTCTAGCTTGTAGTTGCCTCAAGTATTCTGGGCCGCGCTTGGCCCTCTGCTTCCCACCCTTCCCGTTCCAAGTCTGACGGCGCAGATATCAAGTTGACAACAAAAACTGCCTTGAGCCAAAATCCTAAGGCTGTCCCTCGCAAATGCTGTGGAGACTCGGGTGTTAGGTCCGGCGAAGCGAATTGCCAACTGTGCCCGCTAGACCTGCAGGCATTCATGTCACCTGATCAGATAGCACGCAGGATTCCTTGCGTTCCCCAAGTCCTTATGACTCGTTTGAAATTTGGTGCCTTCGTTTTGCTCACGAACCTGGTTCTCGGCATGAGTCCAGCAACTGCATGGGCGCAGAAGCAAGCCGCGAAGCCGAGTTACCCAACTCCCCGGCACCCACAGAAGTATGTTCCAGGGCGCTTGCTAGTGCGATTTCGCCCAGGCAAGTCAGAAGAGGTGAAAGTCAGCGCGCATCTGGCTTTGGGTACCAAAGCGAAATTGTCGTTCAGGCAAGTACCGGACCTGCAGCTGGTTGAACTTCCAATTGATTTGGATGTCTTCGTCGCCGCTCAAATGTACCGCCAGAACCCCGATGTCCTATATGCCGAGCCCGACTATCGCGTATTCCCTAGCGATGTGACTCCGAACGACCCGCTTTTTCCGCTTACGTGGGGGATGAAGAACGTTGGTAATCAGAACGGTGTTGCTGGAGCGGACATTCACGCGACAGGTGCTTGGCAGCTCTCCACAGGTAGCCGCAATGTAGTGATTGGACTTCTGGATACAGGAGTGGACTATCGGCACCCCGAATTGGCCGCCAACATTTATCAGAATACGCCTGAGTGTAGCAACAATGGCTTGGACAACGACGGCAACGGCTGGGTGAATGACTGTCACGGCATCAACGTCACTAGTGACGGCAACCCCGCAAACGAGCCGATCGACTACATTGGGCACGGCACTCACGTTTCAGGCACTATGGGGGCCCTCGGCAACAATGGAGTTGGTGTTGCCGGTGTCAACTGGCAGGTTTCGATCATCCCGTGTAAGTTTATCGACTTCGATGGGGGCACGACATCGGGTGCGGTCCAATGCCTGGACTATATGGCTTGGTTCAAGAAGCACGGTGTCAACGTCGTTGCCACTAACAATAGTTGGGGAGGAGGATTCTACAGTCAAGCGTTACATGACGCCATCGAAGCGCAAATGCAGCTCGGCATTCTGTTCGTTGCCGCCGCCGGGAATGGCGACGTCTATGGCAACAGCAGCGACAACGATGTCAATAGCGTTTACCCTGCGGTTTACGATTTGCCGAATGTAATCGCGGTGGCAGCGACGGACCGCAGGGACGAGCTGGCCTGGTTTTCCAACTATGGGCGCCATTCGGTGCACCTGGGCGCGCCCGGAGTTTCGGTTATTAGCACCTTCCCAAACGGGAACTATCAGGAGCTGAGCGGCACTTCGATGGCCACGCCTCACGTAACGGGCTCGGCAGCCCTGCTGGAGGCGTATAACCCATCTCTCAATTGGATCGGCATCAAGAATTTACTCTTGTCCGGCGGCGATCCCGATCCCAATCTCTCTGGGACAGTGACGCAGAAGCGCCTGAATGTGTATGGCGCCATGACTTGCTCGAATCAATCGATTTTGGCCCGCGAGCAGCCTCGCAGTAACCTTGTCACAACGACTGCATACTCGCCGGTTTTGGTGCGCGCGTTGAACATTAATTGCGCGCAGCCGGCCGGCAATGTAGCAGTTACGGTGCAGCCGGGCAGCGCTTTGATCCAATTGCTGGACGACGGGAACGCGCCCGACATTGCCGCAAACGACGGGATCTATTCGGCCACCTGGACGCCCACGCAAGCTGGACAGTATACGCTGACTTTTCCCAACGGTGACGTGGTAACCGTAGATGTACTGAAACCGTACAATTTCAGCACTGGCCCGTCCAACTATGTCTCCATTTCCGGAACCGACTTGACGCTTGAAGATGAGAACACCGCGGTCGTTACTCTTCCGTTCCCAATACATTTCGGGGGGCAAACCTTCAGCACGATCTACGTTTCGGACAACGGCATTATCACCTTCGACAGGGCATTCAACGTCGCTTTGGGACTGCCGATACCTTGGTTCGACGGCGGTGCCATTGTTGCCCCATTCTGGGATGACCTGCAGCCCATCTTCCCCCCGGATACGAACAATGTCTATTGGGATGTCACAGGTGCGGCCCCCAATCGCCAGCTCGTCGTCGAGTGGCGAAAGGTTTTTCACTATCCATTTGCCTATCTCGGTGGTGGCACCGTCACATTTCAGGTAGTCTTCCACGAAGACCGCGATGACGTGGAGTTCAATTATGCCAACGTCGACTTCGGATATTATGGTCAGTATTCCTCAGGTGGCGCGACGGCAAGCGTGGGAATCCAGGTGGGTCCTACCCAAGGAACGCAGTTCAGTTGGGGCACAGAGTCACTCACACCTGGGTTGTCCCTTGAATGGAAACTCGCCTCTCCGGACTTTAGTTTGAATCTCGATTCCGCCACACTAAACGCATTCCCGAGTCAAACAGTGAATTTCACGGGAAAGGTGCACGCGCTTTTCGGGCTGAGCAACTCTTCTGTTGCGCTCTCCTGCACCGGGGCGGCGCCATCAACTTGTGCCGGAGTGACAATTTCACCGACGCAAAAGGGCACAAGTTTCGCCGTGCAGACTGCGAGTGCCGCAACCGGCACGTACAATTTCCAGATTCAGGGACGATCCAGTGATACGCCCCCTCTCATCCATCAGCAAGCCGCCACTTTGAATGTGGCCGATTTTGCAATCGGGACGCTTATTCCCGCTTCTCTGGCAATTCCGAACGGCGGCAGCGGCTCTGCATCCTTCACTCTTTCTGCTTTGGGCCCATTCAACGCCCCCGTTACGCTGTCGTGCGGCGGCCTGCCTACTGGCGCTAACTGCATTTTCTCTCCAGCGAACCAGATCACAGTGACGGGGAGTGCAGCGATCCCGGTCGGCCTCACGATTGCTCTCGCTAGCAAAACTTCTCTCGGAATAGGGACGATCTCGATTCTCGCGAACACTCCCGGGGCGCCAGCAGCCAAGTCGCAGCCGCTCACCATCCAGGTGCAGAGCAACCCGGACTTTTTGTTGACGGCGGGCAGTCTTTCTTTACTGTCCTTCACGGGGAGCCCCGCCGTGAGCGCTTTCACCGTTGACAGCCAAGACTCCTATGCGGGGACGGTTCAGTTGGGATGCGCGGTTTCGCCTGTGGGGCCAACGTGCACTCTCTCAAGCACGTCGGCGTCTGCTTTTCCCGCAACCGTGAGCCTCACCGTGAATCCAGGTAGTGCGGGGCCGGGCGCATATCAAGTGAGCGTGACGGGCAGTGGTTCGTCCAAATCACACTCGCTTAATTTCACTTACTGGCTTGTCGGATTTACTGTAACCGCCCCGTCGTCGTTCGTGGCGTATCCAGCCACGATTAACCAGGTTTCGTTCTCGATTGCTCCGCAAGCAGGCTATACAGGAATTGTCAATTTGGCTTGCAACGCCAGTGCTCTTCCAACTGGGGCACAGTGCAGCGTGAGCCCTTCCAGTTTTAATTTTGCTCAATCCACTTCTGGTACGGGGGTTGTTAGTCTCTTCGTTCCCCTCGGAACTCCGGGGGGCACCTTCCCGATCACTATCTTAATGCAGGACAGCAACGGTCCGCCGGGCAAGCAGATGGTCATGAACGTAACGATTGAAGGGTTTACTTTCTCTCTGGGTCAACCCAAAGAGCAGACGGTGCTGGTGGACAATACATCCGCTCCGTTTGACCTGGTTTTCACGCCTTACAACGGCTATAACCTGCCTACCACGATTGTGCCCTGGACCTGCAACCCCGCTGGGGCTATTTGCAGTCTCACACCAAGCAGCATGATCACGCCGAACGGAACACCTGTTCATGTCAGTATGACGGTTACCGTTCCGGTCCAGGACGCTCTCTCGCTAGGGGGCGATTTCTCATTTACGGTACTTGCGCAGGCCAATATTCCAGGTGTCTCGGGATATAACATTTCAGCGCCCCTCGACAATCCGGTCACGATTCACGTTCAGGATTACGCGCTTGTTCCCTCGGATTCTCAATTCACTTTGGTGCCGGGATCGTCGACGGCCTTTTACATTACCAATCGACAGTTCAACGGCTTGAACGTTCCCGTGAATTTAACGTGCCCCTCTCCGCTCCCTCCAGGAGTGAGCTGCCAGATCGACAAACCAACGTTAAACGCTGGCGACGTCGCCACGGTAACTTTTTCAGCCGCCAGTGATGCGCCCCCCAGTCTTCGTACTTTTAACTTCGTTGGCGTCGCAACCGTGAATGGACGGACCATCCAGCACACCCTATTGCTGATGGCCTGGATTTCCAATTTTTCAGTTTCAATTGATCCGGCCTCGATAAGTGTTCCGGCCGGAGGAGATGCATGGTTTCTGGTAGGCGTTAACGAGTCGGCGCTCCTACCCGGACAGGCGCCAGGAACTTTCGCCTGCTCAAGTCCCGATGCGGGGATCACCTGTGATTCGCCCTACGAACTGCCGTCGGGTGCCGGTCCTTTCCATTTCTACGTGAATGTTCGGACAACTGGTGGCGTCACTCCCGTAGGGCCGCACCCATTTACCGTGAGTCTCACGGAGTGGGGCCAGACTGTTTCTGCTACGGGCACGATTGTCATGCAGGGGACGGACAGCATCGTTGTTCTGACGCCCAACGGCGGCGAGTTATGGAGCAACGGCACCCAATACATCTCGTGGAAATACGTCGGCAACCCCGGTTCAACTGTGAAAATCGATCTGCTCAATAAAGGACAGTTTGTTCAGACGATCGCCGGAAGCGTGCCCATCGGAGTTAGCGGCAAGGGACTTTACGCCTGGCAGATTCCCGCTTCTCTGGCGTTCAGTCAGTTTTACACCGTGCGCGTCACGAGCAACGACAAACCCGCAATCACCGACGTCAGCGATGATCGCGTTTGGATAGGGGAGGGCGTGGACGTCAATAGGCCCAAGAACGGGGACGTCCTGTTCCTGTCCAATAACGCCTATTTGATCGTCGGTTACACCTGGTCGGTGTTCGGCAAAATCCACGTCGATCTCTACAAAGGCGGTCAATTTTTGAGCTCACTTGGCGATAATCCAGTGAGCGGGTATTTCGATTCGGGGGGATGGCAGTGGGACTTTGTTACACCGATGCCCCAGAACATGTCACCCGGGACGGATTACAGCATAAAGATAACGCCGCTGGATGCACCTAGCCGTGCGGTTATGGGCGGCAATTTCACACTCTCGAAAACAGGAATTACCGTAACTTCGCCAAACGGTGGCGAAATCTGGCAACTCGGTTCGACGCACACCATCACATGGAATTGGACCGGCCAGCCGGTGAGCCCTGGAGTGGATGTCCAGATCTACTTGAATTCGCAAAACGGTGCGTATCCGGGCACGTTTCTTATTACCCCGACCACGCCGATTGGCGCCAATGGCTCCGGATCGTTCACCTGGACGGTACCCAACAACGTTCCGCCCAGCAATTCTTACACGATCTCCGTCAGCGCTTTCACAGCAAGCAACAACAACTTTATAGGCACCAGTGCCGGTCCCTTCGCCATTGGAAATTTCCACAAACTTAGCGTGAGCTTGAATGGCCAAGGCTACGTTCAATCTTCGGACTTCTCTGTCAACTGCGGCACGACCTGCAGCGGCCTGTACGCGCAAGGAGCGTCCGTATCGCTGACCGCGCAACCCGCGGTTGGATACCAGTTCTCAGGCTGGTCCGGAGGTGCGTGCTCCGGCACGGGACCCTGCACAGTCTTAATGAATAGTGACATCAACATTGTGGCGAACTTCGGGGGTCTTTCGCCGGACTTTGCGATGTCCGTGGCGCCCAATTCCGCGACAGTTGCCGCGGGCCAACAAGCGCAGTTCGCGATCAGCGTCACGCCTCAGGGGGGAATTGCAGGTTCGCTCACACTAAGCTGTTCAGGCTTACCTGCGCAGTCGAGTTGCTCCTTCCAACCCAACAATCTTGCATTGGGCCAATCTGCCACAAGCAGCAATCTCGTGATTTCCACAACTGCTTCTCAGTCTGCGTCTCTCGATAAAGGGGAGATGGGCGTTCTGCGCCTCTTTGCTGCGTGGATCCCCTTGATCGGCATTTTTTGTGGCCTTTGCCCCGTACCTAGAGATATTCGCTTTGGACGACAGCGAATTCCCATTTGGTTCTTTGCTTTGATCCTGGGGTTGCTCTCAGGTTGCGGAGGCGGCGGCACCTCCAGCCCACCGCCGCCCAATCCTGGAACGCCAGCGGGCACTTACACGATCACGATCAACGGCCAGGCAGGATCGACTAACCATTCCACCAATGTGACGCTCGTTGTACGGTAGCTGCATCGCGGGCCCTAGGGCACGCGCAGGTAACAAGCAAAAAGTGATGCCTCCCATGCCTCGGGCGTGATCCATTCGCCGCTTTGTTCCGTTTGTTCCGGTTGGCCAGAGTGGGTAGCTGCAACGCTTTGAGGGCACAAGCCTTATTTACTAGCCTGTCCTTTCGATCCCCACCGCCCCTACCAACCAACTGTTTTAGAATGAGCGGAGTAGAAGTTTTGCGAGGCGACAGAAGGCGACAATACGAGCTTCAGGGGTGGCACCTTTGGCTCAGTGGAACGAAATCAGAGCAATCACGGGATAGAGAATCGTGATCTGCGCCCCGCAACTCTGATGGCGAGGATCGAGCAGCAGCGTCGGCAAATAAGTGTTGTAGCAATCAGGCGGCACGTTCGAAGATGGCGTTCAGTGGCGACTTCACTCCGGTGCTTGCGAAGCACACAAAACACCTGAGTCTGGTCGACGTGCTTTCGATCGGAGTCGACCAAATTCAACGGAATTTTGAACCGATGAAAAGGCAGGTCGGGCTTGGAAGACAACACTGATTCCAGACGAATCCGCGAAACTGGTCATCTACCAAGCTTTTGTGGAAGGTAAGCTGGATGTTCCCAAACACTTAGCCCGGTGCGTCCATGATCTATATTTCAATCCACAGGTGGACGAGTTCGCTCCGACGACGACATAGAGCCTCTCCAATGCGTTCACCAGCGCGTTCAAAGACCTCGAACCGATTCCTCAGTTCAGGGCCACTGCGAAGCTGGAATCGTTCCTCGAGCTGGCTACGGGTGTCTTGCGCTAAATGCGCGGGTGCGGGCAATCTGGCCTTGAGATCTGAATCAAGCCGAAGTAGAGGAGAGGGCAGTCGCGTCAGCTGCCTCCTTAGCCTATGCCTAATTGCAACCATGTCTTGATGTGTTTGGCGCGTGACGCATCTTCGCGAAGAAATTACGCGAGAACCTGCTGGTCGGTCAAAGCGCTACGCAGGCGCTGCAGCGATAGCCTCGATTTCGATTAGGAAGCCAGACTTGGGTAATGCGGCGGCAACTAGGAGCATGGACGCGGGGCGGCAGTCGCCAAGGAAGCGGGAGCGGATGGCGGCATAGGCGGGAAGGTCTTCGGTGCGGACGAGATATTGAACGATTTTGACCAAGTGCTCGGGACCCATGCCCCCTTTTTGGAGTGCTGAGAGAATGTTCTTCCAGGCCTGCTCGGCTTGAAGTTCGAACGCGGCAGGCAGAGTGCCATCCGGTGTTAGGCCGGGCGTGCCGGAAGTGAAGAGCCATCGCGCAGGACGAGAGACTTCGACCGCGTCGCTGTATTTGCCGATGTGCTTTGAAATACCAACATCGATGAAGGAATGGAGAGTTGTGTTCATGTCGAGATCCTTTTCGCGTAAGAGAACTAGTTTGCGGACCTGGGCATGACAAAGCTCTTGGCGTCCGAACGCCGATCTACTTGTGCGGGCGGAACATCAGATCGAACCACGGCTTCCAGGTCTTGCCGCCGTCGGTTGACGTGAAAGCGGTTTCGCGCACGCTACCGTCTACCGGCTTCCAACTCCCGCGAACACGGCGCTCTTCTCCGGATCTTGTGCGATCCATGCCAGCGAGAACCATTGCGCCGTTTTGTAAGTTGCCTTCAATGATGAGGAGCTGGCCCCGATTGGTGACCCAGCTCTGATGCCAGACTTTTCGCGAGGCGTCGTAAATGCTGAAGCTCTCTCCCTTGTGGCCCCCGACGCTTTGATAGTCCTCATGAATGACGCAGCCATCGAGTATGCGGCTGACACGAACGCGAGCGTCCTTCTTGGAGGTGCCGAAGTCGAAGGAGTCCCAATCGCCGAGCCAGAAGTCGAATTCGTGGTACTCGGGAGCGGAACAAGACGCGGATGTAACTGATTTAGCGCCGAGAGAAGCCATAGAGAGCAAGATTCCCCCCACGATGGAAAGGACAAACAAGGAGCGTAGGCTGAATCCTATGGGCTGAGTGTTGGCGTTCATTGTCTGGATCGCATTCCTCACGAGTTCCTTCTGATGGCGAAGGCCAGCAGAGCGGGCATTGCCCGAGTAAATCATATGCCGGGTGCGGGCAAAGGGGTGTATCGGGGTGTGCGTTGCGTTTGCCTGCACCTATCCTCGACTAAACCAGTGCGCGGCTCGTTGGTGCAATCACCGATGATGCAGCGTCACCAAGAGTCGCCCGATGATTCAGTTTTCGTCAGTCATCACCAAGTGGGTCGCCGACAAGCTTCTTAGCGCGTTTGCGGACGCTGTCCGGAAAAGTCACTGTCTGGGTTGCATTGGTGGCAGCCGGGCAGGTCGATCCAGTTCCGTTGAGGACCGGTATTCCGCGGAAAGGCGGCCCAAAGAGCGCGATGGGGTCAAATAACTCCCCGCTGATTTCGCCATGATCGTTGATGTCGTTGGCAAATAGCAGGAATGGGGAGCCCGGCACGGTCAGGCAATTGAGGTCGGTCATGACCCCGTTCTGCCAAATGAACGCCCGGAACACGTGTGGTCCGCCGCGCGATAGGCCAACCACTTGGTTATTCTCATTTACGCCCAGGGCCTCGGCGCGTATGTCACCCGGTAGCTTGCCCAATCGGACTAAGCCGCCCGCCTGGGTCCAAAGGAAGGCTTCGAAGTTTCGTGTACCGTCCTGTCCGGCCGGCAGCGAGAAACCCACGACGGTTCCTTGGTTATTGATCGCCGTAGGTGTGTTCCAGGTATGTCCTCCGAGGTTCGTGATTTCGGAAGGAACGCCGTTTTGCCAGAGAACAGAGTGGGCGGCACTGACGCCTCCGACCGCGATACCACAGGCCCCAGAGATGCCGACGACTTGGCCCATGTCATTGATCGACGTGGCGGCGCTCGTGGAATCGCCGGGAAGCGGCGGCAGTTCCTTCATTGTGCCGTCCGGTTCCCAGATGACCGCTCGGAACTGCAGGGTCTGGAGAGCGGTGTTGCATGTCGGGTCTACGACGCCGTTCTCCGCCCAACCAACGATTTGGCCACGGTTGTTCAACGCCGTGGCATAGCTGTTGAGCCCGCCAGGAAACGCCGGAAGCGCGGTCATGGCGCCGTTGGCCCATCGAAAGCCATTACATACTTTTCCGGTGGGGCTGCTTGAGGCGTAGAAAGGGTAGCAAGAAAAGTTGTCGTTGGGGATCTGGTCTTTATCCGTGTCTGAGATTCCTACGATCACACCATTGTTGGCCTTGTTCGGCCAAGCCACGGCACTGTTGAAGGTCTGCCCGCCGAGGGCCCCCAAATCCATTAGCTGCGATCCCACCCAAGCAGCGGCATGGGAAACAGTATCCCCCGCCTGGTCGGCAGCCCCTGTAATCCAACCGCGATCATTGATGCCGTTCCCTGCGCCACTCACTCCACCAAGCGTAGGCAGTGGAATTATTTTGTACATAACCTGCGAAGATTGCGAAGTGACCTGAACCGGTGCAATCGCGAACGCCACAAGGAGAGTTATCCCTGCCAAGCACATCGATATCTTGAACCTCATGTTCCCTCCATCTTCGTGTTGTTTTGCGCCGAGGGATCCCGGATACCGGCCTGCGTCCCTCCACTGCACCGTGGCTGATGCGGGGTTCAGCCAAAAAAGAACAAACCGAATCCGGTGACACCACCTAGACTCGCGCGCCAGAATAGAGCGATAGGAAGAATGAGGTTGGACGTTTGCGGACGTGATTATCGGGGGCGGGACACATGGGATCTTTCGCCTAACTCAAAAAACTCAAGTGTTTATTGGTCGGTATGGAGAAAATCAGGATTTTGCGGGTCGGCGACGGCGCGTACAATCTAGGTCCGAAAACGTCTAGTAATCGCGCGGCAATCCATTACGCTTATCGGCGAAAGACGGGAACCATGAATCTGGACTCGGGGGTGTGTTCGCGAGCGAGACTGGCGCGTGATGCGCGCTTTGATGGCAAGTTTTTTATCGGAGTGCTAACCACGAAAATTTATTGCCGTCCGATTTGCCGCGCGCGCACGTCAAAAGAGAGCAATGTCCGATATTTCCCGAGCGCCGCTGCCGCAGTAGAAGCTGGTTTTCGGCCGTGCTTGCGTTGCCGCCCGGAATGCTCTCCTGGAACTCCCGCTTGGGCTGGCACACAAAACACTATTTCGCGAGCCTTGCGGCTAATCAGCGAGACAGGTTTGGAAGACGGTGGTGTGGACAGCCTGGCGGAACAACTTGGAATGGGCGCGCGCCATCTTCGTCGTCTCTTTCTGCGTCACCTGGGAGCCACGCCCAGTGCCGTTGCGCAGACGCGCCGTTTGCACTTTGCCAAGAAGCTTATCGACGAGACCAACTTGCCCATGACGCAGATCGCTTTCGCCGCGGGCTTCGGTTCAGTGCGCCGGTTCAACGCCGCCATCCGCAACGTCTATCATCGGACGCCGACTCAAATCCGCGGCCTGGCTCAAAAAATGTTCCGCCAGCCCGAAAATCAGTATCTTTTTCAGCTGAATTTTCGCCCACCCTACGATTGGAAACGGATGTTGGAATTCTTCGCGGTCTACGCCACGCCTGGGGTAGAAGTGGCCGAAGGCGAGTACTTTCGCCGCGCGATCTCTCTGAATGAAAATCCCGGATATTTCGAGGTCTCACTGGACGCGAGTCGTAACGCACTCCGCATACAGGTTCAGATTGGCGAGCCGCGTTCTCTCTTCTTTATTATCGAGCGTATTCGTGCAATGCTCGATCTGGACGCGGACTGGCCGACGATTGCACGAACCTTGGGAGCTGACCCAGCTTTGGCTGCGCATATCAGCTCCCATCCGGGACTGCGAGTTCCGGGTTGCTGGAACGGCTTCGAGCTCGCCACGCGAGCCATCTTAGGACAGCGGATAGGCACCGAGAGAGCCAACGCACTTGCCGGCCGGATGGTCAGAGCTTTCGGGCAGCCATTCTCTCCCGCCAATGGCCTTACTCATCTTTTTCCCACACCCGAAGCTTTAGCCAATGCCGGTCTGGAAAGCATTGGCTTGACGCGACCGCAAGCGGCTGCCATTCGGGGTCTCGCGCGTGCCGTTCGCAATGGATTTATCAGCTTTGAAAGAGTGGCGGACTCCGATGCGTTTCTCACGCGGCTCTCGGAAGTTCCTGGAATTGGAGAATCGACAGCACAATGGGTGGTCATGCGCGCCCTTCGGGAGCCCGACGCGTTTCCATCCGCGGACCGCGATCTTGCGCGCGTGCTTGCGCTGGGGAGTTTGAGTGAATTTGAGCAACGCTCGCAGGCTTGGCGCCCCTGGCGAGCTTACGCGGCCATATATCTCTGGACTTTCACAGGCGAAATCAGAGCGTGCGGAAGTCCATCAGCTCCTTCCGCACGCAAAAAAGGCCCTGAGGAAAAGAATGCTTTGCACTCCCGAGTCCAAGTGGCCGTGCGATAGGCTTCATAGCATTAACGCCCGGATCCACTTGCGCAGTTAGAAGCTTCATTTATGTGTATTAAAGATTGCGCGTGGATAGAGGGGAGGTTCGCTTTGCAGCCGGGTTAACTAAGCTAATGACCTGGACTCCAAGCTTAGAAACATTGTCCCTGGCGTGTTCACCGTGTGCTCGCCAAGCACACCCAAGCACTTCAGAGTCAGTTCCTGTGAGCCTTCGCGGAGCACTACGCGAAGAACGATTAGCCGTGAAACTGCGATCAGGTCAAGCACGGGGTTGCCGATGACATCGATCCGGGGCCAGGAATGGCCGGAGAGTTGCCAACTTTGTCAACTTTACTGTGAACGAATCCAAGCTAACCGTGCGGACGCGACTAACCCGGTTGACCATCCAAAGTTGATGGTTGCGCCCGACCTGTACGTTACTGCGGAACCAGACGCAGTCAGTCCGACCGTCGAACCACAAGTGAAAACTAGTTGCGGGCGAGTGAAATCTCAGTGGCCTCGGATTTGTTCAGTGGAACGACCAGGCACGAGTCGTATGGCCCTCCCGTGAAAATAGTATGCCAACAACGGTTGACGAGGCTGCGATGCCGAAAGGCCGGGTATCTCGCCGCATCGCGACCTTGGATCGTTACTTGCAGCGAAGATCCAACCTCGAAGAATGTCGCTGACGGCCAAATTTCGATTTCGAGCGGTACAACCTCGCCGGGACGCAGCTTCTGAATGCGAATATGGCTGTGCCATGGACGCAGCGGTGTATTGCGCGATGGGTCCAGCTCCCGACGTGAAGCTCGGAGCCATCCTTTGGCGACACCATCGCGTTCGTAACCGTTGAACCCGGAGAAGAAGACCTCCGCACCTGTGGAATCGAGCTTTCGAAGGACCACGAAAAAGGTCCAGATCATCACCTTCAGAAGTGCTGACCCAGAGCTTCAAGAGCATGCTGCCAATCAATTCGACAGGGGTTGCCAAACGGCAATACGTTAATCAACGAAGGCTTCTTCGGACGATTCTTTGAGGTGACATCGGAAGGGGAGGTTGTCTGGGCTGATGAAGACTTCAGTGGTGGGACGGCCAATCTGCACAGTGTTACCGTCGACACAAGCCACGTCACCAATGCGGCTCCGCAGGCCGTATATCAGTATGAGCGCTACGGGAATGCGACTAATTGCGCAAATGCGCGCAGAAGCAGAAGAGTCGCAAGGATGTCAGGCGAAAAGAGTCAGGATTGAAAAAACAACAAACTAGGTCTCGGGACGTCGGAGAGGATGATATGTAACCAGCGCGTCGCCTAGCCAAAGGCGGTTATGACATGAGGTTAGAAATATGGGAAAAAGACCGGTAGCAGGTCAATCCGACCCACTACCGGTAATCTAAGCGGCTATCTGCTGCGCTATTCGACCAATTCCTCCCCGTCGAATTGCTTCGCGTTGAAGACATTCGAGAGGTCGTTCGTTGCGGCGTCACGGGAACTCATAGACCGTACTTCGAAGAGGCGCTCGATGGTTGCCAGGATCGACGTCGTATCATATTGAGTATGGTCGACCACGTAGTTGCCAGGCAAGAACGGCGAGACGATTAGGGCCGGGACGCGCGTCCCGGGGCCCCATTCATCGTGTACGCCTAGGACTCCACTCTGACCTGGCGGCGACATATGGTCCCATTGCCCGCCAAACTCGTCGTAGGTCACGACAACCATCGTATCCTTCGCGCAGCGGCTGCCCTCGATCGCCTGCAGCAATGCCACGAGATGGTCGCTTCCGCGAGTCTCGCTCGTGTAGCCAGGGTGCTCGTTCTCTGGCGCGATCGGCTTGATAAAGCTGACCGAATTGAGGTTGCAAAAATCGCCGGAAGAGTTGGCGAGCTGGATGAATTCCAGTTCGTCGCGCAGGTGCGCTCGACCTGCCGTGCCCGGTGCAAACGATGCGTAGTAGTTGAACGCGTTGTGGTGAAACTGAAACTGCTTGTGCGGGCAGAAAGGATAGGCGGGGTTCGGAGTCGAGTATGGATCAGAACATGCCGGACCCTCGCCATTGGTCCAACCGGGCGCGCCGACATCTCCGTCCGCGTTCGACCACCCGCCAGAGTACCAAGCCCAACTGACATTGGCCGCACTCAGTTGGTCACCAATCGTAATCCCTGGCTGTGGCGGTAGCTGCGGTCCTCCGCCGTGGGGCTGGTAGGTAGGCTGGATCGTGTTGATCGCGTAGTCCCCGCAAGCCAGGCCTGCTACGGGCGAGGGGCACACGACGGTGAGCCGGTCGTCGTTGACAGTCCCGGTCGCGTGGTAGAGCGCATAATTATTCGGCATTCCGTTTGAGTCCACGATCGAGTGGCGGATGGCTGGAGAGCCTGGCCATGTTGGCGTCGCCGCAGCGATGAGCCATTGGTGATTGAGGAACGATCCGCCGAACGCCGACTGAAAGAAGTTGTCCAGGATCGCGTAGTGCGGGTGTCCATCACTGTGTAAGAACTTGTAGATCGGCAGGCTCTTGGTGTCGTAGAAGCCCATTGTGAGGCCGACAGCGTCACTTCCGGTCACGTAGCGATCCTGCTTGCCGCCATCGAGTTGGTACTGTTCCTGATAAAAGCGGTGAACGAGGTCGCGCGTGCAACCGCCCGGCAGGTTGTCCGGGCTTGGTGGCAGAGCGTTCGTCCCGGCCGACGGCGCTGGGCAGGTCCGAGTGGTTGTTGGAATGAAAGTATCAATCTGGAATGGCGAGTTTGCAAAATGGCTTCCGAACGTCGCTGCCGTCGTTGAATCCACGCAATCGGCCGATAACGGCGGCGAGGTTAGGCTGAAGTCATTCTGCAGCAGGCAGGTGTACGGTGCGCCAGCCTGGCCAACCTGGATGGTGCGTGCGGAATCGGCGTTCGCGCGGCCGTTTACGCCCTCCCATCCACCGTAAAGGTTGTCGAAGCTGTGGTTCTCCTGGTAAATGACGACGATGTGCCGGATGCTCGCAAGCTTACTGTTACGCGAATCCTCGGGTGAATTAGAAGCCGTCGTCTTCCTCGCCGATTGCGAGTGGCCGGCTGGTGCCGTGAGTGCCCAGAATGCGGTTAAGAGTATTGACGAATACAAGAGTTTCGAGCGATTCATATACATCTCCTTAAAATTGAGCGGGTCACGAATTCATTTCATGATGCGCTCCCCCTTTGGCCCGGAGTTTAGTGTTGCACCTGATCCGCCAAAGGGTTGCGAGTCCTTAATCAATTGAAATCAGCCCTTGTTGCAGTCAGAACGCCTCGGCCGCAGAAGCGTCACCGCCAGATTTAGTTGACACCGCCAGGACCTGCTGACAAGGGACAGGAGTCGGCGACGCTCAGCGTTTATTTGGATGGTGTTGCCCGCGTCATGAGTGTAGTAGCTTCCTGAGAAGCGGCCTTTCCGGCCCTCTCCGCCGAAAACACCTCTGAGAAGCTAGGGAAGCAGATATCTTGCTGCGGCTCTCAGATGGAGTGAACAAACGCACAACCTGTCCCTCGCCAAAATCCAAAATGCGTTTGAAATGAAGAATATGTGGAGAGCCCTGTAACATTGTTACGCGGACGATATTAGGCCTTGCGAAGTTTTGGCGAACGACAGCTTACAGAATGTCCGCTCTCTGGACTCTTCGATATTGAACACCTGCGGGGAATTCACCGTTACCTGTTTCAAGACGTCTACGAGTGGGCCGGAGACTTTCGAACGGTAGACTCGCAAAAGGGAATTCATATTTTGCGCATGTGCCTTACATCGAGTCTACGTTGAAAGGCCTATTTGGGGAATTGTCAGAGGAGCGATATCTTCGTGACTTAAATCAAGAGCGGTTTGCCAGTCGCTTGGCACAGATTCTAGGAACACTGAACGCCGTGCATGCTTTTCGAGAAGGAAATGGAAGAGCGCAGCGAGAATTCGTGCGAGAGCTTGCGTACAAGAGCAGCTATTGGATTGATTGGAACAAAGTTTCACGAGAGGAACTGTACCAGGCGAGCGACGCAAGTTTCATGCGTGGTGACAGCGCGCTTTTCGAGAAGTTGCTGATGGGCGCAATTGAGCCGATTAACCCCGACAGGTTCCTGCCACCAGATGCAAGGAGCACCTAGAGCGGTGCGTGACGTCGAAAATCCGCTCCTAAGAATAAACGATGCCGTGACAGTGCGGGATTCTAGCGAATGACGGGGCCCGCTTGACGCGATATCCTAAAACTGGGATAATTACATGACGAGACCGAAGAGCGTCCCCGGCGAGAAGCCACTGTTCTGGACCGGATCCAGCAAGGATGACCTGTTGGCTTTTCCGGAGGCGGTGATCGATGAAATTGGAACCGCTCTCAGCGTTGCGCAGTTTGGTGGCAAGCACCCAAGCGCGAAACCTTGGCGAGGGCAAGGACCAGGGGTCTTCGAAGTAGTCGAGGACCATCGCGGAGATACCTATCGAGCGGTGTACACGGTCAAATTCGAGAACGCCATCTACGTACTTCATGCCTTCCAAAAGAAGTCAACGAGCGGGATAAAGACCGCACGGAAAGATGCCGAGCTGATTGGTA
>WNFQ01009816.1_pt1 | contig 19575 bp, 23 predicted proteins | sample 5400171 | NCBI WGS metagenome assembly WNFQ01 (sample SAMN13153356, study PRJNA577476) | soil metagenome | isolation source: 20 cm soil under Madrone tree | place: USA:California | collected 2016-06-14 | reverse complement strand
TGGAAGGGGCAGGACTGGGGCTTGCGATTGCCCTCTGGATCGTGGAGCAACACCGCGGCTCGATCGGAGTCCAAAGCTCGCCAGGCAAGGGATCGGTCTTTGTCGTGGAACTCCCCCTCCAAGGGATTGCGGCTCGAGGCACCGCCTCGACGCAAGACGCGATCAGTGTTTGACCGCTCCAATATCATTGGCGATGCCGACATCGCAGAGGCAGCGGCAACTATGCACCAGCACCGGTGAGAAGATTCCAGCCGACGCAACAGTTGACCCAACGATGTTGCCGCCATAGCTTGATAACCCCGCCCAGGTGCGAAACTGGCAGACGCACGGGACTTAAAATCGTATTGTGCATCTCATACAGTCAAGTTAACTAGTTGTGTATAAATAGGTTATTGACGTAATTATCCTGAGCGGATTACCCTTACACAACTCTTTCACATTTTCACACTTTTTGAAGGACTGCGGAGGTAATCCGCGATGGCTGAACAACACACCATCCTCGGTGGCAAGGTTCACGTCTACAAACGACCGAACCGCAGCCTCTGGCAGTGCTCCAGCTATTTCGCCGGCAAGAACCGCCGGACTAGCACGAAGGAAGAGAGCCTGTCCAAGGCAAAAGAGATCGCCGAGGACTGGTATCTGCAACTACGAGGAAAACTCCGCAGCGGAGAAATCAAAACGGAAAAAACCTTCTGCGAAGCATCGGAACTATTCCTTCGTGAATACAACATCATCACACAGGGCCAGCGCAGCAAAGTCTACGTGGAAGGCCAACAGCGGCGCTCGCAGAGGCACCTGGTGCCGTTCTTCGGTCAGCTGGGCCTGTCGGAAATTACTGCCGGCAAGATCCAGGACTACCGCATTCATCGCCACGAAGAAGCGGTGGCGAACCGCGGCAAGCCGCCGGCCCGCAACACCATGCATCAGGAGATGGTCGCTCTTCGACAAACCCTGAAAACAGCCATCCGCCACGGATGGCTCGACCGTCTTCCGGATCTGTCCGAGCCATACAGATCATCCCCGAAAATCTCACACCGGGCGTGGTTCTCTCCCGAGGAATATAAGAAGCTCTACGAGGCCACAAGAACCTGATGAAGCCCGGCGGCTTCAAGTCAGGGATGTGACAATCGTTGAAGACGAGGCCAGCGGTCAGACGATCCTTGAGATCGGAGTGCGCGGCAAGCAGGGTGTCGGCTATTGCAAGAGCATGAGCGGCGCCGTGCGCCCGTTCGAGAGACTGAAGGCCAGACTCCGTCCCCCGCGAGCCAATGAAACACGCGCGGACGCGCGCACGGACGGAAAGGGACCAAACACCATCAAGAACGGGTCCGAAGAATGGCGGCTGCCGCAGCCGACAGACCTCATTTTCCCGAAATGGCAGCGCGAGCTTTTCAAGACGATTCTGGACGAGGAGAACCTCAGGTTCGACCGCGAAGGCCGGCCGCGAACCGCCTACAGCCTGCGGCATACATGCATCTGTCTGCGCCTGATGGAAGCGGCCGACATCTACCAGATCGCCAAAAACTGCCGCACCAGTGTCGAGATGATCGAAAAGTATTACGCGGCACATATCAAGACGCAGCTCGATGCCGTCGCGATCAACATCATGAGACCGAAACCGAAAAAGAAACAAAACCAGCCAAAAACTCAAAATCAATCAAGACGTCTTACGCGCGAAGCCGTGTAAATTCCTGCTGTGTGCTCTATGATAGACAACTGAAAATGAAACAACCGCGCGGGCGTGGCGGAATGGCATACGCAGCGGACTTAAGGAAAACTTGAGTGCTCGCCTGGGAAACCGGCGATGCAGAACTGCTCAAATTCGGGGAAACCTCAAATGGCAATCCCGAGCCAAGCCCGGAGAGATACCAGCCGGGAAGGTGTAGAGACTAGACGGGCAGCACCTAAGCTCCGGACCTTCCGGGGGAGGGTGAAGGGATAGTCCAGACCGCAAACCTGACGTGAGGCCGGGATACTTTTGTTGTCAATGGATTACTAGCCCAAACTCCGGCGTTTGACGGCAAAAGCTGTATCGATACTCAAAGCGTCTGCAGCGTCCTTCGGCTCGATGGGGACGGTCAGAATTTGCAAATCCGCGCGTCGCCCAACTTGAACGATTGCCGTTGCGGTAAGCTGCAAAGCCGCGAAACTCTTTTGCACTGCTAACCATTTGCCGATGATTGTGGTGACTTCAGCAGGCGACAACCCGGATTTGAGATATTCCTCAATCCAGTAATCGATCCAATGAATGTTCATTTCGAGAGCCCGCTTGTCGAGTGATGAGATGATCTGATTCTCGTAAAGATAAGCTCTGCTGTATTTATTGCTCAGGCGCCGATCGAAAATCTTCCGCCGCAAGTCGAACCACCCATGCTCGTTACATTGCTCCCAGAACGTGTAGATCGTCGAGTCCTCCATATGATCCAGATACAGACCTAACGCCTCGAACTGTCTCCTGTGTGTGATCCCCGTCCGTCCCTTCGTACGAATGCGGTAATGCATGTCGATGTATTTGAACATTTTGTCCGGAGTCGGGCAGCTCTTGATTACGTGCTCGACATGGCCGAGCAGAGATGGCGTTGCGACATACAACGCGGCCTGCACGAACGCGTCACTGAACTGCAGGTGGTCCCAGTGCTCCAAAAGCAACGCTTCTGCCTGGCTGGCGGGAGAGCCATGATCAGTTGAGAAATCTGATGGTCAGTATCGGTTGTTGTGCCCCAGACGCGGGAGGCTGAAGCACGCCGGGCAGACAGTTCTTCTTCCAATGCTTCCCTTAGCTCACCGCACCAGACTGCACGAGCGAATTGCCACCAGTATGAACGTTTATTGGTCTCGCCCTTTAGCTTGAGAAGCAAACCGGGGGCAGCTGTATGGTCACTCCGTTTCAATCGCTCCCATAAGGCGGATTCAGCTAGTGGGTCTGAGGTGTCCACGGACCGCAGTATGTTCAAGTCCCCGTCGGTTTCTGTGGAGGCCCAGATACGAAACGCTTGCTTACGGATGTATTTGTCATTCTCCTGATTCTGCCAAAGCGACAGAAGTCTGTCCCTCGATTCTCGCGACATTGGTCGACCCTGGTCTTCCTGTCGCCGCCGCCACTCGTCCGTCGCAGAGATCGAGAAGTGTGAGAATCTATCGGTTCCTTCCAAACCCCGATCCGTTTCGGCAAGTTCGTGTATCACAAATTCAACTGCGTCGGGATGATCGAGTCCATGCAGCATGTAGGTGATCTGCCAGCCCAGGTCATCGCCCTTTGCGCGCCTGATAAAGTAATTAATGGCGGACGACGGAATGTCCTTGTGAAAGGCCCACCGGATCTCATGGGCAGCCAGGTCGTCACGCGGCGATGGCATATTGTCATTCCTGTCGGATGACAGCATCGCCCAGGACTCGCACACGGGACCCAGAAAGCGATCCGGATCGTTGCCACAACACTGTGCTGATGCCCATAGATAATCCTTGAGATGTTTGCCTTTCTCGACGTCAAGATTCCATGATGCCTCGATCGACTCCGCCAGCTCGGGGTCTGCCCAGTAGCCTGCCAGGCGCAATGCTCCGACGCGTGCGCCATTGTCGAGGTCAGGTTTGCGCAGAAGCTGACCGATTGTGGTTCTAAGCTGCGACCCAAACCGCATTTTGGCATGCTCGATTTGCCGATCACGCCAGATCGCCCCTTTTCCCGGCTCGACTTGGAGACAAGGCCATAGTCCGCCGGTGACATCGCCATTTATGAACAAGGCCTGCCAGGCTGTCCATATCGTGTCCTTGAATTTGCGAACCAGTCCGACAACCTTGCTGGACTCAGTGCGCGACACGGCGGCAAGAGCTTCCCGGCGCAGGTGTGAATTCTGGGGCGCATGGGTTTTCGCGTCGGCAAGCCAAACCTCAACGGCCGCGAGTACAGCATGATGAATCGCACCGGTAGGTTCACGAAACAGACGCAAGGCGTGAAAGAGTGCGAGAGGGTTGGTTGTACGGACACGGTCAACGACCATCAGCGGGATGTCGTCGCAAAGCAGCGCGGCGCCTATCACTTCGGCAAAACAGGGTTCTGCAAGCAGATCGTCACCGAGGGTACCGCTTCGGATCATCGAAGCAATGGCTTCGGTGAAAAGCGCATCACGGACACGGTCGTGCCGAAAGGCAAGGTTTTCTTTGGTCGCAGGACCCGACAGACGAATAATCTCGCCCTGGTGAACGAGATGACGCAGCATGGCGGAATTATCGCTGTCATCGGGGACCCAACTTAAGAGATCCGGCCAAGACGGACCCAGATCCCGGTGCGACATCATCGCGCCGGCCATCGAACGAAGCGCCGCGCGATAGTCACTGGACGTGTATTCACCAATCTTGATCGCCAAACGCGCGACACTGGCGTTTATGAACTGCTCGATCACACGCTCGGGCTGCGGCTGATCTCCTGGCTCATGAAGCGCTATCAAAAGGGGATCGTGGCCAAGAGCTTCGGATACACCGTCGGCATCAAGATCACTCAGGAACAGGCCCTTCACCCTGGCGCGGCGTTGAACGGCTTCGCGTCCTTCTTGCATTGTGAGAGCCGCACCCACTACGGCGAGACTCTGGATCTGCTTTCGCGTGGTATCGTCGAGTGAAGCAACAATTTCTGGCCAAATCGGGCAAAGCAGCCGCCATCGTCCCCGATCGGGCCGCTCGCCCGACGTGTCGTCGGATCTTCCAGACGCCTTTCCGATGGAACTCCATTTGAGGAGTTTCGCAGCGAGTTGACCCGACTTGTTGATGTCCTCGACGACCAGAACGAGCGGATGACCGGCTGAACAAAACGAAAGTGCTTCAAGTCCCGCACCTGCCACGAGTTTGGGATGGAGGTGAAGGAGAGCCGCTTCGACCGCCTGCTCAATCGTGAGAGCCGAGTTGACCACTTGATGCGACAAGATCAGCCCGAATCCGCCTGCGGCGACGTGCTGGTCCAGTCGCTTGTAACACGCAAACGCTCTTTCCAAAGCCGGACTCGGCAACAATGAAAGAGGCATCTCGTTCTTGAATAGCGTCAGCTATGGCTCGATCAAAGCCTCTCGACACCCACACGCAGGGATCATCGTCCGGGCGATGAATATCCAAACTCTTGCGCGAGATTTCGCCAGCAGTTCCAGGGAGAGTCGTTCTTGTTCTATGCCGAGATAGTGATACCGCAGCCATTGCCCCGACGGAGTGTTGTCGAGGTGATGGGCTAGACGGGACACCGACCAGATGTCGATGTCAACTCCGCGGGCTCGGCCTGCAGCTTGTGTATCGCGGACAAGATCATCAGGCGGCTCCTGGTTGGTCGTCAGTATCAGGGTTGCACACAACGTGGCATCGCGTGTTCTCTCGGCATCACCGCCCGCCCTTTCGCGGACTCACGGTGGCCGGATCATGCAACCACTTTTTACGCAGACCATCGCGTGTGCATGTGGTGTGATGCGCGGCGATCATGTGGGACGGTTTAGCGCCAAGAACAAACCCTATCCCGTCCACGGGTGCTTTGACCGTCTTACCCTCTGAATTGACGCCAGGATGAAGCAACGAGGTATATTCCGGCCGTGCGTCACGAAGGATGGCCGTTGCGAGCCTCTCAAAAGCGGCTTCGTCGGTCATTTCGGACAACTTGCGGATCGTGAAGCTCATGACCTTCGTATATTTCACGCGATTGTAGCCAATATCAAACTTCTTCTAAGTCACAACTCGGAAATGCCCCGATTTTTCTGTCTATCCGAGCCAAGCACAAGAGGCACGATCGTTGCACACCCAACAGATCAGGTATCCAGCATGTCCCACTCATCGCCGAGAACCCAGCGCAGCGCAGAAAGCTTGCCATTAATCATCCCCCACTCGAAATCGTCCCAAGGACCCAGATTTTCCAATCCATACTTCTTTTCAACTTTGCGCGCGGATTTCCTGGTACCTTCCCAAATATCGCATTGGCAAGTACGCTCCGGACCCCGCCTGTCTTCCGGAGTCTCTGTTTCGACGAGCTTTATTTTGCCGCTTTCTATCTTTTCGAGCCGGATCTGGTGCCGGTTGTACCAGACTTGGTTGAACAGCAGGTCTATGGCGTCCAAGATTTCAGTCAGTCGCCTTGGCTCTTCCATCCATTCCTGTTCGATCATCAGATCGGTAAATTGTTCCGGTTGTATGCGGCGCAACGCCTCGCCCAGGGTGATGAAATACATCGACCGCACCCGTGAAAAACAAGCTGCGACATCCGGGTGGGGCAACTTGTTGTTGGCAGCCGGGTGGCTGAAATCCTTGATGTTATGGGTGATAAAAGCAAATCGCGTTCCCGTTGCCTTTGCTCCCACTACGTCCGCGTAAACTTCGATCAGGATGGCATCATCGATGCCATTCCGTTGCCTGTGAAAAGGAGCGCGCTTGTCGATTGCGCGTTATGCTGCACGCACCTTCACGCTATCGGAAATCTCGATAATCGGAGTGCGCGCGAACAGCTTCTCGATGCGGCTGACTGTATCCACCGCAGCTTCACCCAAAGTCGGAATCCGGTGATCTACGTCATTAAGATGCCGAAGCACTATGCTCTTTTTTCGGGGATCTCCAAATTTCTCGACCGCCTCCTTCACTCGCTTCATGGTTCCGGAAAGGCTGCGGCTGCTCTCTTCGACGACGCGGCCTTTATTGCGGCGAATTCATCGAGGACGGTGCGCGGCAGTATCAGCTCAATGTCCCCCATGCGGATGAGCTCTTCGAGCGCGGTCAGAATCGGCTGCTGCTGATAGTCCTTCGCGAGATCAAGCCAAACGCAAGTATCGATAAGAATCTTGAACAAGCTGTTTTCTCCCTTCTGCGGACCGCCGACACTCTCTAGGGTTTCTGCGCCCGCTGATAAGCGTAAGTGTCAAAAATGAAATTACTGAACGTCATGGCCGCATTGACGATCAGGGCGGCATGGTGTGCGGCGGGTTTGTAGTCGCGAACGTGCCGGTCGCCCATCTTGTTACTGAGGCCGGATAGTCCCCCGATGATGCTGATGAAACCCGTCAGCGTCTGTTTCAGACTGTTGCTGATCTTCGGGTTTTCGGGCGAGAGATTCAAATGCTTCTGCACCCGCTTGTAGAGCTTCGGCAGATCGCCGTCATAGTCAGGCGCATTCGGATCGAATTCTTTCTCGATTGCGGCCAGAACAGCCTCAACCAGGGACCGGACATTCGTGATGGCTCCGTCGTAGTCCCCCTGACTCATCTTCGTCCGGCACTTCTCGATTTGCTCCATGATGAACGCGTTCGAAAGATGACTGGGCTCCAGCTCCACATCGACGACAATCTCCCCGCGCGTTTTGTCGACGACATCGTAGCTTTTGCGTGCGGCACGATTTCGTACCCGTCGAAAGCCAAGAACTCATTCAGGTATGTCATCGCGTCCTGCAGATTGGCAGGCTTCTCTTGCTTCGTTTCCTTGTCAAAGACGGTCGCTCCCATGAAATCCCGCGGGTCAACGGCGGACAGAATGACCTTCTTCATTGTCGGCGTGTCGCTGAACTGGCGGATGCAGTCTTCGGCGAACATCCATCGTGACGGAAAACCTTGACCATAGGTATGGTTGGTGCCGCACTCGTTGAAGAAGCTGACGAGTTTTGGCCCTCCCCGGTAGGGCGATAGCCCCTTGTCACCCGTGATGATTTTTCCGAGCCGCTTGACAGTTCTTTCCGAGATTTTCATCGTGCTGCTCTTTCTACTTACCGCCTATTTACCGCGCTGCGAGAGCCGCTTTCAGATCATCATGCTCAAATGCCGACGCCATGCGGTCGATTTCGCCTTTGGCGAGGCCGTGCCGCGCGGCTTCGTCGCGCCATTTCGAGACGACCTTGCCGACCTGCTTTGCTATTTCGCGGGCCTTGCCGGCGTCCAGTTCGAAATATCCCGCCACCTCAAGGGCGAGCGCGAGCGAGGCCGTGTTGTCATCCTCGTTGATCGCCGTGCTGAGGATGCGCGGCTTGATGTCGGTCGGGACGGGGTTCATGTCGTAGGCCGGCGAGAGGCGCCAGCCCTCCTGCCCCGCCAGCGCGTCCATGTCGGCTTTCGGCGCGGCCCCGTGCTGGCGCAGTGCGTCGACAATTTCCAGGTAGCTTCTGGTTTCGTTGTCTTTTGATCCCAGCATGCTCATGGCGGAGAGAAAGGGAATGCGCCGCTTGCCCTCGCGGTCAAAGCGCCGCAGCAGAAGGACAGGTTTTTTGGAGATGGTCTCGACGCGGCTTTCGGGCACCGCGATGCCGGCCTTTTGTGCCAGCGAGAGAGCGACCGCTTCCCACACCACGGTGTTGATTTCATCGTCCTTGCGCGGAAACTTCGCGATCGCCAGATGGCCGTCCTTCTCGATGACAGATGCCTTCGGGCGTGCGCCGCCGAGCGACGATCCGGGCGCAAACAGCAGGCGCAGATCCTCCTCGGTGTCCTTCGCCTCCATGACGTGTTCCGCCGCGGAGAGAAGTTTCGGGAGTTCGACCAGAGGTGGGATGCGCTTGACGCCCTCCTCGCGCAGGAACGGACCGCCCGCCTGTTCGGCAAAGCGCAGCGCGCCCTGGCGCGCTTCGTCATCCACCAGCAGGAGGAAGTCGATTTCCTGCAGTGTGCGCGGCGCGGTGCTCTCGCGCTCTGCGCGCCTGCGTTCCATGCGGCGCATCAGCGCGCGGCCCCACCGGTCGGGCGCGGAGTCCCCGATGGCGCCGAACATCGGCGTATCGGCCGGCGTGTGGAACGGGCCGGGGCCGAGCTGGAGGGCGGGCTCCAATGAGAAGCGCGCAGGATGTTTTAGCCAGCCCTCGTCGTATTCGAAGGTGGCGCTTTCCCTGTTCTTGCGCACGCGGGCCCACAGCCGCCCCATCAGGTGCGGGACTCCGTCGAGATCCACGTATACGAGAGCCTCTCTGTCCATCACTTGTCTTTCGTGCGTTCCGGCCTGCGCGCCACGCGAATGCGCTGCGGCAGGTTTTCTTCTTCGAGCTGCAGGCCCACGGGATCGTTCTTCGGCGCAGCGAGATCGCCCAGCCGGTCCGCCATGCCTAGCACAAAGAGGACCGTTGCGTATATCCCGATCGCGACACCGGGATCGCCCTTTTCAATCTTGACGAGGGTCGTGCGGCTGATCGAGGCGCGCTCCGCCGCGATGGCCGCCGGGATGCGCCGCCGCCGCCGGGCGTCACGGATGTCGCGGCCGAGCTTGCGCAGGGCATGCCTTACCGGGAGAGGCATTACGACGGATGATCGGCTGGTCCTCATATTTAATGTCCGTAATAATGGTCACTAACGGCTTTAATGTATATTATTATGAACGTTATGTCAATCTTGGAGATATGGGGGCCCCGCCTATCCTTTACCCGCAAATCGCAGCCACTCATCGGCCCCCGCCCCGTCCGAAGCCCCTGCAGAAGTTTCTGGCGATGAAATACGGCATCACGACCGGCTGAACCGCGCCAGGAAAAACTACAGTGTCTCCGGCATAAGGCCGAGGTCGTGGTGTTGCGGTTGTCTCAGAGCCTTTTCGGCAAGGCGGGCGAGGATGCCCGGAAGCGGATTGGCAATGGTCTTCCTCAACCGGCCGGGAGCCGTGAATTTGTTACTGCACCCTTTACAGCGTGTTGCGACAGGCGTGAATGCGAGATCCCCAACATCGAATTGCGCCTTATGGCAGGCTGGGCAATCGATCGGTAAGATCCGGTTCTTGAGGGATGGCAGCGCGCTGGAACCCGGCTCAAATTGAACAATCAAACGGCGCTTACCGGGTGCGTGTGGCAGTTTTGCCGCCCCTTCTTCCACCCGAAGGCTTCCCTTTGGGTAAGGAACGGGTGGAAATGGATATAAATGGATATTTGTTTGCCGGCACGCAAGAATCGGGTGAAAATGGGTAAAAATGGATATCCGATCATGCATGAGATAAAGAACATCACCATTACCCCCGAAATCCTGAAGCTCATCGCGGATATCGATGAGTTTAAGGGCCGGTGGAAAGCGATGGAGACCATCGCCCCGGAAAGACTCACCAGTCTCAGGCGCATCGCCACGATCGAAAGCATAGGGTCCTCCACACGCATCGAAGGCGCGAAACTCAATGACCGGCAAGTCGAGAAGCTGCTGTCTGGAATGAAGTCCAAGTCATTCGCCAGCCGTGACGAACAGGAAGTTGCGGGCTATGCCGATGCGATGGACATGGTCTTCGAGAGCTTCGAGTCCATTACACCGATGGAAAATCACATCAAGCAGCTACACGGCGTCCTCCTCAAATACAGCAGCAAGGACCAGGACCACCGGGGCCATTACAAAAAGGTGCCCAACCACGTAGAGGCTTTTGGTCCTGATGGCAAGAGCCTGGGTGTGGTATTTGAAACCGCCACGCCTTTTGAAACGCCCGGTTGGATGAAGGAATTGGTTGGTTGGTTCAATCGGTCGGTTAGCGTTTTTATCGTGGCATTCCTCGCTATCTATCCCTTCAAAGACGGCAATGGCAGGCTCTCCCGCATCCTTACCACGCTTCTGCTGTTCCGTGCGGGGTACGGATACGTTCCCTACAGCTCCATGGAAGGCGTTATCGAGGCGAACAAGGACAACTACTACCTCGCGTTGCGCCGCACCCAGCAGACCATCCGCAAGGAAAAACAGAACTGGGAATACTGGTTAGTGTTTTTCCTCAAGACAATGGCGAAGCAAAAAGACAAGCTCGCCACAAAGGTCAGGGAAGAGCAGGCCCTGCGGTCGTCCTTACCGGCCCTATCGCGGCACATACTAGAGCTCGCCAAGACGCGCGGAGAAATCACGGTCAAGGAAATCGAAGAGTGCACGGGCGCGAACCGTAACACGATCAAAGTGCATGTGAAAAGGCTGGCCGGGGATCATTACCTGACGCAACTCGGCAAAGGCCGTGGCGCGCGGTATACCTTGAGGTAATTTAGCCTTCACAGTTCTTGTGACATCCATCGCATTTTTCTTCGCGTCTGGAAACGTGAGGATTGCGCTCCGCGCCTTAATGCGGGTTGCTGGAGCCACGCGACGATGGCACGATGGGATAATTACTTTCCCATCTTACAATTAGGCGCTATGGATGATACGGAATTCGAAACCAAACTACTGCAAGGCATCGGCACGTCGGTCTTGCGAAAATCTTTAACAGGTTTCCCATTCACCCGCGTCAACAGATAGTCATCGGGATTCTAGGTCTGTCTTTGCTCCGCTTGGATCAGCAGGAACCAAGGGAACCCCGATTCCCAGTCGGGACCAACAGTGCCTCAAATAGCGTCTCACTGAGACAAATCGCACGTAGGATTTTCCAAATCTGGTCCCTCAATAGAGAGGCGGCCCGCCACCACTCAGAAGTGGGCACGGCATTTCGGAAGAGATCCTGTTTCGCGGCGGAGCGGAGCCAAAATTCCTGCTGTACATCGCCATTCAAAGCAGCCAGGAGACACGCGCTGTTTTGACCGTCGAAAGATACGACTCGCCTCTAGCTCAGCTGGAGCCGCCGTATGGTGCAGATTGTCGCGCAGAAGATTCTTTCCCTTTACGGACCGCTAACATCATCCCATAGACAGCATGCTGAATGTGCCCGCATACCTACGCCGCATCAACTACGCCGGCCCGACCGCTCCCACGCCAGAAACGTTGCGAGAGATCCATCGCGCTCACCTCCTCTCTGTGCCCTTTGAAAACCTCGACATCCACCTCGGCCGCACAATCGTCTGCGACGGAGATGGTTTCCTTCACAAGATCGTCAACGAACGGCGGGGCGGCTTCTGCTACGAACTCAACGGAGCCTTCGCCGCCCTCCTTCGCGCGCTCGGATTCCAGGTGACGATGCTTTCCGCCCGCGCCGCTCTTCCTGATGGCGGCGACGGCCCGGAGTTCGACCACCTCACCCTTCTCGTCGATCTCGACGAACCGTGGCTGGTCGATGTCGGCTTCGGGGACAGCTTTCTCGAACCGCTACGCATGAGGGCCACCGTAGAGCAGTCGCAGATCGGGCGCGTCTATCGCTTGACGGAGGTCGGAGGTGTCTTCGTCCTCGAAGTCATCGCCGTCGACAAATGGAGACGCGAGTACTCGTTCACGCTTCGACCCCGCCAACTCTCCGAATTTGCCGCTATGTGCCACTATCACCAGACCTCGCCCAAATCGCACTTCACCCGCAAACGCATTTGCTCGCGCCCGACGCCCGAGGGACGTATCACTCTGTCGGATAAAACACTGATTGAAACACGCAACTAGCGCCCGGCCACAGCACCATCCCCCGCTTGAGAAGATGGGGATTGAAGTCGGACCAGACAACCCCGCACGTTTCTATTTACGGAAATCGAGCTACGCGGCACGACGGGGCTGAAGCCTGTTGAGTTCAAGAAAGCATTGCACTTCATCGCTGAGTTTCCCACCACTTTGAATCCGCCAAAACTACGGAGGTCTCAATCTGGCGTTCGGGGATGGTCCAATATTTCCTGAGCAGGCGATCCTTCTCCTCCGCGCCGACTAATTGAAAGCCGTACTTTTCGTAGAACTGGATCGCCCAAACCGCATCCGCCCATGTTCCGATCAGTACCGGGGTGCTCGTGAATCCCCGCAAGTGAGACAGCAACTGCGCTCCAATTCCTCGCTTCTGGCTGCTCGTGCGAACATAAGCGTGCAGTTCCTCGTGGGACATGTACGGTTCTGTCCAGCGGTCAGCCGGGATGATCCCTTTGTAAGCCTTAGCGCCATCGTTGATGATGGCCCAAATCAGTTCAAAATCGCGGTCGTCACAGCGGCGCATCATGGATGCTTAACCTCCCGGTCGGGTCTCGTGATCTATCCTGGGTTGGTCACGAGATCATACTCATAGTCGCGGAAGTCCAAAACGTGTTTGCCCCTGTTCCGTGGGCTTACGGCGAGTATCCGTCTGCTCTTAAAGGCTGGAGCGTCGAAATTACTGCAGCATCGCGTACTCTGTCTTAGCTTCTTTCAGGATCGGGATATCGGGGTCGGCATCTTTCCACAGGGCCAGAAAATCCTGATAGGAGGCGCGGGCTTTGGCGCCATCGTTCTGCTGGGCGTGGGCGCGAGCCAGGTACAGCTGGGCCAGGCCCATCAGCGGATCTCCGATGTACGCGCCTCTCAAGTTCAACACGGCTTGAAACTCCTGTGCGGCTTGAGCGGGCTGGTGGTTCAGCAGATAGGCGCGACCGCGGGTAAAGTGGATGTCGCTCGTACCCTTGTCATACGGTTCGCCGGCTTTTAGCACCTCAACGGCTTTGGCGGCCTCGCCGTGGTTCATAAAGAGAATGGCCTGCACGACCGGGACGAGCATGGTCTGGAACCTGGTATCCAGAGGCCGACGGCGGCTCACATCTTCGATCAAACGGCGGGCCTGCGCTTCACCGCCGGCAAGGGCTGCAATTTCAGCCGAGAGGATGGCAACGTCGGGGCTGTCTGCGAGGGCCAAAGCCGCGGTTGCCTGGGAGACCGACTTGTTCTTATCGCCCGTATCGCCGAAGAGCAAATCGATCCAGGCTGGAAGCTGCACGGCAGTGGCTTGGTTCTCCGTAAGACCGAGACGCTTGGCCAGCTCTCCCTCATGGGCGTAGATTTCGCGGGCGTTTTGCCGTTGGCCGCGCGCCAGGGCCAACCCGGCTTTGCCAGCTAAAACCCATTGCAACTCAAATGCAGGCGAGTCCTTGATGAAGGCTTCTTCGCGCTCCTGCGCCGCCTTATCCCCCTGAACCAGGGCAACGTAGTACAAACTGGCATGCATAACAACCGCGCCGTTGGTCTTTTGCAGGCCTGTGTTGATCACCGCTTTGGCTTCGTCGAATCTTCCCAGCGCAGTGTAGCAATAACCCGCGTTCACGTATCCGTACCACGAATCAGGCTCCAGGCGAATCGCTTCGAGGGCATCGGTTAAGCCTTTGTCAAAGTCGCCGAGTATCTGATGAACGACCGATAGATTGACGCGTGGCGCCCAATCACTGGGATAGGTTTGGGCGTAAAGCTCCAGCGCCTGGATGGCCTGCTCCCACTGGCCCGTGCCATCGTAATATTTGTCAGTGATGTAGAATTTTTCCCGCTCGCTGGCGCGCTCTCTCAATTCAAACGCCTTCTGAAAGTTCTGGCGGGCAAGGTCTGCCTGGCCCACGGTCAAGTACTGGTTTCCCATGCGGGCATAGGCCATGGCAAAGTTGGGGTCGAGCTCGATGGCGCGCTGGTACAGCGCAACCGGCGGAAGGGCGTCGCCTCTTTCGCGCAACTCATCAGCCTGAGTGAAGGCCTTCAAAGCCTCAAGCGACGAAGTGGTAACTTCCTGCAAGGGCTTGTCAAACTTCTGAACCGACGCCATCGACTCGCCCAGGTTGCCGCGCAGCTTGTCGGCGCCCAGACCCAGAGCATTCAACACCTGCTCCTTGCTCGCGGCCTGCTCCTGTACCTGCGCCAGCGAGTCGCCGGTGGCAGCGTTGATCGCCTCCAACGTAATCACATATTCACTCCCCAGCGGCGCGATGGCTCCGGTGAGCATGGCCTTAACATGCGCGCGCTGGCAAATTTCCCGGCCAATGTCGCTGGTGAGACGTGTCTCCGGAGGTTTGCCCATCAGCTTCAGCGTCTGTTGCACCTTGGAATCTGGAACAACATTGAGATAAGGCGATTGGCCCAGGCTCACAGCCAGCGCTTTCTTGAGAGTACTGTCGAAGACCGGATCACCGGTGGTATTGGTGAAGTCGGAGAGGAGGATGGAATCTTTTTCGGTGAGAGCTTGAGTTTTGTGAGAGCGGTAGAAAAGACCGCCTGCCATCAGGAGGGCAATCATTACCAGAGCAACCGGAACCAGTACCTTCCAGCGGCTCGTCGTTTGTTCTGTCGCCATAGCTTGCACGGAGGAAACAGGCGGTTCTTGCGCGAAGACTGGCTCGAAGACTGGCGATTCTCGGGCGACACCACCGCGGCGGGCGCTTCCTCCTCTTCTATGACGCTCGCGGCGTTGGCTCGGCCCGACTCGGTCTCTCGTTTCAGCCGCTTCAGATCGGTTCGAATGTCCACAGCGTGCTGGTAGCGTAGCTCTCGGTCTTTCTCCAACGCTTTATTGATGATGCGTTCGAAATCGCCTGGAAGATCAGGATTCAGCCGCACCGGAGCGACCGGCGCTTTGTGCAAAATAGAATCAAACAGAAGGGCGGTTGTATCACCGCGAAACGGGAGCGTGCCCGTCGCCATCTCGTACAGTACTGCGCCAAAGGAAAACAGGTCAGTGCGCGCGTCAAGCTCCTTTCCTTTGGCTTGCTCGGGAGACATGTAGGCAACCGTTCCTAGCGTGGAGCCTGGACTGGTGAGGTGCTCAAGGCTCTCCGCGGCGGTTGCCTGCGCTGAGAGTCCGGCCATTTCGGTTCGGCTACCGATTGGCGCGACCTTGGCCAAACCGAAGTCGAGAACCTTGGCATGTCCACGCTTGGTGACGAAGATGTTCGCGGGCTTGATGTCGCGGTGGACGATGCCTTCGGCGTGGGCGGCGTCGAGAGCGTCGGCAATCTCGATTCCGATGGAGAGCAGCGCCTCTAGATCCATCGGACGGTTGCCGATCAAGTGCTTCAGGGTGTTACCGTCGAGGTACTCCATGGCGATGAACGCCTGGCCGTTCTCTTCGCCAATGTCGTAGATGGTGCAGATATTGGGATGGTTGAGGGCGGACGCCGCCTTGGCCTCACGCCGGAAACGCTCCAGAGCCTGGCGGTCTTGGGCCACGCCTTGGGGTAGGAACTTTAGAGCCACAAAGCGATCGAGCCGGGTGTCCTCGGCCTTGTAGACGACACCCATCCCTCCGCCGCCCAACTTCTCGACAATCCGGTAGTGCGAGATGGTTTGGCCGATCATTCGGGAGATGCTTGGCTTTCGGGTCGCTTCATCTTACGGACGCGGCATTCGCTAGTCAACGAGTGGCGTCTCCTGTGGCGCGAACCGTCGAACCCAAAACCGTGCCTCACAACTGGGTGGTCGAGCCGATAGCTCCTGATTGTCGACAACTCTTCCATAACGGGATTGTGGAAGAGTCCCTGTGATTCGGGCGCCAGGCCAGGCCCACTGTTCACCTCTTCCGCCGTTCAACCCTAAGGGGATGAATTGCCGTTCGTGGCGTTTAGCAGGATGGTCAACGGCGCGACGTGTTCCGGTTTCACGTAGCGGTTCACCAGGAAGCGCTTGCCATGTTTAGCCGTGAATCTGGAACAGAGGCGAGGGTGCACCGGTTGCGAAAATACCTTCGCCGTTGACCGGCACGGCCACTAACATGCCGCTGGGCGCGATATGACAAATCTCCTTGCCGTCTCCCCGCCAGCGCGGTTCGCTGCCGCCGCCGCGCGATACCTGCCATTTTCCCGCAGCGTCGGGGAACGACGTCACGTAAATCTCCCAATCGCCGGACTCATCGGAGACATAGGCCACCCATTTTCCATCGGGAGAAATCTGCCCGTTCGTCTCGCTGCCCTTGCTGGTTGGAAACCAGGTTGGCTCTCCGCCAGCAATGGACAGTAATTCCAGATGGTTGCCTGACGCAGTCTGACGTGTGCACAGAATCTGCCGGTCGTCCAAAGACCAGGAATTGGGAAGGATGTCGTCCATCGCCGACTGTGGGATGGTGAATCTCATCCTCTCGCGCTCCAGGCTAGTCGCTCGCTAAAACAGCGGTGCTGGAGCAGGGGGATCAACGCGCACGTTTCATATGGAAAACTGGGGAGGCAACTGGTAGCATCCTGCGCATGTTCAGACTTCTTGTAGTGCTCAGTTTACTTGTTTCAACATCCTCTGCGGTCGATCTGCCGTCCAAGAAATATTTGAACTTAACTGCGATCAAGACCTTGGTCGCGGGGGCGGAAGCGGAAGCCAAAAGGCAAAATGTCGAAGTAACCATCTGCATTGTGGACGAAAGCGGCAACCTGCTGTTTCTGCAGAAAGCAGATGCTGCATCGCTCAACACCATCCAGTTCGCGCAGAGGAAAGCCCGGCATGCTGCGTTCTACAGGAGCCCCTCGAAGGACGGCGCCGACGCGGTGAAGAAAGGCAACGTTGAGGTCCTCAGTTTTCCGGACTTTTTTCCCAATCAGGGCGGACTGCCGATTAAGGCGGACGGCCAAACTCTCGGTGGTATTGCCGCCAGTGGCGCCAAATCTGAGATTGATGAAGCGATTGCACAAGCGGCGCTGGACGCACTCTTCAAGAAGTGACTCAGTTGATTTCTTTGAGAGCGATCTACCACCCCACTTCAGGAGGCCCTTATGCCGTTTGCTGTGCCCGAGTCGGATCCGATGCTTCACTTCCGCTCTTTCTTGTTGCGCTTATTGAGAGTCGACTTATTTGGAGTGGCACTGGGCAGTTGCCTTTTGCTCTGTCCCCTGGCGAACGCATGGGCCGCTGCGGGGCCTGACGGTCAACTGCAAGTCTACTTCGTCGACGTAGAAGGCGGGCAGGCAACCCTGTTTGTTACGCCGGCACATCAATCGTTGCTGATCGACACGGGCTGGCCGGGCAATGACGGGCGTGACGCAAATCGCATCGTTGCGGCCGCAAAGCGAGCCGGCATCAGCAAGATTGATTATGTGCTGATCACACATTTTCATACCGATCACGGCGGCGGCGTGCCTCAACTAACGGCCCGGATTCCGGTGGAAACGTTTATCGACCACGGCGTCAACCGTGAGAGTGCGGACCCGCCTACCGTGGCAGTGTGGGAGGCATATCAAAGAGTTTTGGCGACAGGAAAGTTCAACCACATCGTCGCGAAACCGGGAGACACCATCCCCATTCGCGGTCTGAATGTGACGGTCATCAGCTCCGACGGCGAATTGATTAGCAAGCCGCTGCCCGGGGCTGGACAAGAGAATGCGAACTGTAAAGGTGCCGAGCAATATCCGGCCGATCAGACGGAAAACGTCCGTTCCCTGGGGACGCTCATCACCTTCGGCAAGCTGCGACTACTCGATCTGGGCGATCTGACTCACGATCAGGAAATGAAAATGATGTGCCCGGTCAACAAACTTGGCAAGATCGATATTTACATTGTTTCGCATCACGGGTGGTCGCAGAGCAGTAGTCCGGCCCTAGTCTATGGAATTGCGCCTCGTGTGGCCATTATGGACAATGGGGCAACAAAGGGCGGGACTCCTTCTACATGGGAGATTATCAGCAAGTCTCCGAATCTCGAAACGCTTTGGCAATTGCACTACTCCGAAGAAGGCGGCGCCGCTCACAACGTGCAAGCGGAATTCATTGCCAACCCGAACGGACCTGATGCAGCGAACTATCTGGAATTGATCGCGCGGCCGGATGGAAGCTTTGGCGTTTTCAATTCGCGGACGCAGAAGACCAAAGCCTATCCGGCGCGGTAGGTTTCTGGTGGGCCGATAACGAGATGGTGGCACTGCAAGACGCAGCAAGCTGCGGCTCTGCAAGTCGGGCGGCTATGTTGATTGGATATCACTTTCCGCGGATTGCTATTCAATCACTTCGTGGCGGCCACGGCGTCCAGCATCCGGCCGATCCTTTGCAGGCCCTCGCGGAACATTTCCGTGTCCGCACCCATGCCAATACGAAAATGATTTGGCAACTCGAAAAAGCGTCCTGGCACGGCTGAGGTTTCATGTTCTGCACGGAGGCGGGCCAAGAAATCCTCGGTGTCACCCTTGGTCAAACGTAGAACCGAAGTCGTACCAAATTCTGTGCACGGGGCCGAGACGGATTTCTGCTGGGCGAGAAACTTGGCTAATAGCGCGCGATCCGCTTCCACTACACTGCGTGCGCGCTGGCGAACGAGGTTAAGATTCTCAAGCGCTATGACGCTCAGCAACTCGGCAGGGTGGGCAGGGATGGAAGCAAACAGGTCGCTCAGGCGCCACATGGCGCGGGCCAAATCGGGCTGGGCCAGAATCCATCCGCAGCGCAGGCCGCTCAGGCCGTATACCTTGGTCAAACTGGTAGTGACGATAAACTCCGGACCCAAATGAAAAGAAGGGTTCGGCGTATTGCTGTAAACGGCGTCGAGATAAACTTCGTCAACCAATACGTGCGCACTTACGCTGCGCGCCAGGTCGCCAATCTCGCGCAGCGTGGAGTCTGAAGCCAGCACGCTGCTTGGATTGTGCAGGTTGGTTAGGACAATTAATTTTGTCCTAGGGGTTATGACGCGACGGACCTGAGCAGGATCGAGCGCGTACCCGCTCTCTTCGCTTCGGGCAAAGCGCTTTACTGCCGCGCCCAAATACAGGAGAGTCGAGGTGAGCAACTCATATGTGGGCTGCTCAAGCAGTACCTCGTCGCCTGGGTTAATAAGGGCGGCCATGGCAAGATGATTGGCCATGGAGGTGCCTGCGGCAGCGACCACGCAGTCCGGATTCACGCCGCATTTCTTTGCGATGGCATGTTGCAGGGGAGCGTAGCCATAGGTGCTGTCGCCATTGATCTCCAACTGCTCGATGGTGACCGGAAGCTCATGCAAGGGGAACGAGCCGACGCCGCTGGTCGCGAGATTGAATTTCGCGCGGCTCTGCGTTTTTGCCCACTGCATGTAATCGGATTGTCGCTGTCTCATAGGTCTGGTTGGACCAGGTCT
>WNFQ01001168.1_pt1 | contig 19579 bp, 14 predicted proteins | sample 5400171 | NCBI WGS metagenome assembly WNFQ01 (sample SAMN13153356, study PRJNA577476) | soil metagenome | isolation source: 20 cm soil under Madrone tree | place: USA:California | collected 2016-06-14 | reverse complement strand
CGCAGGTGGCAGCGCTCCATGCGCCGTCCGGCACCGATGCGCACGTAGCCGAGCACATCGCCGCGAAAGCCCTCGATGAGCGCCGCGCCTTCGACGCTCATTGCGGGCACGGCCCGCACGGGCAGATGCGCCGGGCCGGCGGGGAGCGAGGCGAGCGCGCGCTCGAGCCAGCCGATGCTGTGCTGGATCTCCTGGATGCGCACCCACACGCGCGCATCGACATCCCCTTCCGAGCGGGCCGCGATCTTAAGCGGCGCCGCATCGTACGGGGGATAGGGCAGGCAGATGCGTGCATCGAATGCACGTCCCGACGCGCGGCCGACGTAACCGGGTGCGGCGAACTGCGCCGCGAGCGCGCCCGACACGACGCCCGTGCCGACGGTGCGATCCTGGAGCGAGGCGGTGTTCTCGTACAGCTCCACCAGCTCCGGGAATTGCCCGCGCAGGCTTTGGGTGAGGGCGAGGATGGCCGCAGCGCCGGCGGGCTCGAGATCTGCGGCGACTCCGCCCGGTACGACGCAGTCCATCATCAGGCGATGCCCGAAGGCGCTGGCGCAGGTGCGCAGGGTCTGCTCGCGCAGGATGCTGCACTCCGCGTGCATCATCGAGAACGCGGCGTCGTTGCAGATCGCTCCCACGTCGCCCAGGTGATTGGCGATCCGCTCGAGCTCGGCCATCACCGCCCGTAACCACAGCGCGCGCGGCGGCGGGGGCGACTCGAGCGCGGCTTCCACCGCGCGAGCGAACACCAGCGAGTACGCCACGGTGCTGTCCCCGGACACCCGCGCCGCAAGCCGTGCGGCTTCGTCGATCGACTTGCCCGCCAGGAGCTTTTCGATGCCTTTGTGCGTGTAGCCTAGGCGCTCTTCGAGCCGCACCACCGTTTCCCCGCTCGCCGTGAAGCGGAAATGACCGGGCTCGATGATTCCCGCGTGCACCGGGCCTACCGGGATCTGATGCAGGCTCGGGCCCTCGGCCTGGAGAAACGGATAGGCCGGCCGGGCCGCGCCCGGGTGCGACGCTTCGGCCAAGGGATGCCGCAGGGGCCAGCGCCCGTGGTCGAGCCACGGCCGTCGATCGGGAAGCCCGGTAAACTCGATACCGAACAGATCACTCGCCGCGCGCTCCAGGCGCGAGGCCGGGGCGTGGAACTGCGCCAGCGAGGGCACCCTGCCCGAGCGCGCATCGAGCGATGCACTCGCGATCTGGCGCGTGGCGGGCTCATAGAGCGCGCACTGCACTGCACCGAGATCCCCCCACAGTCCGAGCAGGTCGAGCTTGCCTTCGCGCAAGGCGGCACCGATCGCACGCCACCCATCAGGGTCGACCGGCACGCGCGGCCAGCCGTAATGCGCGCCATCCGGTACGGAGTCTGCGAACAGCGCCTTGAGCACAGATGCCTCCTTACCCGAGCTGGCTCGCCACGTGGCGGAACCAGGCGACCACGGGTCCGGGCAGGTAGACCCCCGCCGCCGCCACCAGCGCCAGATGCAGCGTCATGGGCGCGAGACGCCAGGCCGGCAGCCGGTGTCGCTTGTCGGTGTCGCCGAAGGCGAGGCCCTGAAGCCGCAGCGCAAGGGCGCTGAAGGCGATCAGGAGCCCGGCCACCAGCACGATCGCGAGCCACGGCGAGCGTGGGAAGGTGGAGGTCACCAGCAGGAACTCGCTGGTGAAGATCCCGAACGGCGGCATGCCCGCGATGGCGACGACACTCAACACCAGGAGCCACCCGAGCAGCGGTTGACTGTGCGTGAGCCCGCGGATGTCCGCGGTGCGCTGCGTGCCCTCGAGCTGGGAAATGTAGCCGACGCCGAAGAAGATGGCGGACTTGGTCAGGCTGTGCATGGTCATGTGCAGGAGACCTGCGAAGCTCGCCAGCGGCCCGCCCAGGCCGAACGCGAGCGTCATGATGCCCATGTGCTCGATCGAGGAATACGCGAACAGGCGCTTGATGTCGCGGCGCCGGTAGAGCATGAAACCCGCGAACAGGAGCGAGGTGAGGCCCATGGTCACCATCATCGGGCCGGGCGCGAGCACGTGGGAATTTCCGGCGATGATCAGTTTGAATCGCAACAGCGCAAACAGCGCCACGTTGAGCAACAGGCCGGAGAGCACCGCCGAGATGGGCGTCGGGCCCTCGGCGTGCGCGTCCGGGAGCCACGCGTGCACCGGCACCAGGCCCACTTTGGTGCCGTAGCCGAGCAGCAGGAAGACGAACGCCAGGTTCAGCAGCGAAGGATCGAAGCCCGCCGAGCTCGCCGCGAGGCGGTCCCAGGCCATCGCCGCCATGCCCTGGCCCAGGTGCTCCTGCGCGGCGAGGTACACCAGGATCGTGCCGAAGAGCGCGAGCGCAATACCGACCGAGCCGAGAATGAAGTATTTCCAGGCGGCCTCGAGCGCTTCCTTGCTGCGGTAGATGCCCACCATCATCACGGTGGTGAGGGTCGCCAGCTCGATCGCCACCCACATGAGTCCGATGTTGTTCGACACCAGCGCGAGATTCATGGCGAACATCAGCAGCTGGTACATGGCGTGATAGAAGCGCAGATCCTGCACCTTCAGGCGGCGCGTCTGCAGCTCGTGCGCGATGTAGCCGGCGCTGAACACGCTGGTGCTGAAGCCCACCAGCGCGCCGACCACGAGGAACACCGTATTGAGGTCATCGACCAGCAGATACAGCGAAGCCTGCGGCCGGTGCCGGTAGAGCGCCGCGGCGCTGGCGAGCGTGAGCGCGCACACGCTCACGTTCACGGCCGCGGCGAGCCGGTACCTCGGGATCGCCGCCAGCAGCAGCGCGCCGAGGGCGGGGGTGCACAGCAGTGCGGTGAGCGCCAGCTGTCCCATGGAGGCGCTCATGAGGACTCACCGCGCGACAGGTCGAGGGCCTGCAGATCCACCGTGTCGAAGCGCTCGCGGATGCGGAACAGGAAAATGCTGATGACCATGAAAGCGATGAGCACCGAGAACCCGACGCTGATCTCCACCACCAGCGGCATGCCACGCGCGCCGCTCGCGGCGAGCACCAGACCGTTCTCGAGCGACATGAATCCGATGACCTGGCTCACGGCGTTGCGGCGCGTCACCATCATCAGGAATCCGAGCAGCAGCACCGAGAGGGCGAAGGCGAGATCTTCGCGCACGAAGGGCCCTTCCGCTTGCGTCACCGGCAGCATGACGACGATCGACAGCCCCACCAGCGCGATGCCGAACAGCATCGTCGGTCCGATGCTGACGACGGTCTCGATGCTGCGATGAATCCCCAGACGCACCACGATACGACGCAGGGCGATGGGAATGATCACGCCCTTGAACAGCAGCGCGATGAGCGCCGTGATGAACAGGTGCGGCGCGCGCTGCAGATAGGCCTGCCAGGCGACCGAGCCCGCGAGCGCAAAGGCGTGGAACGCGAACACGTTGAGGAGCGCAAACATCCGGTCCTGATACAGCAGCAGGAAGCTCAAGAGCACCATGGAGCCGGCCAGCAGATGGGCGATATCGCTGTCCAGCGGGCTCATCGCGAGACCCTCGAGACGAACAGCAGGATCGTTCCGAGCAGCCCCAGCATGAGGGCAATGCCGAGGAACTCCGGCACGCGGAACACGCGCATCTTGGCGATGGCGGTCTCGAACAGCACCAGGAAGAACGCCAGCGCCGCGAGCTTCACCGCCCAGGCGAGGAGCCCGATAGCGTAGGCGAGCGCTCCGCTACCGGCCACCGCCGTACCCCAGGGCGTGAACACGCACGCGATGAGCGACAGGTACAAGAGCAGCTTCACCGCCGCGGCCGCCTCGATCACCGCCAGGTGACGGCCGGAGTACTCGAGAATCATGGCCTCGTGGACCATGGTCAGCTCGAGGTGGGTGGCGGGATTGTCGACCGGAATGCGGGCGTTCTCTGCGATCGAGACGATGATGAGAGCCACCAGGGCGAGGGCGAGTGAGATGTTGACGCCGGCGCCGGGTCCGAGCATGTAGGCCGAGATCGACGACAGCTGCGTCGAGCCGGCAAAGAGCGACAGCGTGAACACCGCCATCAGCATGGCCGGCTCCGCGAGCGACGCGAACAGCATTTCGCGGCTCGAGCCGAGGCCGCCGAAACTCGTGCCGACATCGAGCCCGGCGAGCGCCAGCAGGAAACGTGCGGTTCCGAGCAGCGCGACGATGACGATGATGTCGGCGGCGGCTCCCGCCGGCAGACCGCTCGCGAACGTCGGCACCAGTGCGGCGGCCACCCAGGTCGTGGCCAGGATCAGGTAGGGGGCGGCACGGAACAGCCACGAGGCGTTCTCGGCGACCACCGCCTCCTTGCGGATCAGTTTCAGCAGGTCGAGATAGGGTTGCAGGACCGAGGCGCCCTGGCGGCGCAGGAGCCGGGCGCGGATCTTGCGCGTGACGCCGGACAAGAGCGGAGCCGTCCCCAGGACCAGAGCCGTTTGCGCCAGCTGGATGAGCCAGTCGGAGTAGCTCATCGCCAGGTCCCGACGATGATCAGCAGCGCGACCAGCGCCACAAACACCAGCGTCAGATAGTTGCGGATGGTCAGGAACTGCATCCGGTTCAATCGCTCGGCCGTGGCCTCGATGAGCCGGATGACGGGCGCGTAGAGCGCATCCCACACCGTGTCACGAAGCTGCACCTGCAGCCGCGCCACCGCGGTATCACCGGGCTTCGGCATGGTGACCTGCTCGCGGGCACGAAAGACGACACTGCCGAACACGCGCCGGATGGGCTGCGCGAAGCTTGCCGCGGTGTACTGCGTCGCGGGGCTCGAATCCGGGAAACCGCAGTCCCAGGCGGGAGAGCGTCGCAGGGCGTGCGAGGCCACGCGGCGCACCGCGAAGGCGGTGGTGGCGGCGGCGAGCACAATCATGACGAACACGAACAGCCCGCTGTAGGCGCTGCGGCCGATGTCGATGGGCACGATGCGCAACCACGCCGCCCCGGACTGGGGCGCGAGCCGCGCACCGACCGCCAGTTGCGTCACGGCGCCCAGGCTGTCGAGAACGAAACCGGGCAGGATCCCGGTGAGCAGACACAGCAGCGCGAGCAGGAGCATCGCGATCTGCGAGAAGCGGTCGGTCTCGGCCGCGGCCGCGGCCGGCATCGAGCGGGGGCGCCCCAGAAAGGTCATGCCGAACGCCTTGACGAAGCATGCCGCGGCGAGCGCAGCCGAACAGGCAAGCGTCGCGCCGACGGCGGGGACCAGGAGTCTGGCAACCCACTGCGGCAGCTGCGGGCTCAGGAGAATCGCCTGGAACGTGAGCCATTCGGAGACGAAGCCGTTGAAGGGCGGCAGTGCCGAGATGGCGATGCATCCGGCGAGGAACGCCACGGCCGTCACCGGCATGCGATGGATCAGTCCGCCGAGGTGCTCCATGTCGCGTTCACCGCTCGCATTGAGCACCGCGCCCGAACCCATGAACAAGAGACTCTTGAAGAGCGAGTGATTGAATACGTGGAAGATCGCCGCCGCGAACGCCAGCGCCGCCGCGGCGCCCAGTCCGTTCGCTTCGAACGCCAGGGCGAGCCCCAGGCCGATGAAAATGATGCCGATGTTCTCGACGGTGTGATACGCGAGGAGGCGCTTCAGATCGTGCTCCATCAACGCGTACAGCACGCCCATGAGTGCGGTGACGCCGGCGATCACCAGTACCGGAACGCTCCACCACCATGCCGGGGGACCGGCGAGGTCGAACACCAGCCGCACGAAGCCATAGACCGCCACCTTGGTCATGACCCCGCTCATCAATGCGGAGACGTGACTCGGCGCGGCCGGGTGCGCGAGCGGCAGCCACGCGTGCAGCGGCACCAGTCCCGCCTTGGAGCCGGCTCCCAGCAGCGCGAGCAGCAGAACGATCGGGCCCACGCCGGGGGCGCTCACGCGCCGGATCTCCTCGAACGAGTATCCGCCCTGGGGGCCGGCGAGCAGACCGAACGCGAGCAGCAGCGTCAGGGCACCGCCGGATGCCATGACGATATAAACCAGCGCGGCGCGGCGGTTCTCGGCGGAGCGGTGCTCGCTCAGCACCAGCGCCCAGGAGGCGAGCGACATGAGCTCCCAGCCGACCAGGAAGGAAAACGCATCCTGTGCCAGCAGCACCAGATTCATGCCGGCGATGAAGGCAGGGTAGAAGGGCAGGACCCGCTGCGGCTCGCGCGCGTGCGCCGCGTAGCCGATGGCATAGCCGCTCACGATCGCAGCGGCCAGGTTGACGATGACGGCGAAGGCGGCGCTCAACGGATCCAGGCCGAGGAATGTGCGGCGGAGCGGCAGCCCGAGGGGAATCGCGAGCATCTCGAACCCGGCGCCCGGCGCGAGCAGCGTGAGCAGCGCCACGCCCGCAAGGCCCGCACAAACGGCGAAGCAGGCCGCGTAGAGCAGGCGGCTCCCCAGCGCACGGCGCGCGACGATCCCGAGCACCGAGAGCGCGAGCAGCAATCCGACGCCGCTGGCCGCCAGCTGGCTCATCATCACCTACCCTTGCGGTGTGACCCCACTGAAGGATTATCGCAGGCAAAAAAAAGCCCCGCTCAGGTGGCGGGGCTTGAAGGTTGCTGCTTCATCGTTCGACGACCGGGTAGGTCGCTGTCAGCTCGTGCGCCGCGCACCTCGCGGATTCAACTGAATCCGCGCAGCGCTCTCGCACGTCGCGTCTTCACGAGCATTAAACTTTCCGGCTGAAACGTTGGAGCCGATGCTCCGGCTTCTATTGCGAGGCCCGCGTGTTCATCCGCGCGTCAAACGTTCCGGACAACTACAACAAGTTAGCAGCTGTCGTTACCCGTGCCCGCGTCGATCCCCAGGTTTCTGTTGGTATGTCCTTCCAGATTTCGTGCAGCTTCTGCGCATCACCAGTGTCTCGAAAACCCACCCGCTCAACGTCGGAAACTATTGTTCGGACGGTGTTTTCCTCATTCAATTATACTAATTCCAAAGAAAATCTCCATGTCGCAATTTGCTGACAATCCCCTGCGTACTACTCCCCAGGGGGCCGTGCAGCGAATGCCCCACGGGGAACACGGCACTCAGCGGGACAGGCGCACGATGAAACGCACGCCGCTGCCGTCGGGGAGGTTGACGGCCGAGGCCTCGCCGCCGTGAAACTCCGCGATCAGTCGCACGATGTACAGGCCGAGACCGAAGTGGGGCCGGCTGTCGGCGCCGGCGCGCGATTGCCACAGCGACTCGAACAGGCGCCCCTCAAGCTGCGCGGCTAAGGCGGGCCCGGGATTGTCGACCTCGATGAGCGCCGCCTGCGCATCCAGGCGCAGCCGTACGCTGATGAGCGCTGCCGCGGGACTGAAGTCCACGGCGTTGTCGATGAGCTTGTCGAGCATCTGCACGATCAGGTCGGGGGCGCCGCGGATCACCACGGCTTCAGCGGGCAGCTCGGCCCGGAAAGTGCGCTCGGGGAAGGCGCCGCGGTAGGCGGCCACGGCGGACTGAAGCACCCGCACCAGATCGAAACTCGCCCGTTCGGCACTGCCGATCGCTTCCTCGACTCGCGTGGCCGCACCCATGGCAATGAGAATGGCGTTGAGCCGCTCGCTCCCCTGGCGGGCACGCTCGAGGTAGGTGCGCGCGGCCGGCGGCACCTGTTCGGACTCCAGGTTCTCGAGGGAGGAACGCACGATGGTGAGCGGCGTGCGGATCTCGTGGGCGAGCTTGCCCGCGAGCGTGCGCAGGTAGCTGGTGTATTCGTTCAGCCGCTGCAGCAGCGTGGAGAAGCCGCGGGCGACATCTCCCAGCTCATCGCGCGCGTCGGTCTCCGGAAAGCTGGTGACGAGCCCCGTGCGCGTCAGGGCCGATTCACTCGCCTGGCGCAGCCGCGACAGGCGCAGTGCCAGCCAGGCGGCGAAGGCGAACATCAGGCTCACCGCCACCGCACTGGTGCTCAAACTGAAGTTCAGCATGCGCATGAGCGCGTGATCACGCAGGCGGATCCAGCGATTCGCGGTCTGCGTCACCTCGAGCTTGCCGATGACTGCCTTGTGATCACGGTCGTAGATCGGGGCTGATGATTCCAGCAGAGCCCTCGTGCCCGGCCGGTCGACGAAGCGCCGGTACAGCCGCGCGAGCACCGGCGTCTCGGAACCCAGCCCCGTCAGCTGCGCGAGCGCATCGGCACGCGCCAGCACCCGCCCGGTGGGGTCCGTGACGGCGAGCTTCAGCCCCGGCTGCATGAACTGCGCGAGGTAGGAGCTGAGCTCGGGGGCGGCCACGATGAGGCGGCCGAGGGTGTGCAGGTCGTCGCTGCGCAGGGTGCCGTAGCTCACCGGCTCGGCGCCGCGCGCGTCACGATCATCCACCAGCACCCCGAAGCCGTTGCCGAGCATCGACAGCGGAACCCGCAGCTCCATGCGGTAGCCGTGGCTCATGGGTTGCCAGGCGCCGCGGATGCGCGGCTCGATCGGCGCGCTCTGCTGGCCGTACTCTCCGGTCTCGATACGACGCGCCGTGACCGCGCCCGGACCAGGCGCGGCGAGAAATACCTGCCGCTCCTCACCCTGGCTGTCCTGGAATCCGAGCCACACACGGTCACCGAAGCTCCCCGGGTCGAGCGGGTTGGTGCCGGGGGCATCGAACAGCGGGTGCTCGTCGCGCACCTCGAGCAGCACGTACAGCATGCGCTCGTAGACCCCGGTGAGGATGCCGAAGCGGTGGCGATCGTCCTTGGCGAAGTACGCCCACGCGGAAGGATCGTGCGGCCAGTCGTCGGAATAGCCGTCGAGGAGCGGTGCGGCCGTCAGCGCCAGGGGCTTAAGGTCATAGGGGCCGCTGTGCAGGAACGCGTGGCCGGCGTTCTCATCGGGCGGCGCGCCGGCGGCATCCGCGGGCGGCGGCGGTTCGCGATACAGAAGATCCGTGCGCCCCTGGAGCGATGCGGCGATGGTCTGGGAGACCGCCTGCAGTGAGTTCTGCTCCCCCTCGCGCAGCGCGGACTCCATCTCGCGCGCGTACTGGCATCCGCCCCAGGGCAGTACCAGCGTCGCAAGGCCGAGCAGCAGGAGCTTGAGGCGCAGCGACATGAGCCGCGAGGGTCACTCGACCCAGCGATAACCCATGCCGTAGACGGTCTGCACGGCGTCGAACTTCGGATCGATGCTCTGGAATTTGCGCCGGATGCGCTTCACGTGCGAGGTGATGGTGTTGTCATCGAGCACGACGTTGGCGGCGTCCATCAGCTGCTGGCGGTTGCGCACGTGCCCGGGGTGGCGCGCCAGCGCATGCACGATCCAGAATTCGGTGAGCGACAGCAGCACCACCTGGCCGTCCCACTGCGCCTGCATGCGTTCGGCATCGAGCGCGAGCGCGCCGCGGCGCACGATCTCGTCCGGCTTGTTGGGCCGGCGCAGCGCCTCGACACGGCGGAACAGCGCATTCACCCGCGCGATCAGGTGCGCGAGGCTCAGGTCCTTGGTGAGGAAGTCATCCGCACCGAGGCGCAGTCCCGACACCGCATCGAGCTCGCTGTCGCGCGCGGTCAGAAATATGATCGGCAGCTCCGCGGACAGCGCGCGCAGCTGCCGGCACAGCTCGAAGCCGCCCTCCGGTTCGTCCTCGAGGGAGATGTCGATGACCGCGAGATCCGGCAGGCGCGCGGCGAATGCGCTCATGGCCTGCGCGCGGTTGGCGTAGGTGCGTACCGCATAGCCCTCGCGCAGGAACGCTGCCGCGTAGTTGTCGCGGATTGCCGCCTCATCCTCGACAATGGCGACCAGGCGTTTCATGGAGCCAAGGCTACAGCCTGGGCGCGCGCGGTTAAAGCGCCCGCGCTGCCACTTTGCGCCACAATTCTTCGCGGCCGCGGCACTTTTGCGCCCCCGGACGCAGCGCCCGGTTGTGGCCCAATGCTCCCGTAGCCACAAGCCTCGGAGCTTCCATGACCTCTCTGTCGCCGCACGTGCACCAGCCGGCAATCAGCCGCGAGATACTCGCCAACTGGCTCGCACTGCTGACGCTGCTGGCGCTCGGCGTCGTCTGGTAGCGCCAGACAACACGCCACGCCGACCCTGCGCCCGGCCCGCACCTTCGGGTAACATCCCGGCAAAGGGGGGGTGCACATGAGCGAGGAAATCGTGTTCTACAGCAGTCCCATGTCGCGCGGGCGCATGGTGCACTGGATGCTGGAAGAAGTGGCCGCGCCGTACCGGTTCGAGGTGGTGAACCTGGAGAGCAGCGATCAGAAGAAGCCCCACTACCTGGCGGTGAATCCCATGGGCAAGGTTCCGGCGATCGTGCACCGCGGCACCGTGGTGACCGAATGCGGGGCCATCATCACTTACCTTGCCGACGCCTTTCCCGCCGCGCGGCTCGCGCCACCCCTGGACAGCCCGGCACGCGGCACCTATTACCGCTGGATGTTCTTCGGCGGGTGCTGCGTCGAGCCGGCGGTGATCGATCGCATGCTGTCGCGTCCGCCAGCCTCGCGTCCGGGCGCGCTCGGCTACGGCTGCTACGAGGACACCGTGGCAGCGCTGGAAAAAGCCCTGACGCCCGGACCCTATATCCTGGGTGCGCACTTCAGTGCCGCCGATGTCTACATCGGCTCGCAGATCGGCTTCGGGATGATGACGAAGGCTCTCGAGTCCCGCCCGGTGTTCCAGGAGTACTCGAACCGGGTGCAGCAGCGTCCGGCGTACCGGCGGTTCATGGAAAAGGGCGAGAAGATCGCAGCCGGGATGAAGAAGGCTGGCTGAACGGCGCCGCCCGCGCGCACCGCGCTGGCGCGAGCACGGCGCTGCCGGCGTGCCCGTGGCGGGCCAGTTTGAGCCGGCCCGCCGCCCGTGCTAGGTTGTGCAGTCGCAAGTATAAGAATCAAACCGCGGCGACCCCGACACATAACACCCACGCACCGCGCCGCACATCGAGGGAGCAATCATGTTCACGCAACTGATCGACCCGCTCGACAACCTGACGCTCACCTGCCTGGTGGCGCTGATTCCCGTAGTCTCGCTGCTTGTCATGCTGGCGGTGTTCCGCCTGCCGGCGTGGCTGGCGACGCTGCTCGGCTCGATCATCACCTTCGCGCTCGCGAACTGGGTATGGAAGATGCCGTTCGACAACGGCTCGCACGCCTATCTGTATGGGGCGGCGACCGGCGTGTGGAACGTCGACTGGATCACCATCTGGGGCATGGTGCTCTTCAACACGCTGGGGGTGAGCGGCCTGTTCGAGAATTTCCGCCGCTGGCTGATCGCACTCGGCGGCATGGACGTACGCGTGCAGACCATGCTGTTCGCGTGGGCATTCGGGGCGCTGCTCGAGGGCCTGGTCGGTTTCGGCTACCCGTGGGCGGTGGTGGCGCCGATCCTGATCTCGCTCGGCATCTCCGACTTGAACGCGATCCGCGTCGCGGCCATTGCCAATAACGCACCGGTCTCCTATGGCGCGCTCGGCGCACCGATCATCGCGCTCGCCGCCGTGACCGGCTATCCGCTGCTGGCGCTGTCGGGCTCGGTCGGCACCGTGGTCGCGGTGCTGGCGCTGCTGCCCCCGTGGGTGCTGCTGTACCTGGTCTCGGGCAAGGAAGGCATGAAAGGCGGCTGGCCGCTCGCCGTGGTCGGCTCGCTCGGCTATATCGCCGGCCAGTATCCGGTGGCCCGTCACCTCGGGCCGTACCTGCCCGATATCACCGGCGCCATGGTCTGCTTCATCGCGCTGCTCGCGCTGCTGAAAGTGTGGCAGCCGAAGACGGTGCTGGGTTATGGCGGTGTACCGGTGAACGCCGCGACGGCGACGCAGACCCGCGGACACGGGCTCAAGACCGGCGAGGTGCTGCAGGCGTGGCTGCCGTTCGCCGTGCTGCTGATCGTCGTGGCGGCCTGGACGGGCCCGTGGTCGCCGCTGCCGAAGGTGAGCTGGTTCAAGGCCACGGCGATCGCCTGCTCCTCGCTCGCGAGCAGCTGCCCGGCCAAGGGCAACGTGACCGCCGTGTTCAATTTCGCACCCTATATCGGCGGCAGCGCCATCCTGGCCTCCTGGATCATCGTCGCCGTGTTGCTGCTGGCGATGGGCAGGCTCAAGGGTGCTCAGCTCGGGGAAGTTTTCCGCCGTACCTTCCACCAGATGTGGGGCGCGTGCCTCGTGGGCGTGTTCATCTTCGGGCTGGCGTACACCTTCAATTATTCGGGCATGGCGGCATCGCTCGCGAAAGGCTTCTCGAGCATGGGCACCGCGTTCATCATCGTCGCCCCGGTGCTCGGCTTCATCGGCGTGGCCCTCTCGGGCTCCAATACCTCCACCAACGCCATGTTCGGCAAGTTCCAGGCGCTGGTCGGAGCGCAGCTCGGCATGCCGCCACTGCTGCTGCCGACCCTGAATTCGGTCGGCGCGGAGATCGGCAAACCGATAGCGCCGCAAACCGCGAGCGTCGGGGTGTCGACCAGCAAGTTCGTGCGCAAGGAAGGCGATGTCATCCGCCACAACATGGGCTGGACCTTCATTCTGCTCGCCTACCTGATCCTGCTCGCGATCGGGTTCTACCTGGTGGCGCCGTCGGTGATGACGCTGCCGGCGAGCGGCGGCTGAGAGTGAGCCCCCGGAGCGGGCGGCGCATGCCGCCCGGTGCGCGCCTCAGAAGGCGTTGATGCCGGTCAGCTCGCGCCCGATGGTGAGCTGGTGAATGGTCTCGGTGCCTTCGTAGGTGATGACGCTCTCGAGATTGAGCATGTGGCGGATGGGCACGTACTCGGCGCTGATGCCGGAGCCGCCGAGCATGTCGCGGCAGTCACGGGCGACATCGAGTGCCATGCGACAGTTGTTCCACTTGGCGAGCGACACGTGCTCCGGCTGCATGGCGCCTGAGTCCTTCAGGCGCCCGAGCTGCAGCGCCAGCAGCTGCGCGGTAGTGATCCGCCGGGCCATGTCCGCGAGCCGCACCTGGATCATCTGGTTGGCGGCCAGCGGCCGGCCGAAGAGGGTGCGGGTGGCGGTGTAATCCAGCAGCTGCCTGAGGCACGCCTGCGCCGCCCCGATCACTCCCCAGGAGATGCCGTAGCGCGCCTGCGTGAGGCAGGACAGCGGGCCCTTCAGTCCGTGCACACCCGGCAGCACCTGCTCCTCGGGCACCACCACGTTGTCGAGGAACAGCGCGGAAGTGACGGAAGCGCGCAGCGAGAACTTGTGCTCGATGGCGGGGGCCGAGAACCCGGGCGTGCCTTTCTCGATAAGAAAGCCGCGGATCCCCTCAGGTGTCATGGCCCACACGAGCGCCACATCGGCGAGCGAGCCGTTGGTGATCCACATCTTCGAGCCGTTCAGCACCCAGTCCGTGCCGCGCTTCCTGGCGTGGGTCTTCATGTTGGCGGGATCGGATCCGCCGTGCGGCTCGGTGAGGCCGAAGCAGCCGATGAGTTCCCCGCGCGCCATGGCGGGCAGGTACCTGAGCTTCTGCTCCTCGGAGCCGAAGGCCCAGATCGGGTACATGCACAGCGAGGACTGCACCGAGACGAAGCTGCGGATGCCGGAATCCCCGCGCTCCAGCTCCTGGCAGATCAGGCCGTAGCAGATCGCATTCAGTCCCGCGCAGCCGTAACCGGTGAGTGAGGAGCCGAGGAGCCCGAGCGAGGCGAGCTGGGGGATCAGCTCCTGCGGAAAGCGGTGCTCCTCGAAGCAGCGCTGGATGAGCGGCAGCACCTCGGCATCGATCAGCCGCGCGACCGACTCCTGCACCAGGCGCTCCTCGTCCGAGAGCGCGGCGCGTACTGCGTACAGATCCAGCGGGTCGATCGCGGCGCGTGCCGCGTTGCCGGCGGCAGCGTTGGTGGAACCGGCGGCTTTGGCCACGGTGCTCTCCTGCAAAGGGGCTCCCCCGGTCGGGGGCGCGAATAATAGCGTGGAATCACGCTGGAGGTTGGTGCAGGCTTGACCCATGAAGATCCCGGAAATTCTCCTGGTCGAGACCGTTCACCAGCCCGGCAGTCTCGCCAAGGTGCTGCAGGTGATCGCGGATGCGGGACTGGCCATCGAGCACCTGACCGCACTGCGACGCGACCAGGGCCGTACGCTCTGGGAGATCACGCTCGAGATGGACGAGGAGGCGGACCGCTCGCTGTATGAGCGCATCGGGCAACTGCCGACCGCGCGCTTCGTCGGCAAGTCGGACCGGGTGTTCAATCGCCACCGCGGCGGCAAGATCCGCACCGTGGCGAGCCTGCCGATCAACACCCGGCAGGTGCTGCGCGATGTCTATACCCCGGGCGTGGCGCGCGTGTGCCTGGCCATCCAGAAGGATCCGCAGGCGGCGCTGGATTTCACCGCCCTCGGCCGCACCGTCGCCATCGTCACCAACGGCACCGCAGTGCTGGGCCTGGGGAACATCGGGGCGCTCGCGGGGCTTCCGGTCATGGAGGGCAAGGCGGCGTTGTTCGCGGAACTGGTCGGCATCAACGGCGTGCCGATCCTGATCAACGAAACGCAGCCGGCGCGCGTGGCGGATATCGTCGCGGGGATCGAGACTTCCTTCGGCGCCATCCAGCTCGAGGACTTCGCCGCTCCCGAGTGTTTCGAGATCGAGCAGCTGCTGCAGGTGCGCCTGCGGAAGCCGGTGCTGCACGATGACCAGCACGGCACCGCGGTGGTGACGCTGGCCGCCCTCCTCAACGCCGCGCGCCGCTCGGACGTCAACCTCTGCCACAGCACCGTCGGGCAGATCGGCCTCGGCGCCGCCGGCAGCGGCATCGTGCGCCTGCTGCGCGCCTATGGTGTGCAGCGCGTGCTCGGCACCGACCGCAATCCGAACGCCGTGAAGCGGCTCATCGCCTCGGGCGGGGAGGGCGTGACGCTCGAATCGCTCATGCAGCGCGCCGACATCGTGATCGCCACGACCGGGGTCAAGGGCCTCATCAGGCCGCAGTGGGTGAGGAAGGGTCAGGTGATACTCGCCTTGTCGAACCCGGATCCGGAGATCGAGCCGCTGGTGGCGCGCGAACAGGGCGCCGCCTTCGCCGCCGACGGCAAGGGCATCAACAACGTGCTCGCCTTCCCGGGACTGTTCAAGGGCGCGCTCGAGGCGCGCGCGCGGCGCTTCTCGGACGCGATGCTGATGGCCGCGGCCAACGCCATCGCCGGGCTTGCGCGCGGGGACGAGCTGGTCCCCGACCCGCTCGACAAGGCTCTTCACGAACAGGTGGCGGCGGCGGTGAAGGCAGCGGCGGAGGCGACCGCGCTCGCCTGAGACGCGCCGCGTGCCGCGTGAGATTCGCCGCGCGCCGCGCTCTTCAGTACGGAACGCTGAAACGCCGATAGGCCGCGGCGAGGAGCCACAGCGGACCGATGAGCAGAAACTGCAGGTCCTTGAAGAAGGACGGGCGCTTGCCCTCCACTGCGTGGCCCACGAACTGCCCGATCCAGGCGACGACGAATATCACCACCGAGGTGAGCCACAGCGGCCAGGGCAGTTGCGAGAGGCGCTGCGTGATCAACAGGAGCACCGTAAAGGCGATCAGCACGCCCACGGCGAGCGCCGGCGAGAGCAGCAGGTAGTAGATGAGCGCCGCCGCGGCTGCGAGGGTGGCCCAGTTGAGCCATGGCGAGACATCCGCGAACACCGCCGGCACCGGCGCCGACCACAAGAGGCCCATCACCGCCAGCACGATGGGCGGCACGCAGATCCAGTGCAGGAGCTTGTTGACGGGGTTCTGGTGGCTCACCCCGTACTCGCCGAGCCAGTCGGTCACGCTGCGCATGCGCGGAACGCTACCCGCGGCGCGCGCGCCTCGCAACTTACGGACGCCCCCGGGCTTCAGGCGGCCATCAGGCCGCGAAGCTTGCCGAGCGCGCTCGACTCGATCTGGCGGATACGCTCGGCGGATACGCCGTACTTGTCGGCGAGCTGGTGCAGGGTGGCCTTGTCTTCGGACATCCAGCGCCGCTGCACGATGTCGCGGCTGCGCTCATCGAGGCGGCTCAGCGCGCCGTGCAGGCGATCCGTGGAGTCGTCGGCGCTTTCCGCCTCTTCCACCTGCCCGGCGGGATCGGCATCCGGTGAGGGCAGGTAGGCGGCCGGGCTGTAGGCTTCCTCGTCCTCGGCGTCCGGCGCCGGATCGAACGATAGGTCGCGCGCCGCGAGCCGCTTCTCCATCTCGGTGACTTCGGCCACGGACACGCCCAGATCGCGCGCCACGGCGGCCGTTTCCTCCGCCGACAGCCAGGTGAGGTTTTTCTTCAGACGGCGCAGATTGAAGAACAGCTTGCGCTGCGCCTTGGTGGTGGCGATCTTCACCAGACGCCAGTTACGCAGCACGTACTCGTGGATCTCGGCGCGAATCCAGTGCACCGCGAACGACACCAGCCGTACGTTCAAGCTGGGGTCGAAGCGCTTGACGGCCTTCATGAGGCCGACGTTGCCCTCCTGGATGAGGTCCCCGACCGGGAGTCCGTAGCCGCTGTAGCCACGCGCGATGTGCACCACGAACCTGAGGTGCGACAGCACCAGCTCCCGCGCAGCATCAAGGTCGCCGGCTGAGCGGAAGCGCTCGGCGAGCGCGCGCTCCTCATCACGCGTGAGCACGGGAATACGGCTCACCCGCTCGAGGTAGGCGTCGAGACTCCCCAGCGGACCGGCCAAAGCCTGGTCGCCGAGGCGGGCAACCAATGCGGTACCTGACATGAGATCTCCCGTGGTTCGGATGGGCATTCTAGCAGTCGCCTCATTAGAGTGCTAAAGCCTTCGGGAGTTCCCGCAGGTTCCGCATTTGCGCTTTTCAAACAGTAGCTTGCGCTCACGCTGGCCCGCCGCGAAATGCCCCTTCCGAGGGGTCGGCGCAGGCCCGATGGGGGGGCGCCCGGGCGTCGGGCTCGCCAGGGCTCACCGAAGCTTGAGCTGAGCGGCGAGCAGCCCCGGGCGGGCGCGACGGGGGAGGACCGGCTCACGGGCGGGGCATTGGTGAGGCGGGGCGCGTCGCTTTGGAGGCGCAGTTTTGGTCACGCTGCGCGTCGAGCGCTCGGGCCACACGAGTGCGAAGTCGACGGACGGGACAGCGGAGAAAACGGGCCGGCCGCGAACAACAGTCCTCAGCCAAGCCCGCGGGCGTGTACGGTCTTATTGATCGCGGCTGCGGTCGTGATCTTCGACGATCACTACCTCGTACGTCGCGGCCGTCGGCGGGAACCCTGTGTCGATCTTGGAATTGACCACGGCCAACCGTTTCCCATGTTGAGCGACGCTGGTTGGGATCTCGAAGAGCGGGCTCGTGATGATCCGTTCCACTGTTCCGCGCGACAGGTCCGGGCTCAGGTCAATTTCAGCAATTTGATTGAGAAAGATCTGTGCGGCATACAGGCGTCCGGCTGAAAACAGGATGCCGTCTACGAACGGCACCGGAAGGCCGTTGATGGGTGCGCTCGCTCCGGTACGAGGATCGACCGTAAAAAGCGCTCCCAGGCTCGAATGGGACACGATCAGCGTCTCCCCATCGGGTGCGACGGCGATTCCGTTGAGATTCGGGGTGCCCCCTGTACCAGATAGATCTGCAGCCGGTCCGGTTACTGTCAACGTGCGGACGGATCCCCCAGGATGTGCGGGAATTCTATAGAGGTGCGGCAGGGCCGAGTCCGTGAACCAGGCGGCGTCTTCAGTCACGACCACATCGTTGATGAAGGCTCCGAGCTGGAACGTGCCCAAGTCCGCGCCGGTCTCCAGGTCATAGACGTAGGCCTGGCCGGGGAACCCGCCGGCCACGAACAACAGGCCGTGGCGAACGTCTGCCTTGAGGCCGAGCGCCATGCGGCCTGCGGGCGGATGAATAAACCGTTCGACGGCACCGGTTCGAAGGTCCCCTCTGAAGACATCGCCGGAGAACAGGTCCCCAGCATAGAATGTCGAGCCGCTGCCGGTGGCGATGCCTTCGGCTGACTTTGCCCCGGGCAGGACGATGACCTCAGGGAATTGGCCCGCCGCCACGGCGGAACCCGGACTCATGATGGCGAGCGCGAGCATCGCGACGAGGCCGATCCCTGTGGCAACGTGAATGAATCGCACGAGACACCATTCCCGAGGGTGGTCAGGATGCGATGGCCTTGACTTGGGAACGCCGGATACCATAGGGCAATCTCCCTTGATAGGGCCGAACGAAAAATCGTCTGCCCTTGACACACTTGTCATCCTGACGTTTGCGCCTTTCGCTGACCATGGAGAAAGGATGGACAGTGGATGGAGAGCCTCTGTAGCGTCCGGGGACGGCCAGGCAGGCTTGTGACAGGTGTGGCCCCGGTTCCTGACAATGCCCACATTTGATCCGCGACAGACGCTCCGCTTTGGCGACTTCGAGCTCGATGTCGCCGGTTACCAGCTCCGCCGCGATGGTCGTCCAGTCCGTCTCGAGCGGCAGCCGATGGACCTCCTCCTCGCCAGCTTGTTTTGCGAGCCGACATCGTCGCGCGCCTGTGGCCCAAGGACGTCTTCGTCGACGTGGAAACGGGCGTGAATACCGCGGTGCGAAAACTCCGTCAGGCGCTGAACGATTCACCGGAGGCGCCGATGTTCGTCGAGACGGTTCCGGGCAGGGGTTATCGCTTCGTCGCGAATATGGAGGTCGTCCGGGCAGATCGATCCTGAACATCTGAGCGTCATCGGTCGCACCTCCAGCATGGCCTACAAGGGTACGAGGAAGTCGCTCGCGGTGATTGGTGGCGAGTTGAACGTTCAGTATCTCATTGAGGGCTCCATTCAAGGCGAGAGGGGCCTACTGCGAATCAGATGCACGCTCATTAGAGTCCGCGATCAGGCACAGATGTGGTCGGCCTCCTACGATCGCGAACCGACCAGCCTGCTGAGCGTGCAGCAGGAGCTGAGCACGGCCATCGCGACGCAAATCAAGCTTCGGCTATCTCCGGAACGTTTCGAGTCTCTCTCTCGACGGCACACGCGAAACGCTGATGCTTATGATCTGTACCTTCGAGGCCGCAGGTTTTGGAATCAGCTCACGCCGTTGACCACGTGCAGGGCGGTGGAGTACTACCTTCGCGCCATTGAAATCGACCGCGACTATGCGCTCGCCTGGGCCGGGCTCGCGGAGGCTTACGCCGCGGCTCCCCTTAACGGCGATGCACCTCCCCTCGACGTGTGGCCTCACGCTCGCGAAGCCGCTGCGCACGCGATCAGGTCGGAGCCCAATCTCGCTGAGGCGCAACATGCCCTCGGCCAGGCGAGCTGGTTTCTTGAGTGGAATCGGCCAACCGCGGAAGCGGCCTTTCGACGAGCAGTGGCGCTTGATCCCAGCAACGCGTGGGCGCACTCCATGCTGGGGCACCTGCTCTCACAGGGTGGGCGACATGATGAGGCGTTACGACTCATGGAACGCGCGTGCGTGCTCGAACCGCTGTCGTCCGCCCACCGGGCCATGTCGTCGCAGGTGACCTTCCAGGCGCGCGACTATGCCACCGCTCTCGAACAGGCCCGCCAAGCCACAGCTGTCGATCCAGAATTCTGGATTGGCTACATGATGTGCGGCCAGGCATATGAGCAGCTCGGAGAGACCGATCTGGCGTTCGGAGCCCTCGCGAGCGCTGCGCGCCTATCGGGTGGCAACAGCAAGCCTCTCTCGCTCAGGGGCTATCTCCACGCGAAGCTGGGGCA
>WNFQ01001288.1_pt1 | contig 19586 bp, 24 predicted proteins | sample 5400171 | NCBI WGS metagenome assembly WNFQ01 (sample SAMN13153356, study PRJNA577476) | soil metagenome | isolation source: 20 cm soil under Madrone tree | place: USA:California | collected 2016-06-14 | reverse complement strand
CTGCGTGCAGATCTCGTCTGTCCGGACCGCATCAAAGTTTACGAGACCGAGAGCGTTGATGTGTCCGTCGCGTTGGATGTCCTGGAGGTAGCGCAGACAAGTCATATAACCCTTATTGGAGTAGTCTTGCCAATAAAACTACACGGGGATTGGGCGTCGACAGCCATGTGTGTCAGTTGGACAGACAGATGGCAAGGCCGAAAGAGGAAGGTATAGTGTGGGAACACTGTTCTAACCTGGAGGAAGTCCAGCTGGAGAGTGCGCATGCGCGTCATGCGCTCGCGGACGGCGGTGTCGACGGTGGCGCGAGAAATCTCGCCGTGTTTGAATACGCACCATTTGGTGCCGCCAAGAACGGTGCGAGGTGACAGCCGCTCCTGGAATTGCCCCTGTTGGTATAGCGCGGGCGTCAGCGGCCGAGGAGGAATATAAAGACAAAGTTAGTGACAAAGACGATCTCTGCTGGGCCATAATGATCGGCTAAGAAGGGGTATATGAGCGCCAAAATGCGGGGGGGGGACGAGAGCGAGGCGGGGACGGACCCTTGGGTTGAGAGCCGGCGGGGCGCAAATGAAAGGAGAGCGGTGAGAAAGGGAAAGGGAAGAAGAGGGCGAGGCGAGATTCACCATATCTGAGAGAGAGAGAAAGGCAGGTGAGCAAGTTTCGAAAGGAGAGATGGGATCGCGTTTACCAAACGCTGTGTAGCCTTGATCAACGTGGCGTGCCATGGCTTCTCGTATCCTTGATGCTGGTGCGCTTCCCCACGCCGTGCTCGACAGCTGCCATAAACCGACCCAAAGACGGGGTGGGCTGAACGGGCCGAGCGGGAAGGTCTCGAGACGGGGGTGCGCGGGGGCGGCGAGAGAGGGAAGAGCAGCGGTCATGGCTGTGTCGGGTGTGGGGGGGCTAGCGGGGCAGCATGGAGTTGTGCACGGGTGGATTTATAGGAGAATGGTCGGTCGGTCGAGAGGATGGAGTGGGATGGGCAGGAATGGGACCGCGTGCGTCAATTATTTTGGGAAATATATTGGGAAGCGAACCGGTTCCCCGGGATGGACTGAGCGTTCGCGTGTTGATCAAAAGACCGGGGTGAGGTGGTGACCATCATCGACTTGTTGCCTTTTCTCTCTCAATCATGTCCCTCCCCGGTCCCTGCCTTGGTGCCCATCCCTCCCTCACTCTCGTCCGTCCGATTCGTCGGAGCGCAAAGTCTGAACTATAAATTGTCGTCCCTGCTTCCCTCCTCTGCACTCCTCGTCTGCCATCCCATGCCTGCTCCCTCCTCCGACGCCTTCAACCGTTCGCCAGACTCTCGTTCGCTCAACCATGTGTACGCTCCCCGTCCCTCCCCTCCCCCCTATCGCTAATCCTGCCCCAGTAATCTCATGGTCGACTCGTTTATCGCCAACGCCCGGGTAGAGGAGTACGTCCCCCTATTCGCCCCCGCATCTCTGACACCCATATCCCCCACAGCCTCCGCGCGACAGTGCGCATACTCCTCTCCTCGATGCCCCCGAGCACGGCCCAAGCGTTCACAAAGGCCGCGCGCTCACGGCTCTCCAGCCCCCACGCCAGCCCCCTGCCACACCCCCAAATCATGCTCTACTTTGACGGCGTCGAGCCAACGCCCACCTCGGGTCTCTACGACATCCTCGCACACGCGCGCGCCCTCTACGGGGCGGGGATGGGCCTCACCAGTTTCGGGGTTTTCGCGACCATCATCCGGACGTCATTGGGTCTCCGATGGACGCCCTTTGGCCCGGCCGCGGACGCATTTGCAGTTATTGACGGCGACATTTGCCAGGCGATACAGAGTTCGAAAGAAGAGATCGACTCGGGCCGCGGGGGCGACCTCGAAATTGCGCGAGCCAAAGTCGCGGATTTACGTGCTGCGTTGAAGGAAAGTTCGGACGTTGTATCACGTTGGGGAGGTGACTTTCCATTCGACCGTAGACGTTTGGAAATTCTGACCCCTCTTTTTACCTCCCGCGCTCGCTCCGATGACTATGTATGTATTACCAGACGCTGTCATTTGCTATTTCCTTTCTCCCCTTCCTATGAATAATTTTAGTACTCCAACCCTAATTTTGGCTACCTTTGTGAGAGCGAATTCCGAGGAGCCAATATACACCGAACTTGATGTCTGCTCTAGTATCATACTGTACGTGTTTGTACGTCAGCCCGGACGTGACTGACGTTGACAGCACGCAAATATGGCCCTAAAGGGATTAAACTGATATGTGTCGCCCAAAGTAGCAAGTATGATGTGTTTAGGATATACGGTGTGTCGACTTGACGCTTGAGGCCCCACGTCGATGTTTTAAGCCCAGGGAGAGAAATACGTACCTGGACCTGTAGGGGTGGGTGTACGGAAGATTGCACTGACACTGACAGGCGGCAATCTCGTCTCGTCTTGCCTTGGAACTCGACTCGACTCGACCCGGGGCCAGGTAAGCACCGGCAATAGTGCATGGATTCCCAACCCCTTGATGGTGCCGTGTGGTGTGGGTGTGCGTTCGTAGCTGCCCCTGAAAATGCATCTTGTGGGCCAGGCCAGGCCAGCATGTGGACGAGAGGACCCAATTCGATGCTCGCGAGGGGACCGGGGGATGAGCAGGACAGGGCAAAGCCCAGTTGGGCGAAACTCGTTGTTAAAACGGCGTCGTCCGAACGAATCCACAATCGGACTCTTCGGAGCGGCTCGGCTCGGCTGGTGCAGCCGTACTGTATTGCCCAACGTGGCAATGAGAGGAGGATGCGTTTGGCGTTTAGTCCCCGGTGTGTGCGCATACACGCAAACCAGCAGTCCCCTCCATCATTCATTTATTTCACTTCGAACCCCCTTCGCCCCCCATTCATCATTCCATCATTCATTCAGAATTTTTTTTTTCTTTCCTTGTTTTCTTCGTGCAATATAGTAGCCGGGGGGTGAGCTCGATCGGGCAACCCCCGCCCCGCCCAATTTCCCTCGAGTGATGGAGCGGAGCGGTGACAGTAGTCAGTCACAGGGACGGGGAATAAAACACAAGCCGGGAGAAGAACAAGTGGTGTTTTAGTTTACCAAGCCGGAACGCGGAAAAGGAGGAATGAAATGAATATTTTATTTTGATTGACAGGGAGGACGATAAGGAAAATTTTTGGCTGTTAAAGATCGCGAGCGGGCGAAATGGAATGGATGCCAGAGCGCATCTGGGATCTGCCGATGATGCGCCCAACTGGGCGGACTGACACAGCGTGCTCAGGTCAATGTGTGCTCCATACATCCATACACTGCATCGCGTGACACGATGGCGATATTTGTATCCCCACCACCCGGTGATTAGAATTACCCCCAGGCACCACCAACCCCCCCCAAGCGAGGATAAACAGATTACGATAACATCATGATCGAGACCCGCGATGAGTAGCCGAAATCGTTTGTCAGAGTGGGTTGCCGCAAGTTTGTCGTGATGATGATGGATCTGTCCGGATAGCTCACTTACCGAACGGAGCACACCGACGCATGTAAAGTCAGCTCCGGGGCAGCGTAGTGACACTGGCGTGCTGCGATCGAGGTCATTCAGAGCATCGGACACCCCTCGCGTCTGACGAATACGATTCTTTCATAGGCGCGCGAAGCGAAGCCACATGGAAACAGCCCAACTATTCGCTAATTGATATTATCCAGAGAACTTTGAACCTACATAAGTAAAATACCCCACAAAGATGTGATGGTAGCACCCTGATGTACCTGGCGGAGTAGAACTGACGCGGTGCCACACCGCGAGTGCGGTCTTCCAATACCGCGTTCGATTCGGCTCGCGTATATTGAAACACAATAGCGCTCACCGGTTTCCGCCTGGGGTCGCCAACTGCCTGACCCATCATATCGTGCAGAGCGGTTCAGCCGCACTCGCTTCGGAACGCATTGCGTAGCACGTTTCACACTACCAATCGCGATGTTGCACTCCGTAAATCCCCGCCATGCAATAGGCCAGTAGCATGAGGGCGTAATTGAGACCGCATACCAAGAATGAACTCTGCAGCGTAGTATGTCCAAAATAGAGCTGGGCATCCCTGTTGGACCCGAATACCCAATATCGTGATTGTGAAAAACTTTTGCTGTTGACACCCTGACGGTGGGAGGAAGAATACGAAGATACGTAGCAATGGCGCAAAGACCTTACAGCCGATCTGAGATGACATACCACATTCCTTAGCACCGTTAGGTTTACAACTCAAATAGAAGGGAGAACCCCATTTGGAACTCCAAACGGAGCTGCGAGATACGAGGAACAGGTAGTTGCCTTCTTCTCGTGAAATATACTTCCGTTCGGCAGTATAAGCATGCCGATTTGTATCTTGGGTGCGGTGCATTGGCGTGAACCGGTAATCCAACTACAGCCTGAGGTACCGGGATATATCATGACCAACTTACGACCGTGGGGACCAATGAAAAAAAGGGGGGGAGCATGGTGACGCGAGACATGAGCATGAGAAAAACCAGGTAGACGGCCAACGGCAAGGAGCCAAAAGGGTGAGTGTGCGTCTATATCGAGGCTCTTGAAATTTCCCGGACATGAGCTCGCAGTGTCACCTTCTTTGAAGAAGTGGTGACTGCGCAAGAAGATGGATGATAAAAAAAATGGCCAGTCGGGTAATTGATGTTATAACGAGAACACAGTGTTGAGACCAAACAAGGAAGAGCGGTGTCCCAGATGTCTCAGAGGGGAACTCGAAGCACGGAAAATATCATGTAGAGCCAATGAGCCCTCGGTCATTGGTCAGAGGGCTCCACCAATTGCCTACAAGAATCGGAGGGATTTCCTGGGCATTCATAAATGTTGGCCGCCGCTTTACGTTACCTTTGTTGGCTCTCCGCGGCCCATGGACACATTTGGTCAATGTCTCATCGCCGCAGGAGACATTGCTTGCTCGGACATTATAGTAATATTTGGCCAAAACGAAACCGAAAAAAGGCGGCGTTTTGCTGGTCATTATTAGTCCTACCACAGGCCTTCTTGGGATAGGGCCTCATATCCGAGGCACAGAAGGGTAAAGGGAGCCACCGTTGGGGTTTTCCGTGGAGATGACAGTGATACCCGTAGAAATCTGTGCAACTCGGAGTTTTCTGTAGGTGGGGGGAGTTGTGTAAGGCACTGTAAGGAGTCGGCAGCCTCCGTGGCGGGACGGGCCAGCCACCGTTGTTGCCGACGGGACGGCGGCCTGCTCTCAGTAACGAGCTCTGCCGCAGCTACTGTACTCGGTCCCCACCTCCACCCGACGCTACCTTTGACATTGTTGCTCGCAGAGCATGCAGATTGACGATACATCGTGACAATATTTTTTTTCCGAGGCCCAATTTCGAATGGAGGCTACAGCGCTTGGCCTTCGCCCGTCGCCCAGCGGCGCAAAAAGCACCGTGGATGCACGGCCGCAACAAAGGACACCCCACTCACCCTCTTATATTCCCCTGTTTTCTCCAAAAGCCACCCGAAGCCCGCCTCCTAGCAGTTCCCTCCCTAGTTCCTTGTCGGTGCCACACCTGGGCCTGGTGCCCCCGAATAGAACGCCCTCTGGAAGCGGTCCACCGCCTCAATCAGCGGTCCCTCAACCTTCTGCGTCTTCGGCTCACGCGTCGGGCGGCACATCATTACCTTCTCTGCGTACTCTCCGCAGCTTCCTTCCCTTCGGCTCGGGAAAAACAGCCTCGAGCACGGCTGTTCCCGGTCCGTCCAAGAATCCCTTCGCCAGTTTCACGCCTGGCCGTCGTTCCAGCTCAACCTTCGAACGCAAAAATTCCGGCCAGTTTCCGCGCGCGGGTGAAGAGAACAATTCGGCTGTTATTCCTATTGCACGTCCTTCCCGGGCGACTCCAGAGCAAACTCAGGGTAGCACGACCAGCGCCGACGAGCTGGAGCCTTCTCTTCCATCTCTATCAGCGGAAGGTACGTGTGATTGCACTGGAGACCAATTTGCCTCCACATGACAGCTGATCCTTGTCCTGGTCTAGCCCCCCCGGCCGTCTCATTCAATCCCGAACCCCCACTAAGCACTGAGTTATCAACGATCCTCGAGTCCGACCTCTCAGGGTTCTCGAAGCACATCCCTGCTTTGGACGAGTCTCGAATCTCCGACGTTTCTGGAAGCGGTCACTCAATCAAACCCGAGGCGCTCTCCCCCTCGCCAGAGATCAATGAGCTCGTAGCCCCGGATGCATCAGTGCTGGACTTGTCCACGTCTCAGTTGAAAGAGGAGGTCATGCATGCGCTAAAGGAGAAATCGTCCACAAATGGGTGGCTCGCGGGACTTGTCGTCGAGGATGCCGATAGTCGCCCTGCCAGTCGGAATGATCGGAAGGAGCTTGAGTTCGACATTGGAGAAGAGGCCGAAGAGAGCCTTCACCTCGATGCTCTTGACTCAGACCTTGTCGCCTTGCTTAGCTCAAACCGCTCGGCCGGGAAGCAGCAGCCATTCTTTCGGACTGAGAACCCGTTTACGTCCACGCTAATACCTCAGCAACCCCAGCCTACCGTTCCTCCGCGGATTTTCCCTCCTACGCGAACCGTAACTCCCTCACGCCCTTCACCCCTGGCCTCGTCACCTGTTGATGTCTCTCCCAGCTCTACTATTGGATCAACAAGATCGCAGCCCTCTCCGGTTCGGACAACGGCCCCACTTGGCTATTCAAGTCTTCCGCGGTCTGCCCCTATCCGGTTCATGCCCCGGCTTATGCGCTCGGTGACTGATCGCGCTACCCCAGTGCATGGAGATCGCAACGTGGAAAATGCGGCCCGAGCTCCCTCCGACCCTACCCTGCCCATAGACGACGACGCGCGTCGGGTTTCTATAGACAGTGCCTACCAAAGGCAGTCACCGGCCTCGCCTTTGGAAACGCAAGCGCCGTTACCACCACCACCGCCCTCAGAACCCCATCGCCGGGTGGTAACCTCGCGCCTCGCTACTCCGGCGCGGTTCGGAGCGCATGCGCATGCGTCCGCGAGCTCCCGTCTTCTCCGTGCTGCATTGCCGTCTTCGTCGGCCCTTCCGGGCACTTGGGGCAAAGACTCACCATCTCCGAGCTCTCGCGCATCATCGGCTCTTGGGTCTGCAGCAGATCGCCTGGTCCGTCCACGCACCAGCGAGGATGGGGCTTTCGAGGGACGCCCCACGGCTCGCGAGCGCCTTGGCTATACTCCACGTAACCGCAATCGCAGCCTCAGCGTGGGTGGCGGGAAAAGCGAGAGGGTAACGTCACCCACACCTCGCTCCACGGAATGGCTTGGTCCGCGCACAACCAAGGCGTTCGCTGCCGCCGGCTTGCTTGATCGTGACGTTAGCAATAATGCCTCCCGCTTCGGGAGCGTGCGGAGCCTCGGCGACCGCGATCAGCGCACGCTCGCCCCCAGCCGACTTGCGGTCTCCGAAGCAGGCTCTGTCTCAACCTCCTGGCGCAGCGTCTCTCGGGCGATGACGCACTCCGAAGTTACGGGCCACGATTCGGCCTCTACTTCGACGGGCGCACCACGCACCACTCGCTCCGCGGAATCCACCGCCCCAACGTCGATATCTCTCTCGCGTCCGCAGTCGAGAACGCCATCGCCACAGCATAAGAACTACCAGGTTGCACTGCAGGCTATGCAAGAGAAGCATACGACCGAAACGGGTACGTTGCTCGCCGCGCTGGCAGATGCTCAACAAAATGCGCAGTCCCTCCGTACGGAGAACGCGAAGCTGACGGCGAGGATCGAATACCTTGAGGCTGAGCTCGTTGATGCGCGTGCGCAGTTGCGTGCTCACCAGTACGCTTCGTCTGCGGCGGCGGCTATGCCTCCACCCTCTTCGAACCACCTCCAACCATTCACCCGGGCCGTGTTCAGCAGGATGGAACGACAAGCGTCGGCGGATGCGGTGGCAATGACAAAAGCTTCTAAACGGAGGTCTCCGCTGCCCCTTCCCATCCCCATTTCTGGACATCTTCAGGGCTCTAATCCCAGAGTCATGGATCTGAAACGTTTCGAAGACGCAGACGAGGAAAACGCGACGTTTCAAGTTGGTGGTGGTGTACATCTGGCGGCGGCTTCTGCGCCATCGCGGCGGGCAAGTGGGACGGACGAGTCTGTGTTTTCGGTTCCACCACCGAATATGTCCATGTTGCTTCAAGAGCAGCCTGCGGGCTCTCGTCGTTCAGTTGGAAGTGTCTCGGTGACGACGGCCAGTGCGCCGACGGATGCGCCCGGTTCGCCACGTAGCCTATTCCTGCGGCCAGAGCACGAACTGCATCTGGGCGATTTAGGAAGCCTTGACATGCGTTTCACCGAGGATGAGGCTGATGATGTCGGCGATGATGATAGCGCGTTTTAACCCGCTGTCACCCCAGCTGCGTTCCTGCCGTACGCCTTTGACCCGACTTTCGAAATTTCCAACGTTTCAAACTCTTACGTTTCCTTCCTTCCATTTCTGTTGTGCCATATATTCTTCTTCGTTGGATTTCGTGCTGCACCCTGCTGCACGCTTTACCCCACTGGTCTCAATCAAAAGGGGCCACACTAACGTCTTTCGTCCTTCGTGAAGATAATAATTTGTTTTTCTGGATACCCCTTTCTTCGTCCATATCATTAAACGCCGTTTTTATTCCGACACAAAGCACTGTATTAATAATGTATTGGTGAATTGAACCGTATAAGCTTTTTTGTCTTTCAAAACATTTTCTGTTCGAGTCATTCCGAAATATATTGATTGAGTGACATTCACCTATCTGACTCATTTCTTTGGCCTGTACAGGGGCTCGGGCCAGGCACGCGGTCGACCGCGAAACCCATTCAACTGGAATTGGCTGTGGCGGGTCCAGGTGGCACGCCCTACGCTGACGATAACAGCTTGTTGAGCTATCGTGGGCAGTCTTGAATATGACCTATAGGCTATACCAAAAGAAGGGATAGGAAATAGCACAAGCGCGTGTTCGCCATGTTCAATTGCCATGAAGCACCAAGTACGTTAAACCCTCGAGTGCGCGCCAATCAGATGAGGAGCTCGATCAGGACTTTGGTGGGCTTGGGTCACAGTTGTCTTTTAGAGAAGGATATTTGGGTGAGCGTCAAGAGCGTCACCAGCTGACTATCGCTGGCGTCGATGGGGGTATTTTTGACGAACCAAGCCAGCACGCGGCAAGATTTGTTTCGAAATCAATCGCTCCGGAACTTGTTTCTCGTCCCTGGAGAGTGATTTATTGGCGGGAGTGATCTATTGGTCTGTTTTGATCTGACAGCCCATGTACGCCCACGGCCGCTTTAAGGGGGTGGCCACACCGGCGGGTCCTTCTTACACCTAGCGTAAGGTTAGGTAAGGGCGGAAAGATCGGACCGGGCACGATGGGACGTCTGTAATCGATGATGGGCGGTGGGCAGTGTCGGACCCCCGATTCCGGTATACGTGTACGAGGCCGAAAGAGGCGATCATTGGAACTGCTGTGGCTGTGGTATACGAGTACCCCAGTACCCGTGTACCCGTGTACCCGTGTACAGTACCCAGCAGCAAATCCGCAATCAGACGCTGGCTCGTTCACAGACCGCAAAACACACCCCTTCTTGTTCTTTTGCCATCATCGAGCAGGCGCCAGTAATGAATTTGTCGTGTCCCTCCCCGCCCCAGACCCCTCCCCTTCTCAATGGCCATCAGACGACCCCTCCCTCCTCGCCGTTCACCGACACTTCTTCCTCGGCGCTCGCCCTCTCTCTCTCTCTGGCAAGTGCCGGCACGCCCAACACCGGTTTGACCTCCCTGCCGTCAGACGTATCAAAGCTCAGCCTCGGCCCCGCAAAGAAGCCTTCTCTTGAACCCCCAGCCGTTTCCTGGCCATATTCCCACGACAAAGCGTTAGATGATATACCTGGCATCGCGTATGCACTCGACTTGTTCCTCAAGTCCCAAATGGTGGAGTCAGAGGAATACTGTCATCGTAGTGACCCGAAGAAGTGCGTCATCGTGGTGCCGCCAAACTACTGCGACTTGCGCCGGTGACCTAACCCCATTCTCAGAGAGCGCTTGTACTTTGCGACAGGTTTTGGCCTGATACAATCTTTCAAAGCGTTGATGTCTTACGAAGACGACGTGCGTTATCGCGGCGATGTCAATTTACCTTCTAACATCTCTCTATCAGGACATTCTATCCGCGATGGGCCACGCCAAGCGTGGAAATGTAATCGCGAACGAACATCGGAAGAAGGCCGCCTCACTTCCTTTCCGTCTCGCGGACTACGTGACAGGCAACACCGGCGTCAACTGGGTCAAAGGCATGACCGACGTCGAGCGTCACGCAGAACTCGTCTATGCAGAGGGTTTGTTCCAAAAGGCAAGCACTTTGCGTTTCCCTCCCTCCCCACCACACGTAATTGATGGCGGATCTCAGGCTCTGTTGGGCATCGTTTACTCCGGTGACTGGCTTGCATTTATCAAGGAGGCGTGAGCATTCCCCCAACTGAACTTTTTTCAACCCTTTTTTGAGATAAATGAATTTTGTTTATGACAGCCTCCACGTGCGATCAGCCATGCAGGTCTACCGCCAGCTCGGAAAGTATATCGAGCAAATGGATGCTGAGGCACAAGTGCGTGGTGAGGGACCTGAAGACAACTCGATTGACGTGCACTTCCGTTCCGGCGTCTACGTTGGGGTCGCAATGTCACACATCATGATTAGCCTCATGCCAGCGCGGCTGGCCCGTCTTGTAGAGCTCTTCGGCTACAAGGGCAACCGCCACGTCGGTCTTGCGCTATTGCATAAAGCCGGTGGTTGGACAAAGGAGTCACCTGAACCAGCTGTCGGCCAAGGTGCGTCGTAGATCGCACGATAAACGGCCAAAGTGGTGATTAATCGGGAGATACGGTTCTCGTTTAGGGGAAGAGGGTGTGCGGCGCAGTGTCTGTGACATGACGCTTCTGATCTTCCACCTCTTTCTTTCTAGTTTCACGCACGACGGCGTCGACATAATGATGGCGCAAAAAGTTGTCGAATGGAATCTCAAGCGTTATCCGGAAGGTAAATTTATTTCCTCTTTGTCTTTTGTTGGTGAGTCTAATTTTACAGGCTTTTTCTTCCTGCTCGCACAGGGGCGACTCAGCTTGAGTCGAAGCCAGCCGAAGCGCGCCATTGAGAGTTATCGGAAGGCGATGAACGTCCAGAGCCAATATCGAAACCTGCATCACATCTCGTTCTGGGAGATGGCCATCTCATATCTCGGGCTTTGGGAAATCGAAGAGTCGCTCGAGTGCTGGCGCAATCTCCACAAAGAGTCCACCGTTTGTGGCCAGCATGTTTAACATAAATTGAGCTGACGTAATCGTTTTTATCGTTTCCAGTGGTCAAAGGCTGTCTATGCGTATGGTGTCGCGGCCCTTCTTGTCCAGCTAGGCGGCGAAGAGAACAGGGCTGAGGCCCTAAAGCTTATGACGGAAATCCCCAAACTGCGCCAGCGCATCGCGGGCAAGTCAATACCGCTCGAAAAGTTCGTCGAACGCAAAGCACGGAAATGCGCGGTGCAAGGAGGGCGACTCCTCCTTCCAGCCCTCGAGCTCGCGTACATCCTCCACGCGGTCTCGCGCGCACCGCGCTTGGTGATCGCGGAGCAGATGCTTCCGCTTGTGGAAGCTGCTCTTGTCGAGCTCAAGCGATATGAGGGATCCCCAGAAAAGTACGGGAAATGCTCCGAATTTTGGGACGATTGGTGTTTAGCGCGACATCTCGAGGGTACTATTTTGCGATTCATCGCATATCCTGTACGTGCGGACTGACAACCTCATCCCTCCTCATTCGCCGATCTTTCTTCTTCTTTTCCGTTGCGTAGGGTCCCGATGCTATCGTGGACCCGGATGAAGTGGTGTCGATTTCTCAAGCGGAAGCCGCGGAACGTGCCAGTGCCGCGTTCCAGTCCGTATTCGAAAACGGGCCCAAGATTGTACTCGATCACTACGTTGTATATTTCGCCCGTAAGCTTAGTCGTCTCTCTTCATGCCTGTGGTTGACCCATGTTGCTTTCGTAGACTATGAGTATGGGCGCTTACTCGCACGTATGGGTGATAATGAAGGTGCTCTTGGTCAGCTCGATCTCGTGCTGTCCGGCAAGCCTCTTGAAATCAATACCGCGAGTCGGAAGGTGCGTGCTGCCTACTCGACGTAGAGATAAGCTGACGATCTTGTGGACATCCCTCACTCAGGGCAAGTACAGTTTAGAGGTTCGTCGTCGGGTCTGATTCCTCCGTTATCGGTTCTCATGTTTGCTAACGAATCTTTTAAAGAACGAATTGCACCTACGCACCAACGCAGCGCTCGAAGCGCTTCACCTTGATAAGCGTGTTTAGATACTGTACAGTATATCCTTCCGTGTTTTTGTACAGTTGACGTGTTGTTGTTACCCTACAGTACTGGCAGAATGCATCTCGCATACGTAGAATTCGACTTCGCTTAGCAAAGATATGTATACCCATATCGCATATTTGTATTCCTCTTTGGTGGCAACTTGGCCTTTTTTACCTTGGCGATCTAATAACACGCGTCTGTTGTTGTCTTGGTAGCAATCCGACTGTCCGAGGGCGACCTGTGGCTATATGATCATTGTCACCACCATCACCCTAGTCACCCAGGTAACAAGATTGATATCTCTTTATACTGCCTAGCGCATATGTCGATCGGTGGAGTCGAAAGATTTTTGTATTCTATCGTTGTTTGTGGATTCCAGGGGCTGACAACGGAGAAAATATTAATTGTGTTGCACCTGATGATGGCCGAGCCACCATCCATCATGATGATCGGTTCGGATTCAGTCACAGAGTGCGCCAAATGCCAATGGGGAATATCAATGCGGTGAACTCGAAAGATTTTTAATGAAGGACAGCATGGTCGTACAAGTACTGCTCGATTGTTTCAAGTAGTACAGTATGATGGCTTCGTCAGTTGTAGACCTTCCATCAGAACGATCATTAAACACCTTCTGATTGACTATTTGATTAAAGTAAAGGTGTGCCTTGCAAAGTTCCGAACAGCCACGTAGTACTCTATCATGCAGGATCAACGTACCGTATGCCGCTGTACGTACTAGGGCTTTGTTGTTTTGTAGCAGCACACTCGGACTTTCGGGTCGCCTGACATGTCATCGAAATACTGTACACAAACGCACCCCTCAATGCCCCCCTCTGGGCTGGGGCTGGGGTGTATCTCTGCCGGTTGCATGCCCGTTTTCTTGAAGCGTCACGGTTGTGCAGTCCAACCCTTGGCCAAAGGTCGGTTGTCATCACGTGTCGAGAGCGTCGCGTTGCGCGCTTTGGCCAATGCTCCGACGTGCCACCACAAAGGCCCATCTCCCCCTCCTCCGCCGCCCATGGCGCTCCCATCCCCTCTCCCCATGCCTTCGATATCCAACCCACCGATACCCATTTTCCCGGACCTCTCTTTCCCCGTCCGAAGAAGAGACCGGACATGACAATCCTCAAAATCTCTTGTCGTCGGCTCCGCACCAAGTGGAAGTGGAAGATGATGCACTCCGAGAGGGGACTAGTCATGCCTTGTCCGAAGACTCCGCTCGGGCTTCAGACAACGACGCGACACATGCTCATGCGAGTAGCTCGCGCACCCAGAATACCCGTGGCCGCACCCGGTCACTGCGACCTATCCTTATCCCACCATCCTTCCAATCGAGCTTAATGCTCCCCATCGCGTCCATCCCTGAAACATCGTCCTCAAACGGGCAAGGCCCCGAGACGGATCCCTCCTCCGCAACGACGACCATAACACTAACAGGTCTACCACCAAACACCGTCAAATCCGACATCCGCCCCGTCTTCCATCGGTTTGGCGAGGTCCAGCGTATAGTCGTCCAACCCGATATAGGACACGCGGACGTCATTTTTTCGGACGTGGATGGCGTTAAGCGTACCTTGTATGCAAATGCCGAGCAGCCCATGCACGTGCGTGGACGAGAGATCACAGTATTTCGGAAGAAAACGCAAAATGAGAACGGCGGGACGGAGGGCAATGATGAGTCTGTCGCGGATACGGATGCAGATGCGGATGCTGCATCCCGGGCTACGACGGCTAGGCAGGGTGATAACAGAACGATATTTGTATCCAGATTCCCCCGTAACACGACGCAAGAGGAACTGTCGGAGGTACTTGAACCGCTCGGAAAGTACGAGCGACTGATAATGCGTATGTCTTCCGCCTTATGCACATTCTCCAGCAGCTGGGGTTTTCTAAGCGGACTTATTATAGGTCCCAACTCAAAATGCGCGTTTTTCATATACTCGAGCGAAGACCGTGTTGAGCAAATTTTACGCGTTCACGAACGGGTTCCTATCACCGTACAGGGGCAAACCCTACAAATCGAACATGCGAAGAAGCCTACATACAACTTTCCCCGTGGGACATCGGGACAACCTCTAGAACTTGAGAAACCACCTGATTACGCAACTTGTAGCGCAATCCTCGAAGAGTTCACGCGGATGGTGCCCAGGTTTAGGGGCTCGCATGAACCAACGCGCGTGCTCTGGGTCGGTCGGCTGCCTACAGATATCTCTCCCACGGCCCTCACAAATTTCTGGAGCCGACTCGGCTGTGTCGTTGACCTTCGCACATGTACGTGATCGCGGCCCAGAAAATCGATCGCTAACTTACGAGAGCATAGCTTCGAAAGGGTTTGCACATATCGAGTTTGCAAGTGTGGATGAGGCGTTGCGTGCGATGCGTCAGGGAGCACCACACGGATTCCGCTACCGGCAGCGTCTGCTAGACATGGATTTTGCGCCTTGGTCATTTTATATTGGCCCTTCATACCGTGTGGTGTACATCTCTATGTGGCCTGCGTCGAGTGGCCGACTTGGGCTGTCGCAGTGGACATATGACGTCCCTAACATTGTCTGGACCACAGTTTGTACGTTTGTTCACACCCTAGAATTTACGTTTTTTCTATCCTAACGTCATCATGTCATAACAGTGCCACCATTCCGGGGAGAAGAGCGCTCAGGTTATCGCGGTGCATTTTTGCAATTCAGGACTGTCGATGATGCGCACGTGGCGCTTCGTATGCTGGATGGACGAGTGGGACCCGGTGGCGAGGTGATGCGTATGGGATTGTCGCGTCCGCCGCTTGTACATCTGGCTCGGATGTGGCAATGGGCATATAAGGTACAGGATATGGGTGGTGGTGAAGCGTGCCTTGAGGATGAGTGGGAGGGGCTCGGGTTTGGAACTGGCAAGGAAGAACAAGATGACAATACTCAAGATGTTAGATCGAGCGTGGGGATAGGCCGCAGGACCCGTTCCAGTTACAACGGAGGTGGAGGTGGCATGTTGACGCATCATCTCGATATTTCACACCGGACCTAGCTACGGACTCGTGTAGCACCATGGCAACAAGATATGATACTCCTCTCACATCGAGTCTGAGCGAGCGTGCTGAAGGGTATTTCAAGCTCGACACGAGTCATAGACACACTCGACCTTTTTGCTACTGTAATTACGCCAGCTGAGTCATTCCTGCTTCATATCACACCACCACTTTTTGCTATTGCTTCATCTCGACAATTCAAATCGTCAGGTCAGAAATTTCAAATTTGCCAACAAAAGTCCTTTTTGTTTATGTCGCTGCACTGCTCAGGTGGACGTCGCTGAACTAGAGGTCGCTGAACTGCTGTGAGAATATAGACAGGAAATGAATAGGGGGAACTTTTGATACGGGCAGCACCACTCCAGTCTGGGCGTTCCGTGTATTTGCAACGGTGCCTCGAGGCTATTCATGGCAGGCTCGGGCTTGTGGCATATATAATGGGCGCAAGCAGGGCGCACCTATTCGCAGCCTTTCTTCACGATCCATCATGTCCACTGCGCCATCCACATCCACCCCGAATTCCAACTTTGCCTCGATTTTCAACGCCGCTTTGGAAACGTACAAACGTCAAACTAAGAAAGACCTGGCCTCGCATCCGCTCCTTCCCAGCCTTCAATCCTGCAGTTCTCCAGAGGAGGTGCTCACTGCCCTTCGAGAACGGATCCCCGCGTTCGGCCGGTCCCAGAACGATAACGACGAGCGCAGTCTGACGAAATGGGTCACTCCGACCGTGAATGTCTTGTATTCATTTTCCCAGAACGTAGGCCAGGGTATAGGGCAGGTGAATATCGACATACTTTGTCGTGAAGAGTTCCTGCTCTAATTATTTATTTTCAGTCATTCCCACCGGCAGCTGCGATATTTGCTGGGATCGGCATTCTACTTTTGGTCAGTGTTGTGCTTCTTTCCCTTCTGCCACCTATTTTGACGCCTAGGCGCCCAGGCGGTCAAAGATGCCCGCGCTATCGAAGATAAGCTTATCAACATCTTTAACCGCATCGAACACTTCTTCCGCCGGCTTGAGATATACACTACCATCACACCGACTGCCGCTATGATAGACATGATCGTCGAGATTATGGTTGAGGTACTGACGACCCTTGCGATCGCGACAAAGGAAGTGAAGCGTGGACGATTCAGTGAGTTCGTGTCGTGTATATTTATACGACTCGACTGACGGATTATTTTAGAAAGGTTTTTGATGAAGTTCGCGGGAAATACAGACGTCGAGGATAGCCTGGAGAGGTTGGACAAATTGACACAAGAAGAGGCACGGATGGCGTCCGCGGAACAGCTGAAGATGACGCACAGCATTGATGGGAAGGTGACGGGCGTCGATGATAGAGTGAAGAGTGTCGAGGGGCGGGTACAGGATGTCCACGGTGACGTGCAATATGTTGGTAACAAGGTTCAAGATGTCGAGGTCACGGTGCAAGACATTAACAGCAACGTCCGATGTGTCGATGATAAATTAAACCAGGCCAGCCGTTCGTTACCTCTTACAACCCTGATTGTCATTCTGCGGGCTCAGACGGCTTCACAGGAAACCAGCTCAGAGATAGTCTCCTAGCATGGCTTTCGCCCTCGAGTCCATCCACAAATCATAACATCGCGTGCAAAGCCCATCACGACGGCACAACTGAATGGTTTTTTGAAGGGAAAATATTCAATCAATGGAAATCGACTGGCTCCTTTTTGTGGGTACATGGAAAACGTGCGTTACTCTTCACCTTTACCACGCGACGATCCCTGATCATCTCTCATTTCTGTAGCGGGGTCAGGAAAAAGTGTTGTTTGGTTCGCCCTTCTTCGACTCTTCCCACCTTTATGAGACTGACATTATTCCAGTTCCTCGATTATAGAGGATATCATGGCCTTACGCGATGCCGGGAGGGCCTCGATGGCCTATTTCTATTTCGATTTCAGAAACGTTGAAAAGCAAAAACTTTGCAACGTTCTTCCCTCTCTCCTCGTCCAAATCTCTGCGCGGTCCGAACCCTGTTGTGACAAACTCGCCGAACTCTATTCTGCACATGATCGTGGGATACAGAAACCTAGCGATCGGGCAATGATGGAATGCCTGAAAGAAATGCTCATGCTCGAGGGGCAAGGGCCTACGTACATCATTCTGGACGCACTCGACGAGTGTCCGCTCACGTCTAGTATTCCATCACCGCGAGAAGAAGTCCTCGACTTCGTGGATGAGCTTGTTGGCCTCCACCTCCCGAATCTTCACATATGCGTTACGAGTCGGCCTGAGCCCGACATTCACGTTATCCTCGATGGCTTAACCGAATGTCCTGTGTCCCTCCATGATGAAAGCGGACAAAAGGAGGACATTGCCAAGTATGTCTGCTCCTCTGTTCGCTCAGATCGAAGGATGGGGAGATGGCGGGAAGATGACAGGGAGCTGGTTATCAAGGCTTTAACGGAAAAGGCGAACGGAATGTAAGTATGTTGCAGTGTGCGTTTCTGTGAAACTTAAAGATGGAATAGGTTCCGTTGGGTGTTCTGTCAATTGGAGCTCCTACGACATAGCTTCCCACCAAGTGTGCGGCGTATCCTGGATGAGTTGCCGGAGAGCCTGGACGAGACATACGAGCGGATACTGAGGGAGATCAAGAGGCCTAACCAAAGACATGCACATCGATTGTTGCAATGTCTGGTTGCGGCTGTTCGCCCACTTCAAGTCAAGGAACTCGGAGAAGTTCTTGCAGTTGACTTCACCGCGGAAGGGTTCCCGAAGCTAAATCCAGTTTGGCGCTGGGAAGATCAAGAAGAAGCAGTCCTGTCGGCTTGCTCAAGCTTTGTCACGATAGTCAAGGACGGCGACTCGCACGTTGCTCAATTTTCGCATTTTTCCGTCAAGGAATTCTTGACGGCGGAGCGGCTTGCGGAACCCGTCCGAGATGTCTCGTGCTATCACATTCGACTCGGAGCCGCGCATACGGTTCTTGCACAAGCATGCCTTGGCGTCCTCCTTCGATTGGACGACAGTATTGACCGTGACAGCATCAAGGGCTTCCCATTGGCTCTCTACGCTGCTCAGTACTGGCCCACGCATGTACGAGCAGGGGAAGAGTCGTCACGCATCAAGGAAGGGATGGAATGCCTGTTTGATGTAGACAAGCCACACGTTGCAACCTGGCTTTGGCTTTACCACGAAGATTCGTGGGGATCCTCCTCCATGACCACGATGCGCCCAATGAAACCTAGAGCAGTCCCCCTGTATTACGCTGCAAGGCTCGGATTTCGCGGCTTGGTGGAGCACCTCATTGCCGAGCATCCAGAGCATGTAAATTCCAAGGGTAAGGCGAAAGTGACCCCGATACATGCTGCGGCGGAAGAAGGCCATACCGACATTTTGTCGCTATTAATCGACCATGGCGCGGATTTAAAGGCCCAAGAGGCATCCGGCGATACTCCCCTGCACCGAGCGTCGTGGAAAGCAAGACTCGAAACTGGGCATCGTCTACTCGATCGTGGTGCAGATATCGATGCTCGAAACCGATATAGTTACAATCCGCTATTATATGCGGCGATGGAGGGTCATGTCGAGTTTTGTCGAATGCTACTCGAACGCGGCGCAGTGGTCGATCCTCGGTGTAACCACGAGAAGACGGCACTTCACTGGGCAGCACAGGAAGGAAAATTGGAGGTTGCGCGATTATTATTGGAGAAGGGCGCAGATATCAATGCGCGCGACAAATTTGGCATAACCCCTTACCAGTGGGGGTCACGATATCCCGAGATGGTAGAACTGCTGGTTTCGTATGGTGCCGAGCCTGAGCCTGTAAAAGAAGGCTCGACACCTGTAAAAGAGTAGTATCCCCTGTCGAGTCTGATGTATTTATGGTACTTCGTAGCACCTGTATCTGTGATAGAATGCACTACAGCTTTCAACGCTCAGACGTGATATCTTCATTTCTCCCCTTCCTTTCAGACTGTCAACGCCTTCAGTTTCTCATCATGACATCCACTGCGCCAATCCTATGGCCGTCAAGGTCCAACCCCTCGACGGTCATCTTCCAGCTCTCTCTCTTACTCTCTCAGAAGAGCCGCGGCCGGACGATCCTCGTCCCCTTCAACCTTCAACCTCAGCCCTGTCGTCTACCTCCCGAACAGAAGATGGCACTCCAAGAAGAGAGAGAAACTTTGATCACGCTCTATCTGGCGCCGCTGCCACTCAAGGCAAGCCCCACTCTCGCAAGTAGTTTGCTCACCCACACCTCA
>WNFQ01001017.1_pt1 | contig 19599 bp, 15 predicted proteins | sample 5400171 | NCBI WGS metagenome assembly WNFQ01 (sample SAMN13153356, study PRJNA577476) | soil metagenome | isolation source: 20 cm soil under Madrone tree | place: USA:California | collected 2016-06-14 | reverse complement strand
GCTCGCGTCAAGGGCTATTCCCAGTCCTTGATCTCGAACTCCGGCTGCAGTTTCCTCTGCCGGTCATCGATCTTGAGCTCCAGGTACTTGGCGCCGACGCCCTTCTCGAACCTGAGCGAGGCGCCGCGCTTGTAAGCGCGCTGGTTAGGCCCCTTGCCGTTGAAGAAGGCGACCAGCTCATGCGCGCCTACCTTGAGGTTGCCGAGATACAGGCGCTGCACGCCGCCCTTGAGCAGCGCCTCGACTTCGCGCGGCGTATACAGGTAGTTGATGACCTCCTTCCGATCGAGCTTCAGCTGCACCGAATCGAGTGCGAAGAACTGCCCGACGTCGACCGACAGGAACACCGCCACCTGGGTGTTGGCCGGGAACAGCAGTTCCTCCTCCAGAATGAACAGGTCCTTGTTCAGATCGACCACGTCCTTCTTCAGATCCTGGATCTCCTGGTCGAGGCCGCGGGTATCCGGGGAAGACTCCGGGACGGCAGGCGACGTGGCGAGAGGTGAGTCTGCGTCCGCTGGAGTTGCGGCGGGGGCCTCGCCCGGGGGTGCCGTGGTGCCGGCGGCCGCCGGCGTGGTGGTGGCGTCCGGCCCGGCCGGGGGTGCGCCCAGCGCCGTGGGCGGAAGCCCTGCGAGCAGCACGCCCACGAGCAGCGGGGCGAGGAGCGCACCGCGCCGCGGCGCAGCATCGGCTCGTGACAAGGCGCGTGTCATCTGCAGCATGGTGGTTCCAATCATTCGTTCAGCAGCGCCCGCAGCTGTTGCAGGTAGAGCTGTTCGCTCTCGGCGCTGTAGTCGCGCAGCACGTCGCGGACGGTGCCGTTGCGGTCGATCAGCACGGTCATCGGCAGGTTATCGACCTGATAGCTGCGGCTGACCCCCTTGGCGGGGTCGAGCAGCAGCGCGAAGCTCACGGACGCCGAGCGCGCGAATTCGCGCGCCTGAGCCGGATCATCATCGACGCCGATCCCGAACATCGCCAGTCCCGCGGAGTGATAGGTCGCGAGGCTGCGGTTCAGGGCCGCGAGCTGCGTGCGGCAGGGCGTGCAGCGGCTGCTCCAGAAGCTCAGCACCACGACCTCGCCGCGGTGCTCCGACAGGCGTGCGTTGCCGCCGACGGCGGCGTGCAGCGCAAAATCAGGCGCGCTCTGCCCGATGAGCGCGTAGCGCATCTGTGCCTGTACTGCCAGGCTGCAGCCTAGTGCCATCACGGCCACGCACGGCAACACCTGTGCGCGTGACCGGTTCGGCCGTTGCCAGCTCAATAATGATCCTTCGCCAAGGGGTGGCGCCCGCGCCAAGCGCGCAAAATTGCACAGCGCACTTAACACTGTCAAACAAAGACGGCGGTGAAAAAAGGGCTGGCGGCGTCGTCAACACGCGACACCGGCCCGGGCGCCGTGGCGCGCCTGCCGGCGCGCCTGCCGCCTCAGACGATGCGGTTGAAGGCGGTCAGCCCCGCCAGGGCGCTGCCCGCCCCAAGGCTCTGCATGGGGAACAGCGTCGGGAACTGCCCGTCCATGCCCATGAGCCCCATGTAGTTGAGGATCACGACCTGCACCAGCTGGTTCACGGCGTTGGCCGCGGGGCTGGAGGTGCTCACCACCGAGCCATCGGAGCTGAAGTAGCCGATCTGCTGGCCGGCAGCGCCATTGCGCAGCGGTGGCCGGCCGGTGGGACTGTAAGCCAGGAAGAACGTCGAGGCCACCGAGGCGTTGTCGCCCTGCCAGCCGAGCTTGCCACGGCCGCCGACGCTGCTATCGACCATGCCGGTGGAGGTGAGGGAACCGTCGCTGAATACGTAGATCATCACCGGCGTCTTCAAGCGCTGCGCGTACTCCAGTACCGCCCCGATCATCTGGCCGGCCTTGAAGTTACGCATCTCGCCGGTTGCCCGGGTGCCGTCGTGGTAGTCGTAGCCGCCCAGGGTAATGGTGCCGGCGCCGGCGAAGCCATTGAGCACCAGCTTCATGACGGTGGCGGTCTTCGCGACATCCGAGTCGGAGAAGTCGCTCGCCGTGAAGATGGGCGCGGCGCCGCCGGTGATATTCGTGTCCCTGGTGGGATCGAGCGCGGCCGGATCGCCGAACTTGTCGGCCGTATGGGCCGCCTTGACATAGGAGCAGCGCACCTGGTTCTTCAGCGCCGCATCCATCGCCGGAGTCGCATTCGGGTCGCTGCCGTAGAGCTGGACGCCGGGGGTCGCTCCGTTGGGCATGCTGAGCGTGCCGGTAAAGGCGGCGGTGTCGCCCGCGCCGACCTGCGCGGTGTTGCCGCCGCTGATGCGCACCTGCGACTCGAGCACCGCCACCGCGAGCGGATCCGGAGCGCCACCGCCCGGAGGCATCGGCACCAGCGACGTCGAGTCCGAGGGCTGGCTGATGGTCGTCGGCTGCAACGCCGGATCGATGAGCGCCATGGGCGCCTGCGAGTTGCCCCCGGACACCGTGGACTCGGTGCCGATGAGCGTCAGCAACAGGCCCTGCGCGCCCGCCGTCGCGATGCCGTACATCGGGTTGTGCGGATTGTTCTGGGTGTCGTTCTGCGACATGGCGCACAGCACCGCGCCGTTGGTGCCGGCGGCGGTGGCCGGAGTCGTCGCCTTGCTCAAGATGCCGCGCTTGATGGCGCCGTCGGCGTGCCACAGCAGGCCGAGGGATGCGTCGATGTTGGCGCTCGAGCTCGGCACCATGTTGCCCGGCACGCCGAGCTTGCCGTAGCCAGCGGTGGACAGGAAGTTCGTCTGGCCCCCCTGCACGCCGACCAGTACCTCCGAGCCGACCAGGTTAGCTCCGCCCGCCAGATCGAAACAGATGAAAGGCAGGCTGCCCGATGCGGTCGGTACGTTGCACTGGCTCGAGGCGAGCAGCGCCTGCATGTCCGGGGACAGCGCGCCATCCGCGCGGCTCGCCTTGAGCAGCGCGCCGAGCCACGCCGGCCCGATCACCATGGCCGGGCCGGACAGGAACCCGGCGGCAACGAAGTCGCGGCGCGTCACCGGCAGCGGGTGATTCTCGTGCAGCAGCGGCTCGCCGAGCGCGTGCGATCGCGGGGGTTTCTTGCGGATCAACATCTGCCTATCTCCAGGTCCTTGAAGTCACTGCAGGGTCACCACGGCGCTGCCGAGCACCGCGGTGCAGGCCGCGACGGTCGCCTGTGACACCGTGGCGCCGGCGTTGAGCGTCGGGATGCGGGTGAGCAGGCTATCGACCTCGCCGCGTACGGCGCCGGCCGAGGCGGGCGTCGCGTTGCCCACCGCGTTGGTGACCAGCGCGTTGATGACGAGTAGGCGATTGGCGCTGCCGCTGGCACCGAAGAATCCGGACGCGCTGGCGTTGAGGCTCGCGTCCAGCCCGGCGCCACCGAAGAACGTATCGCGCAGCGACTGCGTGGCGAGCAACTGGCCACAATAGGCGTTCGCCAGCTGCGACATCGCCGTCTGCTGCGAGGGCAGGAAGGCCGAAATCAATGGACCCGCCGGCAGCGACTGTTGCGAGACGTTGTAGAGTGCGGACACCACCGGGTTCGTGATCGGCACTCCGGTGATACGCGAGAGCGAGTTGTTGACGCGCTCGAAGGTCGCGACACCGAAGTCGGGCTTGGGCGTGGGATCGGGCGCGGGCGGCGACACCACCACCGTCGGCTCCACGTAGGCATGCACGTTCGAGCCGAGCTGATCGAACGACAGGAAGAACAGGTCGCTGGTCGGTCCCAGGGTCACCGGAATCACGGTGCCGAGACCCGACAGCAGCTGACCGTTGGCGGCGGTGTAGTTCGCGCCGCCGACACTGGCGCTCAGGGTGGCGTAGGCCTGGCCGGCCGGGGCCAGCACTCCGTTCACGCCGAGGCGGATGCCGCTGATCTGCAGATTCGCCGGCACCACGGCTTTGGGATCCAGGCTGATGAACTTCGGCTGATAGAACAGGTAGCTGTAGTTATCGTACTGACTGGCCTGGAACAGGATGTACGACTGCGCCACGCCCGACAGCGAGCTCACTCCGAACAGCAGGTAATACTTCTCCCCAACGCCGGCGGCGAAGTTCTGCTGGATCTGCGCCGGGGTGAGCGCGCGGTTGTGGATGGCGACGAACTTGATCACGCCCTGCCACTGGCGCTGCCCGGTGGTCTCGTTGCCGAGTACCAGGGCGAAGGTGCTGTCCCAGTTGGCGAGCGAGCCGCCCTTGGCCGGATCGGCATCGCCGGTCCAGACCCCGTTGACGTAGATCTTCTGGCCGCTGACCGGATCGTAGGTGAGCACCAGATGCTGCAGCGCCGCCTGGGCCGCACCGCTCGCGGTGGTGGTCATGAGGGGCGGAGCGCCGTTGGTATCGGTGGTGCTGCTGCGCGCGCGCCCTTCGTACTGCATGACGTCCTGGCCCAGCGTGGCATCGCGTGTGGTGTTGCTGCCGGAGTAGCTGACGATGTAAGCGGCGGTCTGAGCGACGTTTGCCGGTGCCGCCCACACCTCCAGCGAATACTCGCCCGAGGACTGGATCATGGCCGCAAGCTTCTGGCTGGTGCTGGTGGAGGCCTGCGCCTTGCCACCCGCGCCGATGTTGATGCCCCAGCCACCCACCCAGCTGACGTTCCCGGACAGCGACAGGTCGGCCGCGGGCGTGACGCCGCTGGTGTCGTAGGCGGTGCTGCCGCTGCCGGTCTGGAACATGTATTTGGCGACCAGGTTCGCCTCAAAGCGGCTGCCGCCGGAGGCGACGGTGCCCTGCTTGAGCGTGAGCGCGTTGGAGATCACCAGGTTGGGATCGATCGGCGTCACCGCGATACCGTTGGCGAACGCGGTGATCGCGGCCAGCATCGCCGCGGAGCTCCCCGGGCAGTCGGGGGCGCCGCCGGATGAGGGCGTGACCCAGCAATGGTGGAACTCGTCCGCCAGGCGCACGTAGAAGCGCGACTGGTTGGGACTGGCCAGGTTCATCTTCGGCTGCGCCGCGGCGTAAGCCTCGTTGATGTTGGCGCTGGCGAAGTACGGCTGCTGTGCGGTGGCCGAGCTCGAGGTGTGACAGCCCGAGCAGAACCTGGTCAGCAGCGGATAGACCGTCGACTGGAAGCTCGGGTTGCCCGCGGTGGGATCGGCGGGGAACTGCTTGCCGCCACCGGCCGCCTGCACCGGGGGTGCGGTCAGCTGCACGCTGGTGGTGGACGCAGAGCCGGCCCCGATCCACGCCTGGATCCACACCAGCATGGTGGCGGCGCAGGCGGAGGGGTCTGCGACCCAGCAGTTGTGGCCGCTGCCCACCTTGAGCACCAGTGTCGACTGGTCCGGCCGCATCAGGTTCACCAGCGGGCCGGCGGCCTGGTAAGCGAGGTTCACGTCGTCCGAGCGCGCGAACATCGGCGACTGGCCGCCCTGGTGGTGACAGCCGCCGCAGCGGTTGGCGGGGCGGATGTTTTCCCACAGGTTGATCTTGAATGCCTGCACGTCCGCATTCGCTGCCGCGGGCCCGGTGTAGGCGTTCGCAGTGCTGCTGGGGGGCGTCGACTGCTGATTCACCATGGTCGGCGCGCCCCCGCCGCCGCATGCGGCCAGGGTGAGGAGAACCAGGAGCGCGGTGCAGGCGACTACAGGGCGCGCCGCGCGCCTCAGGAGCTCTGCACGCACAGGCAGGCTGGCAACGGATTTGCGGTTCATTGCGGCGCTCCCTTACTGGCCCGGACAGGCGGCAGCGGAGAGCTGGAACACCTGCTTGAGTTTGTAGCCGCCGGACTTGAAGCTCGCCTTGATGGCCGCGACTGTCGCCTGATCGGTGGCGCTGTTGGGGGCGCGGAAGCACACCGCCTGGAAGACCTTGCTCACCTGGCACTGCGCGAAGGCATCGCTCGATGCGAGTTCCTGGCCGAGCGACTTGGCGCCCGCACCGCTGCCGGGCAGGGTCGGATCCCAGCCCAGCGAGGCATTGGCTCCGGCGCGCCAGCGGTTCGACCAGCTGTCGTCGGGGGTCACGAAGCCAAACTGGAAATTGGTGGAGTTGATCAGGTACTTCGGCTGGACCTGGCCGGGCGTGTACTGGAGCGAGCCGGTATTGGTGCCGGCGCCGACGACGGTGCCCACGAAGTCGTAGTACGCGAACGCCTGCGCCATGGGATCCATGCCGCTATGACACCCGACGCAGTTGTTGAGGAACACGCGGCTGTCCCCGCCCGGGGAGCGCGCCACGTCCTGGCGTATGCGATCCGCGGGCCGCGTGGTGTCCATCACCGTCTCCATGTCGTGGCAGAGGTGATTGATCATGGTGAAGCGGAACATGGCGCGGTTGGTGCCGTTGATGAAGAACGCAGAGGCCGCGCCACGCGTGCTGATGAGCCCGGCGGTCGCCTGCACCGGCGTTCCGTAGGTGGCCGATTGAGTGGTGCGCTGGAGCGTGGTGCTCAAGTCAACGCCGTTCATCTCCGCGCTGGCGTAGTGATTGTTGTTCGCGGCCGAGGGCGCCGGCAGCCCCGGCGCATTCACGATATAGAGAATGTCATCCGACAGGGCGGTGTTGAACGCCACGTCGTCGCGGGTCATGCCGATGACGGTCGCGGCGTAGTCATTGAACGGCGCGAACACCGTCTGGTCGCGATTGGTCCAGGGGATCACCAGGTTCTTCAGCGTCACGTTGTAGAACGACGGGGCACTGGTGGCGATGGCAGCGGCGGCCAGCAGGCCCGGCTGCCCGGGACTGCCGCTGATCGCGGTGGCCATCTGGCCGAGCACGGCCGCCGGCGGCGGCTCTCCGGCTATGCGCTCGTAGATGCGCTTGGCCTGCTCGTTGGGTCCGGCGTGGGCGGAAGTCGCCAGCTGCGTCAACAGCAGCACGGCGCCGGTGAGCGCGCGGCGCGCACCGCCGCAGAGGACCTGTGCCTTGTTCAGTCTGACATTCATGGCGCTCGTCAACTCCCTAAACTGCTCCGAAGCGCGCACCGGACTATACGTTCCCTCACACCCGTCTCGAATGTCTCAAGCGGGTGACGTCGCCGATCGACGACACTCGCGCCGGTTGTTGGTCTGCGCAGATCATTGCGCGGCGAACTGCGAGGGCGGTCACGGCGTGCCCGCGTTCGCACGCTTACCTAGTAGCGCGATGGGCACGGCACACCGCCGACCCATGAGAACCGCGGGGCGCAGCGGCGCGCCGTGATGGGATCGGTGTTTATGGCGATACTTATGGCGATTAGTACTCAGAACCACCTCGAATTACGTTACATTCACCGGCGGCGGAAAGTCCGCGTAGCTGGGGAGGCGCACATGAACGCGCAGCGCGGCCGGCACAACCTGAGACGATGCACACAGCGTGCGATCACGCTGCCGCGACTCGCCGCAGCGCTGCTGACAGCGGCGCTCGCGGCTGCGCTCGGCGCCTGCAGCGGCGGTGGCAGCGTCAACATCGCCAACAGCCAGCTCTCCGATCCGGCCACGGTCGACTTTCCCATCTTCTATGTGAAGCGCCAGCTACCGATGAACAGCAACGGCACCGTGGTGCAGGACGACCTGCGTGTGCTGCGCGATGCGCTGCCATCCGCGGATCTGTACATGCGCGCCAGCGCCTCAGCGAGCGCAGCGGAGATCAACATAACCGCGCGCCTCACCACCGGTGCCCGCTGGGACGTGAAGGACGTCGACACTTCCGCCGACGGCACCCGGGTGGTTTTTGCCATGCGCGGCCCGCTCGCCGTGAACCAGGATCCCAAGAAGCCGCCGTCGTGGCGCATCTATGAGTTCGTGATCGCGAGCGACACCCTGCACGCGGTCATCAACCCCGCCACCGATCCCGATCCGCTCACGGTCAACGACGTCTCGCCGCACTACCTGCCCGACGGCCGCATCGTGTTCTCCACGACGCGGCAGAACAAGTCAAAGGGGATCCTGCTCGATGAGGGCAAGCCGCAGTTCTCGGCGCAGGACGAGGCGCGCCAGGAGCCGGCGTTCGTGCTGGAGGTGATGAACGCCGACGGCACTTTTGGCGCGGACCCCCTGCACCCGCAGCTGTCCTTCAACCAGAGCCACGATCGCGACGCGACCGTGCTGGCCAACGGCCGGGTGCTGTGGAGCCGCTGGGATCACGCGCCCGGCAAGGACGCCATGCACCTGTATTCGGCCAATCCCGACGGCACGGATCTCGAGCTCTACTACGGCGCCAACAGCCACATGACCGGCACCAACAACACCGTCGTCGAGTTCGTGCAGCCGCGCGAGATGCAGGATGGCCGCATCCTCGCGCTCATGCGCCAGTACACCGATGTCGACTTCGGCGGCAACCTCGTCATCATCGACGGCACCCATTTCGTCGAGAACACCCAGCCGCTCGCCGCCAACGCCACTCTCACCGGCCCGGCGCAGACGCCGGCGACCACCAACGACGTGCGCACCATCCCGGGTCCCTCACCGGGCGGGCGCTTCGCTTCCGCCTACCCCCTGCAGGACGGCACCGGCCGCACACTCGTCAGCTGGAGCCAGTGCCGGCTGCTCGACACCACGCAGACTCCGCCGGCGATCGTGCCGTGCACTTCCACGGCGCTCGCCGCCCCGAACCCACAGACCGCGCCGCCGCTGTACAGCCTGTGGATGCTCGATCCGCGGAAGAACACCTTCATGCCGATCGACCAGCCGGTCGAGGGTGTGATGGTCACGGACGTGGCGGTGGCACAGCCGCGCCCGCTCCCCAACATCATCCTCGACAAGGTGCCGGGGGTGGACCTCGACCAGAATCTGGTGAGCGTCGGGGTGGGCGTCATCGACATAAGAAGTGTCTACGACATCGACGGCGTCGACACCGCCAACCCGAACATCGCCACGGTCGCGGACCCCGCGAAGACCAGCGCGAGCGCGCGTCCGGCGCGCTTCATCCGCCTGGAGAAGGCGGTGTCGATTCCTGACACGAGCGTCGTCAATCTCTCCGCCGCAGCCTTCGGCGCTACCGACTACATGCTCGAGATCCTCGGCTACGCGCCCATCGAGCCCGACGGCTCGGTACGCATCGAGGTGCCGGCGAACGTCGCCTTCCGCATGAGCGTGCTGGATGGCAACGCGCGCCGCATCGCGCCGGTGCAAGGGGTATGGCTGCAGGTGAAGCCGGGCGAGGTGGTGACCTGCAACGGCTGCCACACGCCGGCGAGCGCCCAGCGCCCGATCTCGCACGGTCGGGCGGGGCTGTTTGCCTCCGTCTGGGCGGGGGGCACGGGCGGGGTACCCTTCCCCCACACCATCGCATCCGGCGCCGGCGCCTTCATTCCGCAGCAAGGCGAGACCATGGCGCAGGCGCGCATGCGCGTCAGCTGCACCAGCGACTCCCCGGCCTGCAAGCAGATGGTGCCGGGCGTCAATGTGACCTACACCGATGTGTGGACCGACCCGGCGCAGGCGACGCCGGGTACGCCCATCACCTACAGCTACACCGACGCGACCAACCCCATCCCCGCCATACCCACGAGCGCGGTCTGTGCGACCGCGTGGGCGGCCAACTGCCGCATCGTGATCAACTACCCGGAGCACATCCAGAAGCTGTGGGATGCGGCGCGGCCTGCCATGGTCGGCGGCGCGTTGGTCGATCACAGCTGCTCGCAGGCGGGTTGTCACAACCCGAAAAATGCTGCGGGTGCGGCGCAGACCCCGGCGGGTGATCTCGATCTGACCAGTTCCGCCTCCAACGACGTGCCGCAGGAGTTGATCTCGTATCGACAGCTGCTGTTCCCCCATAACACAGTTATCATGGGCGCCCCGGGACCCTCGGTGGGTCCGTTCATGACTGCGGGCAGCGCGAATGGTGGGGCGTCGGGTGCATTTTTCAACTGCTTCGCAACAGGTACCGGGTGCAACAATCCGGCGCATACGGGTTGGTTGAACATCGCAGAGCTTCGCCTGGTGTCGGAGTGGCTGGATATTGGCGCGCAGTACTTCAACAATCCGTTCGATCCCGCGGTCCCGGTCAATTGAGCGAAGGATCGAATTGATCGCGCGCCTGCGCCAGGTCGCACTCGCGAGCCTCGTGTTGCTGGGATTGTTGCTGACGCCCGCCGTGGGCGGCGCGCGCGAGTACCTGCAGCTGTTCGTGGCCCAGCCGTACCTCGAGCTGCACACCGGTCCCGGCCGCGGCTATCCGGTGTTTCACGTCGTGCCGCGCGATGGCAGCGTCGATGTGCTGTTCCGGCGCACCGACTGGTTCAAGGTGCGCACCGAGCGCGGCGTGGAAGGCTGGGCCTCGCAACAGGACATGCTGCGGATGGTGCTGGCGGACGGCTCGCCGTTCAGGTTCAGTGTCGGCGACCGCGCCGGGTTCGGCGCGCACCGCTACGAGGCCGGCCTGTTCGCGGGAGCCTATGGCGGCGCCAACTACGTATCGGGGTACGCATCGCTTTCGTTCAACTCGCAGCTGGCGCTGGAGGCTGCGCTGGGTCAGTTCCTCGGCAGGTTCTCCAACGGCGTCACCGCCGACGTGGGGCTTACACACGTGATCGTGCCCGAGGCACGCTGGTCACCGTTCCTGACGCTGGGTGTCGGCGAAGTGCATGTCGAGCCCAAGGCGACCCTGGTGCAGGCCACCAACCGCACCGAACAGACGGCCTATGTCGGCGGCGGTGTACGCTACTACCTCACGCGGCGCTTTTTCGTGCGCGGCGAATACAAGGCCCACTACGTTTTCACGAAGCGCAATCAGAACCAGGAAGCCGACGAATGGAAACTGGGATTCGCATTCTTCTACTGACGGCGCTGTTGGCGGCGCTGCCCGGCTGCGCCTCGGTGCGCGACTGGTATCAGCACCGCGCCGAACGCCGCGCCGCGGCCCGGGCGCAGAGCGCGCCACCGCCGGTAAGCGACTCGTCGCAGGATGAGAGCGCGCCGCCACGGGTGATCGAGCCGGAGGTGGCGCGGCGCAAGATCAGGGTGCCACGCATCCACAGTTCCAACGTCGAGTTGGGCCTCAATTACGGTGTCCTGTCGATCGAGGATTTCGGCACTCATCCGGTCTACGGGATCAGCGCCGCCTACCACATCACCGAGGACTTCTTCTTCCAGGCTGAGGTGGGCCGCTCGCACGCCGGGCGCACCAGTTTCGAGACCCTGGGGGGCAACATTCAGCTGATTACCGAGTCTGAGAGGCGCTTCACGTACTACGACCTGTCGCTGGGCTACAACTTCCTGCCAGGCGAAGCCTTCCTCGGTCGTGGCATCGCCATGACGAACGCCTTCTATCTCATCGGCGGCATCGGCGGCACCGATTTCGCCGGGGACACGAAGTTTACGGTGAACTTTGGCGCCGGCTACCGGGTGGTGCCGGCAGACTGGCTGGCGGTGCACATCACGGTGCAGGACCGGGTGTTCCAGTCGAGCCTGCTGGGCGCCACCAAGCTCACCAACAACCTCGAGGCGCGTATTGGCACGACCGTCTTCTTCTAGAGGAACGCACGATGAAGAACCGTATCGCAGCCATTGCCGCCGCGCTCGCCATCGCCCTGCCGACACTGGCGGGCTCCGGCGGCGGCCCCGCACCGCAGTTCACGCTCAGCGCGCGCAGCGGCCCGAACGTGAGCCTCGCGCAGTACCACGGCCAGGTGGTGATGATCAATTTCTGGGCGAGCTGGTGCGGCCCGTGCCGCCAGGAGATGCCCTTGCTCGAGAGCATCTACAGGAAGTACCACAAGCTCGGATTCACACTGCTCGGCGTGAACGTGGAGCCGGACTCGAAGGCGGCCGACGACTGGCTGAAGGCCACGCCGGTGTCCTTTCCCATTCTCTACGATAAAGAAAGCAAGGTGAGTAAGCTGTACGATGTCGCCGGCATGCCCAGCACCGTGATCATCGACCGCAGCGGTAAACTGCGCGTGCTGCACCAGGGCTTCAAGCCCGGCGACGAGAATGGGTATCTCGACAGTATCCGCAGCCTGATCCGGGAGTAGCGCGATGCGCGTGTCGCCTGGCTTGCCGAGCGCGAGCCTGACAGTGAAGCTGATGCGGGCCGTGACGGCGGCGCTGCTGCTGCTCGCGCTCGCCGGGTGCGCGGCGCCGCTCCCGTGGGTCAAGCCATACGAGCGCGAGCACTTCGCCGATCCCATCATGTCCTTCAACCGCGATCCGGTCTCCAGCACGTACCTGCAACACGTGTTCGAGACCCGCGAGGGCGCCCGCGGGGCAACGGGGTCGGTGGGCGGCGGCTGCGGATGCAATTGACCGGCGAGGCGCGCTGCGCGCACACGCGCCGCCAGGCGCGGCTGAGCCCCTTCACGCGCACGCTGCTCACGCTGGGCGCGATCACCGCCCCCGCGCTCGGCGGGGTGCTCCCCGAGGATCGTGCCGATGTCCTGTGGCACACCTACAACGGCGGGGACATCACCATCGAAGGCCCCTCGGTGCTGGTGCGCAAGAAGGTGGGCGACAACCTGTCGCTATCCGCCAATTACTACGAGGACATGATCTCGAGCGCCTCGATCGACGTGAAGCTGTCGGCGAGTCCGTATCACGAGACCCGCAGGCAGGAGAGCCTGGGGGCGGACTACCTGCACGGCAAGTCCACCTACAGCGCCGGCTTCATCACCAGCAAGGAGCCCGACTACAAGGCCAACACCACCTACTTCGCGGTCAGCCAGGACATGTTCGGCGATCTGACCACGCTCACCCTCGGCTACCGGCGCGGCTGGGATCGGATCTATGAGGACCGGAAGGACTCGCAAACCCAGCAGATCGTGACCGATACGATCTTCTACAACGGTCGTCCCGCAACCGCCGATCACCGTGGCTATTCGCTGTCGCTGAGCCAGATCCTGACGCGCAACGTCATTCTAGGCTTCAATTACGAGTTGCTCACGGACCAGGGATATCTCGCCAACCCCTACCGCAAGATCCGCTATCTCTCGCCGGGCCAGGGCGCGGGCTTCACGCTCGCCGATCAGGTATATCCCAACACGCGCACCAGCTACGCCGCCTCAGCGCAGCTGAAATACTACCTGCCCTACCGCGCGGCGCTCACCGGCCAGTACCGCTACTTCCACGACACCTGGGGCATCCTCGCGCACACCGTCGAGCTCGACTACACCCACCCGGTGGGCAAGCACTGGATTTTCGACGGCACTCTGCGCTACTACCGCCAGGGCGCCGCCGATTTCTACAGCGACCTGTTTCCGCGGGCCAACTATCAGAACTTCATGGCGCGCGATCGCGAGCTCGCCGCGTTCCACAGTTACACCGTGGGCGCGGGCGCGTCGTATCAATTCCAGGTGTCCGGCGTCCCCTGGATCAGCAAGAGCAGCGCCAACGTGCGCGTCGATCACCTGCTGGTCGATTACAGCGACTTTCGCAATGCGCTGCTCGCGGGCACCTACGGCGCGGGCAACGAGCCGCTCTACAAACTCAACGCCAACATCTTTCAGGTGTTCGTCTCGATCTGGTTCTAGCCGCATCGACGCCTCCCCGCGGCGCTGAACCGGCGCTGAACAGCCAAGCGCGCGGCGGATTCGCGCGCGGCGCTGCGCAGTGGTGCGTCGGTGAGTTAAGCTTCGGATCCGGTCGCTACTGCTCATTCGTGCCTGTCGTCAAGCAGCGACAGCGCCGAATGAAAAGGATTCCTATCATGCACACCCGCTCTTCTCTGCTCACCCTATTCGCCGCTGTCGTCCTGGCCGGGGCGTGCTCTGGAGCTCACGCGCAGGCGCGCGAGCAGGGGCGCCTCCTGACCGCGAGTCAGATTTTGGAAGAGCTGCGCACAACGCGGGACCAGGCGATTCCCGATCGCCTGCTCGAGCGCGCTTACGGCATCGCGGTCATTCCTGACCTGACCAAGGTCGCTTTCTTCGCCGGCGGACGCCGTGGCCACGGCGTGCTGGTGGTGCGCGACAAGCAGGGGCGCTTCACCAACCCCGTGTTCATCACCATGACCGGCGGCAGCTTCGGCTGGCAATGGGGCGTGCAATCCACCGATATCGTCCTGGTGTTCACCACGCCCAAGGGCGTGGAAGGCATCAACGGCGGCAAGGTGACGCTCGGCGCCGATGCCTCGGTCGCCGCGGGACCGGTCGGACGTCAGGCGGAGGCCGCCACCGATGCGGCCTTCAGGGCGGAGGTCTACTCCTACTCGCGCAGCCGTGGTGTGTTCGCCGGACTGGCGCTCGACGGCACCGCGATCACCATTGATGACCCGGCGAACGCGGCCTTCTACAGGAAGCCCGGCATCGCCTCGGGTGACATCATTGCCGGTTCCGTGACGAGCGAGGATGAGTCCGCGCGGCGCTTCCTCGCGGCCGTGGCCGCGAGCACCCGCGCCGTGCACCCGGGTGTGCAGCGCTCGGCCTCTGCGGCCGGCCCGGCCGCCGCGCCCGCGCCGCCGCCGGCACCGGCGGCAAGCGCCACGCGCTCGTTCCCGCTCGCCGATCAGCAGCCGGGACAGGAGCCGAAGTGAGCACCGACGGTTCAGCCGTCCGCGGTTGAGGCGAGCGGCACGGCATCACCGGCGCCGCCGGTCGCGGCCGGCGGCGCAACGAGCCTGCGCCGAAACTCGCGCAACAGCAGCGCGAGGCTGGTCAGCGCCTGCAGCGTCACCGAGGCAACCGACAAGTACCACACCTGCATGAGTGTGAAATGCGGTAGCGTGGACAGCAGCACCGCCGGCAGCACGAAAGTCAGCAGCCGCGCTGCGGAACTGAGCAGTGATGGCCAGGTATTGCCGAGCGCCTGGAAGACACCCGAGCAGGTGAAGATGAATCCCGTGGCGACGAAGTTCCACGAGATGATGCGCAGGTAACTTGCCCCGACTGCAACCGCATCCGGCTGGCGCGTGAAGAATTCGATGAACAGCTCGGAGCGCCACTGACAGAGTAGCGTGAGCGCGACCATCAGCACGGAGCTCAGCAGCACCGCCTTGCGGAAGGTCTCGCGGACACGCCCGTACCGGCGCGCGCCGAAATTCTGACCGGCCACGGCCGGTACGGCGAACGCGATAGCCATCACCGGCAGGAACAGCGCCTGCATCACGCGCCCGCCGATGCCGAATCCCGCCTGCGCCGCAGGTCCGAAGCCGCGGATCACCCAGTAGATCACTCCCAGGATCACGAACAGCATGAAGAATTCGCCGCCGGCGGGCAGCCCGACGTTGAGAATGCGGCGGATGAGCGGCAGCCGGGGACGCCATTGATCCGGGCGCAGCCCGACGTAGTGCTCGAGCCGCACGAAGTATATCCACAGGAACGCCACCCCGAACGCGACCGCGATGCTGCTGGCGAGCCCGGCGCCGGCGGCACCGAGCGGGTGATGCGTGCCCCAGCCGGCGATCAGCACGGGCGCCAGCACCGTGTTCAGAATCACGGTCAGCATCTGCACGATCATGGTGGGTTGCACGATACCGGTGCCGCGCAGCGCGGAACCCATGGCCACGAGCGCGAACTGCAACGCGAGCCCCGGGGTGTACCAGTACAGGTAAGCCACTCCCGCGGCGGCGGCGGCCGGATCGGCCGCCACCGAGCGTACGTAGGGGCCGCCCACCAGGAACCCGGCCGCCAGCGTGAGCACGCCGCAGATCGCCGACAGCAGCACCGACTGATTGAACACCAGGTTGGCCTCGGCCTGGTCCTTGCGGCCGACCGCGTGCGAGACCAGCGCCACCGTGCCGACGCCGAGCATCTGCGTCGCCGCCAGGATCACGAAGCCTATGGTGCCGGCGGTGCTGACACCGGCGATCGCGGCGTCCCCGAGCCGCGCGACAAAATACAGATCCACCACGAAGTACAGGGTCTGAAACAGCATGCCGATTCCAATCGGCACCGCCATCGCCACCAGCTGTCGCGTAATGGGCCCTTGCGTCAGATCCTTCATGTCTCACCGCCCTTGGCTTGTTGGTTCCCGGCAGCCTCAGTGTGACCGCATCGCTTTGCGCCACTTGCGCCAGTCGCCGGCGACGGCTTCGGACATGCGCTCGGCGGCTTTGGCGAGCCAGGTCATCTTTCTGCGCCCAAGATCGGCGAGGATGCTGCGCCGCTGGCGAGGACTGCCCAGGTGCATGTTGGCAGTTTCCCAGCCCATCATCCACAGCAGCCGACTCTCGTCCTGGCCGCGCGGCAGGCTCGCGAGCTCGATGCGACTGCAGTCCGGTGCCAGCCGCCGGATGAGCCACTGGCCATGCACCGCGAGAAACGGGTCGGGAACTCGCACTACTCTCTTCAGGATCTCGGCATAACGCGGCGGCACGGCGCGCGCTCCTCGCGCCCACAGCCACGCGGAGGGCGCGAGTGGCTTCGCTTCGCGAGCGATCATGCCGCCGTGCCAGTCGGTCAGTGCAACCAGGCGCAGTCGCCCGAGGCTCCCTGCGCCGGCCTGGCGGTGCGCCAGGCGCACCTCGAGTCCGTGCGCCGGCATCGCCGCCGCGAGCAGACGCCGTACCCGCTCGTCCACCCGCCCCGAAACGGTGCGCAGCGAGCGCATGCGGTCCCAAAAGGGGCGCTGGTCCTTCAGGCGCGCCACGGCAAGATCGCGCAGCCACCGATAGTGTTCCGCCAGCACTGCGGCGGCGCCCCCGCTGCGTAGCGACTCGGTGTAGCCCTCGAGAATCGACTCGCAACCGCGGCGCGCCGAGAGCGTGAGCCGCGAATCCTCGACGGCGAGCAGCGCGCTGGTGGCCAGGCGCACCAGATCCTGCGTGTAGGGCAGACTCACGACCTCGTCGAAGTCGTTGATGCCCCAGATCAGGCGACCTTCGGCATCACGCCAGGTGCCGAAGTTCTCGACGTGCAGATCACCGACCGCGAGCACTGCGGGCGCATCCTTGAGCTCCCGGCAGACCTCCGGCCAGTGTTGCGCCCAGCGGTAGAAGGTGGCACGCAGGAAGGAAAAGGCATCCTCCGACATCAGGCGGTGTTTGAGATCGAGATCCCGCGGCACCAGCGGCACGCGTTCGGCGAGCCACCGCTCGTAGCCTCGGGTTGCCTCGCGGATGTCCACGGGGACGCCACATTAGAGTTGTTGCGAATCCCAGACAAGGCTTCTGGCGTGTGCCGGGCATTCCGTGCCGTCCCTTAGGTTGCAGCGCTACGTGCGCATTCGCCGCCGCGCGTGACCGGACTTCGACGGAACGTGGTAGATTTGTCACATGAAGGGGGGTAGTGGCGCAGCGCAGCCGGTCGGATCGCTCGACGTCGCACTCGCTCGCGCGCTCGACCTGCTTGAGCAGCATCCTCCTCTAGCGCTCGAGCAGGCCACCGAGATACTAAATACCGTTCCCAACCATCCGATTGCCACACTGATCGTGGGTATGGCCCAACGTCGGCTCGGCGACATCCCGGCCGCCCTGGCGACACTTGAACCGCTGACCCGTTCGCAGCCGCATGCCGGGGCGGTGCACTATGAACACGGCCTGGCGCTCGGGGATGCGGGTCAAGGCGAAGCCGCGGTGAGCTCGCTGCGCCGTGCGGTCGAACTGAGTCCGGCGCTTCCCGGGGCGTGGCGCGTGTTGGCGGATCATCTCACGGCAATGGGCGACACCGCCGGTGCGGACGCCGCCTACGCACGGCACATCAAGGCGGCGACCCGAGATCCAGGCCTGTTGCGTCCCGCAGCGGCCCTTTGTGACAACGACATTCCGCTTGCCGAAACGCTGCTGCGCGGGCACCTGCGTGAGCATCCCACAGATGTGGCCGCGATCCGCATGTTCGCCGAAGTCGCGGCGCGGCTCGGGCGCTATACCGATGCCGAGGGCCTGCTTGCGCGCTGTCTGGAGCTCGCGCCCGGCTTTGTCGAAGCGCGGGCCCACTATGCGACGGTCCTCAATCGCCAGAACCGGCCCACCGAGGCCCTGGCTCACGTGAACCAGCTGCTCGCGGCCGAGCCGGACAACCCCAACCACCGCAATCTCAAGGCAACCGTGCTCGTCAACATCGGCGAGTACAGGGAGGCGATCGACCTGTACGCGCGCCTGCTCGCCGAATATCCGCGTCAGGCCATGGTATGGCTGAGTTTCGGCCACGTGCTGAAGACCGCGGGCCGACAGGACGAGTCCATTCGCGCGTACCGCAAGAGTCTTGAGCTAAACCCCGATCTTGGGATCGCCTGGTGGAGCCTCGCCAATCTGAAGACGTTTCGCTTTTCCGCCGCCGACGTCGAGGCGATGCGCAGCCAGCTGGCACGGGCGGAGGCCACGGTCGACGATCGACTGCACCTGGAGTTCGCGCTCGGCAAGGCCAGCGAGGACGCCGCGCAATTCGCGGCTTCCTTCCGCCACTACGATGAAGCCAACCGCCTGCGCCGCTCGCAGATCCACTACAGTGCCGCGGAGACCACGAGCCTGGTGGAGCGCTCGCGGGCGCTGTATACGCGGGAGTTCTTTGACGCGCGTGCGGGCGCGGGCTGCCCGGCACGCGACCCGGTGTTCATCGTGGGCATGCCACGAGCGGGCTCAACCCTGGTGGAGCAGATCCTGTCGAGCCATTCGCTGGTCGAGGGCACGATGGAGCTCTATGACATGATCAGCCTGGCCCGCAGCCTTGACGTTCGCGGGCCGCGCGAGCGGCCGGTGCAGTATCCGGACACCCTGGCGGCGCTGACGCCCGCACAACTGCAGGCGCTCGGCGAGCGTTACCTCCAGAGCACGCGCGTGCAGCGCAAGAGCAGCGCCCCCTACTTCATCGACAAGATGCCGAACAACTTCCTGCACACAGGGCTGATCCTGGTAGCGCTGCCGAATGCCAGGGTCATCGACGTGCGCCGTCACCCGCTCGGCTGCTGCTTCTCGGTATTCAAGCAACATTTCGCTCGCGGACAGAGTTTCAGCTATAGCCTTCAGGACGTAGGTCGTTACTATCGCGACTACGTCGAGCTGATGGCGCACTTCGACCGGGTGCTCCCCGGAAGGGTGCACCGTGTCAACTACGAGTCGCTGGTCGAAGATAGCGAGGCGGAAGTGCGCGAGCTGCTCGAGTACTGCGGCCTGCCGTTCGAGGAGCAGTGCCTGCGCTTCTACGAAAACGACCGCGCCGTCCGCACCGCCAGTTCCGAGCAGGTGCGCCAACCGATCTTTCGCGATGGACTGGAACAGTGGCGTCACTACGAACCGTGGCTCGAGCCGTTGAAGGCGGCGCTCGGGCCGGTGCTGGACGCCTATCCGGGGGCACCGGAACCGCAGGACGCGCAACCTAACCGCTGAATCCACTAGGACAAAAGGGGAGCCTAAATGCAACGCAGCCGAACCAGAAAGCTCGCGCGCGCCCGCATCGGAAGACGCGCGGCGCGTGCCACAAAGCTGTTGCGACATGCGCCGGTCGCCGCTGCCATCATGGCAGCGATGCACGCTGCCCGCGCTCAGGAGGACACGACAGCGCTGGCGGAGGTCGTCGTGACGGCGGAGAAGCGCGCCGAGAACCTACAGGACGTGCCGATCAGTATCACGGCGTTGGACACGAAGAAGCTGGAGGAGCTAAACCTGCAGCATTTCACGGACTATGCGCAGGCCCTGCCGACCGTCGCCTTCCAGACGTTCGAGCCCGGCTTCTCCAACGTCTACATGCGCGGCATCGTCGGAGATGCCAACACCAATCATTCGGGTCCGCTGCCCAGCGTCGGCACTTATCTCGACGAGCAGCCGATCACGACCATTCAGGGCTCGCTCGATCTGCATATCTACGACATCGCGCGCAT
>WNFQ01001016.1_pt1 | contig 19599 bp, 18 predicted proteins | sample 5400171 | NCBI WGS metagenome assembly WNFQ01 (sample SAMN13153356, study PRJNA577476) | soil metagenome | isolation source: 20 cm soil under Madrone tree | place: USA:California | collected 2016-06-14 | reverse complement strand
GGCACCAATACCGGTTGCAGCACCGGATGCGTCGGATCCACTCCCGTGTCAATGTCCGCGACAATCCCGTCTCCAGTCACGTTGAACGCCTTCTGCGCGTTCTGTACCCCCACAATCGATGCCGCGGGCTGATTCACGTAGCTGTTCCACGCTGTCTGCGTCGTGGAACCTGCAGGGTAGGGCGTAGAACTTCGATCCTGCATGAGTGTCGATGAAATTGGCGTAGGAACAAGGTTCAGGCCGCCAATCAAACTCAGTAACTGATTCACTTCAGCATCCACAAATCCCGTCAAGCTGCCCGGCAACAGACCCAGAAATGTCTGCAGCGGGAGCGGCGTAGTCACAAGAAAGACCTGACCCAACGCGCCGTCCAGCCCGCCAACCACAGTGCAGGTCGCCGGAAGGAGGCACAAAACCTGCAGCGCTTGCAGGCCTCCCGTTGTCCGAATGATGACGCCGGTGTCAGCCTTCGCCGGTGACCCCCAGAGCAGGGCTGCCAATACGCCCGCCAGCCACATTCGGCGTTTCATCGCTCAGCGCTCCTCATAAACCAGCGATTGCTTGCTTTCACCGGCCGCTGCCTTGTCCCAGTGATCTCTTTCAAATTCTCCGGCCCGGCTCGCACCAATAATTCATGCAAGCGCATGGATTTCTCCCCACACACTTTGTTGGCGCATCCTGAAAGAAATTTCTGACTTGGATTAGTTTGAAGGATTGTGGCATCTGCAAGATCCCGCCGACCGGCTCTACGACTTCCGGACTGGCCAACACACCTCATCCCCCCTCGGAGGCAAATCCTATGGAGGTCCGCTGTGCGAAGACCAGTCCGGCTCGTCCCACTAATTAGGGCTAGAAGGAGAGGAAAAAATAGGGGGGAAATTACCTAAACTTCCCTCGGGTAAATACCTGAATCGAGACACTTGGAATTTCTCAGGGTCGGCGATGCAGTGATTCACTTTGAGATCTGACGCCTGGATATTTTCTGCCCGGCGCGCCTTTCCCCGTAAACACGACTTCACTGATGGCACACTCTGGCTACTAGACGCTGCCGACGGCGCGTTTGAGTACTTCGCGCGAAATATTCGCTCCGCTCACTACCAACGCGACGTGATCTCCGCAGCCGGCGCTGGACTTCAGCAGCGCCGCTGTGCTCGCAGCTCCGGCCGGCTCCGCCAACACGTGCTCTTCCAGTAGCAACGTCTCAATTGCGCGAAGCATTTGCTCTTCACTTACTAAGACAACGTCATCAACCAGCCTCTTCACGTCGCGCACGTTTGCCGCTTCCGGCGTTCGCGTCGCCAACCCATCGGCAATCGTGTCGCATGTTTCCGTGCCTACGACTTTGCCTTCCTTCCACGATAGGAAGTAAGCCGCAGCGCGTCCTGCTTGCACGCCAATGATCTTCACCTGCGGGGCCAGCTGCTTCGCTGCCGCCGCAATCCCGCGGATCAGCGCCGTATCCCCCATCGGCACAAGGATCGCGCTGGCCGCTGGACACTGTTCCAGGATTTCACACCCAATCGTGGCCGGACCGGCTGGCAAGTCCTCGTCGGTTGCATCGTTCAGGAAATACACGCCGGGCTGCTTGGCGTACTCCGCCACCAGCGCGAACGCAGACGCCGGGTCGCTGTCTCCGCTCTCCACAATCACCGCTCCGAGCACGGCGATGTGCCCCCGCTTCACCGGATTGCAGTTCGCCGGCAAGAAAATCCTGGCTGCAATGCCAAACTCCTTCGCCGCGGCGGCCACCGCCGCTCCATGATTCCCGGTGCTGCAAGCCACTACTTCCCGAATCGCCCCCCGCTTCATCCTCTGGGCCAGCGCCCAGAACGCGCCCCGCACTTTGAACGATCCTGTGGGCAGCTCCGTTTCCAATTTCAAATAGACGCTCGTGCCCGTCGCTTGGCTAAGGAACGGCGCATGTATCAGCCGCGTCGGCGCGAAATGCTTAGCCAGGAATCCTTGCGCCTCGCGAATCGTTGCAATGCTCGGAACTATCGACAAACTAGCCTTTTGCAATTTTTTGCTCCCAGTTTCCGAAGATTAAATTCAAGTCCATCAATTGCGATGAGCGCCCGCCCAATCTACTTCATTCACATGACTTATTGTACGTCGCCGCAACTTTTTCGTTTCCACGGGGTTTTATATAAAGGCGCATGGTCCGCGATGCCGCCCAACCCCTCGCCGATGAAGAAGCGTCGAAATCCAAGTTGAACGGATTTCAGCAATTTCAAGAGCTGCCCGGCCGCAAGGCAAAGTTACTCAAAGGGGGATTTTGTTGTGCTTAGGATCGCGTTCATGGATCGCGGGCTCCTCGCGACAGGACTGGTGACCGGAAGGGTTCTCCGCACGATTGCAATCGCCTGTGTTCTGGCCCTCTTGCTCGTGGGCCTTGCTTGTCCCCAGGCTAATGGCGACGTCGGGGTTGTGCTCAACGAGTCCTTGGATACTAGCCTAGACAGGATCACCGGCACGGGGCACAGCGCTGTCTATTTCTCGCGCGTCTGTCCCGATTCCCCCGTAAGACTCCGCTTGTGCGGTCCCGGTGAGCATGGCTCAGTGATGAGCAATTACATCAACATTGGCGAAGATCAGTCGTTTGAATGGAACATCGTTCCTCTGAACGTGTACCTCTATGGTGTCGAAGACATACAAAATCGTCCTATCTTCGGCTCCTACAAGATCAAGCATGTGCTCGAGGAGAGATATAGGATGAACTACCTGTCATCGCTCTGCGCAGGCGCCCCATGCATGAACAGTTACAAGTCCGAATGGAGAGAGATGGTCGCAGCCACTCTGATTCGCAGCCTCTACATCTTTGTCATCGATACCACGGAAGAGCAGGATCGCAAGTTAATCGTGGAATTCAACGATTCGCCGAATGAGAATCATTTCAATGGTGTCACGCGAAACTGCGCGGATTTTACCCGCCGCGTGATCAATAACTATTTCCCGAACGCGACGCGTCCCGATTACTTAAACGACTTCGGGATGACCTCGCCGAAAGCTGTTGCGCGCTCTTTTACGCGCTATGCGCTTCGCCACCCGCAATCCAATCTCCGCGTGCTGCACTTTGCCCAGGTGCCGGGAACCATCAAACGTAGCCGTGAAGTTCGTGCAGGAACCGAGCAGTTGTATCGCTCGAAAAAATTCCTCGTCCCGATGGTTCTCTTCGCAGACTACGCATTGCCCGTTACGGCGGGATCCTACTTGCTCACGGGGCGTTTCAATCCGGGGCGCGAGTTCGAGCGGCATCCCGCGGCGCAGGGAGTACCGCCTCAAGACAAACAGAGTGGAACGGTTACGCAGGAAGAGCGCACGCGTGTCGTTGGCACGCCCAAGGACTGGAAGGAATACCGCAAAGCCTTCGACTCCATGGTTGTTGAGAACATTCAGGAAGACGTCATCGACAACCGTGGAGATTTGAAACGCTTTTTCAAACATTTCGATGAAAGAGGTACGCCATCTGTCGATGAACAGGGTTTGCTTTGGATGGAGACTTCCGTGAACGGCCAGTCCGCCAAAGTGGGTTTGAGTGCCAGCAACGTACTTGCCCGGGACTCTGACACGAAGTTGGCTCACCAATTGTTGCTGACGCGCATCGACCGTGTCTTAAGGAGCCCCAAACACAGTCGTGAGCCGATGTTTGAATTCGTCCAGGATTGGGCAACGCTTCAGAGGGCGTCCGAGAAGCGCACTCTGACTCTCGCTCGCAATGCCTCTAATCAGAAAGGACTAAAGGGCACTCCACGGCAGGATGGTGGCGATGATTGAGACCAATCAGCCAGCACTGCCGCGTGGTATTTGCATGGATTAATCGGGCCGGCTTGCTCCCTCAAGCCGGAGGCAATTTCGAACCAATGAGGGATTCCACCTGGCTCCAAACTTCGGTGTCGCATTCAATTTTCGTGTGGTACTTTGCGAATACTCTGAGGAACCACGGATATTTATCGCACTTGATGTTCTTCGATTTGTAGTCAAAACGAAAATTGCCAATGATCCGCGTGCGCTTTTCGTCGGCGGCTCGAATTTTTGGCTGGCCGCGGAGTAGCCCATTCGACTGGTAAAAATTCACGGCCTCGCCGACATTGGCAGGGATCATCTGGTCGTTCTGCCGCATCTTGGCAACGCTATCCACTTGAATCGTAAGCAGCACTGGAATGTGATCCTTATCCAAATCTTTGGCCAGCGAAACCGTCTCCGAGCCGCCCCAGCTCATCCCGTAAATGATAATGTGAGCTTCTTTCTTCTCCTCGTCAGATAGTGTTCCATCGTGATTGGTGTCCAGAATTTTCAAGATTTCTCGGTGAGCATTTTCCCTGCGCCGATTCTCAAACACTTTTACAAATACGCCTGAAGGATGAGTTTCGCGCAGATGCGCGGCGAGTTGGACCCCGCTATGGACCATATTGTCGTGCGCCACGAAACCGCCAACGAATCCCACCACAATGACGGGCGGCTTCGCGGCATTCACAGGCGGCGCATTCACAGGCGCCGTAGGAGGATGCGTCAGCCCATCCTGTCTCGTGACAACGAGAGCCACGCAAACAAGAATGCCCGTTCGGATTAACTCACCCATACCCATGCGCCAGACCAATAGTTAAATCATTCTACCCAGTAAGAAAGATGATTTCTGCGCCAGCGTGGTTGCGTAAGTAATGAGTTCGGTGGCTACGAAAAAACCGGTAGCCTATGCCGCTCAATTCGTGATTAGCTCCCAACCATCTCCAGCATCGCACCCGAGTCCGTAATCAGTTCTTCCGTGGCTCTCCCCGGAAGTCGAACAACTATTCGAGCCAGCGCCAGGCTGTCGTTCGCCACTTCAAACCGTCCCGAACAATCCGTCTTCACGTACGGAAGCCGGTGCACAAACCGCCCTCGGCCGGAAACGCGCACTTCGACGCATGCGCCCCGCGCATCCGTGCATTCCAGTTTCCAGCTGAGTTGCCGCGAATCGCGCTCGCTCTCGCTGAATTTGCGGAAGGTGTACTTCTCCCCGCCATGCCACAGTACGGCTTTGCGGAACATCATGCCAAACGGCATCTCATAAACCAGCGCCTCAAACGTCGAACCTTGGCCTCGCGCGCCATGAAAATAAACGTGCGTCCACGTCCAGAAATGCCGGTGCCGGTAACCGCAATTGTGCCCCTGCATTCCAAAGCCTAGCGGCTCGCCGCGAAGGACACGATCATTCAGTGCAATCTCCCCCGAGAAAACCGCATCCGAATGCGGCGTACGCGAAAACCCAATCCAGCCCTTGCTGCTGAGCTCCACCCGAAAAGTCGACCGGTATCGCAAATCCCAAAAAATCCGCTGCCCGCCAACCTCAATGCGCCCGCGGGATGCGTCCTCGCCAATCTGGTTCTCGCCAATCTCCAGAAAAAAGGGACTAGCGCCGCGCTTGCTAAAACCTGCGCCATCCGAACCAAGACTCTGGACCGGAAATCCCTGAATCCAAGTCTCCGGTTTCCCCTCTCGCGGAAACCACGTCGCCCAAACCTGCATGGGCTGCCCCTGCGCATCGCCCGCGCACCCGCCTCGCCCCGGGTTCATCAGCAAATACCGGAACCACCAAGCCCCGCTCCCATCCCCCAGCCCCACCCGCAAAAACCAAACCTCATACCTTCGCCGCATCGGCAGCTTGGTGAACACCTCGTTCAGCGTCTTCATACGCCGGGAAGAATAACACTGCGACTCGCGCCAGTGTGCGACCGGTGCGCCAGAAGCCGTGATTGAAAACGTGGTGGCAGGAATTTTTCAGCTTCCATTTCAGCTTTCACGCGAAGCGTTTGGTGTAAAGCAGGTTTTGCGAAAGTATCGAGACCGCAGAATCGATCTCGCTGACGCTTGCCTGATTTGCCTGGCTGACGAATTCGAAACCGCCAATATTTTGACCTGGACAAAGACTTTCAGATCTATCGCTGGGGCAGAAATAGGCCTTTCCGTATTTTGGTGGCGCTGAAGTAACGGGGCTACCTCTTCGCCGCAACCATTAATTTCGCGCCGCGAGGGCTTCGTTGTGGCGCGAACCTTCCCACAGTCGGATGTAAGGGGCGAGTTCGCGCATCATCTTCTCGAATTGCGGCAAGTCGAGCGATTGCGCGCCGTCACTGATGGCTTTTTCCGGGGCGGGATGCACTTCCACGATTAATCCGTCGGCGCCGATCGCCACTCCCGCGCGGGAGAGCGCCGGCACCAGGCTTCGCTTCCCTGTCGCGTGACTCGGATCCAGAATCACCGGCAAATGTGTCAATTCATTCAGCGCGGGAATCGCCGCGATGTCGCAAGTGTTGCGCGTCACCGTTTCAAACGTGCGAATTCCCCGCTCGCACAAAATCACGTCGGCATTTCCGTGCGCGGTGATGTATTCCGCGGACATCAACAGTTCTTTCACCGTGCTGCTCAATCCGCGCTTCAGCAGCACCGGTCTTCCGCATTTTCCCAGCGCCTTCAGTAGCATGAAATTCTGCATGTTCCGCGCGCCCACTTGCAGCACCTCGGCATATTTCGCCACCAAATCTACGTCGCGGTCGCTCATCACTTCCGTGATGATCGCCAGCCCCGTCGCTTCTTTCGCTTTCTTCAGCAGTTTCAATCCTTCTTCTTCCATCCCTTGAAAATCGTACGGCGAAGTCCGCGGCTTGAACGCGCCGCCGCGCAGCATTTTCGCACCTGCTTTCGCCACGCCCTCGGCCGCTTGCATGATCTGTTTTTCGGACTCCACCGAGCACGGCCCGGCCATCACTACAAATTGATCGCCGCCGATTTCCATCCCGTTTACTCTTATTCTGGTTTTGCCGGGACGGAATTCCTTGCTCACAAATTTGTACGGCGCCGAAATTCGCACCACGTTGTCCACCTGTGGCATGGCCTCAATCGATTCCATGCACCCGGTCACGTCCCCCACGCCGACGACGCCGATCACCACGCGCTCTTCTCCTTCGATGGAGTGCACCTTGTATCCGAAGTGCTCCACCTGTTTGCGCACCTCATCAATCTCTTCCCGCTTCGCGTGCAATTTCATGGAGATAATCATCTTTCCGGTCCTCTCAATTAGTTTTCGTCCCCTAAGAACAAAATTATTTTGTTCCCTAAAACAAAAAACCCACTCGGCTGGCGAGTGGGTCGACTCTTTTTTCTGCTAATTTGCTTACAGAAACGCCCCCCGCCACCTGGATGAATCCCAAGTAAATCGATACCAGCGATAGGAATTGGCGAAGCCGGCGTTCATGACCGAAATAGTGTATTTCTTATCGTTCCTGGATACAACAGGTTTTTCCGCTCCTCTGACAATTCTACTTCGCCTTAGAAAAACAACACCGCAATGCGATAGCGCGTGAATCCCGGCGCTGGACTCGTGTGGCACGCTCCCACCGCTACTTTGCCATAAGGCCGGCTCCGGATTTTCCGTTCGATTTCTTCCGGCAGCTTATTCAGGTCCCCAACTTCAAACCGGATCATCGATTTTGCTGAAGTGTCTGCAAGTCCCGCGCCAGACTCGCATGTTTTCCGCGCGCCTTCCGTTGCGTCCGACAGACGGAATCCCTGCTCGACAAGCAAAGAAGCTACTTTTTTTTCCTGCTCCTCGACGCTTAATTCCGGAACCAGTTGTGAAAAATCCTGCACCGCGAAGAGCCCGCCCGGCCCGCGCACTGCAGCGATGCCCACGGAAGTGAGCCGCGGATCCAGAATATTCTTGCGGTGGCCGGGCGAATCCATCCAGCCTTTATGAATGACCTCGGGATTCGGACCGATAGCGATATTTTCTGCGATGACGCTGAAGCGCGCGCCAACATCCGCGAGGCGTGCTTCGAGGCCAGGCTCGTTCGGAAATTGGTGCTCGAGCATATTCAGATTGAGCATGAGGAGGGCGTGGTTGCGGGCGGCTTTGAAGAGGGCGTTATCCCACTGAAGCTCGGAGAGGCCTTGCGCGGTGCGTTCGCGATTCAAGGACTCGAAGAGCTCGCGCTCCGAGTCGTTGCGCTGGAGCTGCGCGTGCGTGCTGGAAGAAAAGAAAAAAAGAAATGCGGCGGCCAGGACGAGTTTTCGATTGCCAGCGGCGGCCAGGAGAACTTTTAAATTTCTGATGACGGCGGACAGTGGAAATTCAAGATTCCTCGCCACGGCGAAGAGAAATTTTACATTTTTCATGCCGGTGAAGATCAGCCGCGGACGCGCACGGCGCTGAAGCTGAGAACCACGTGGCCACCGGCAGTGGGACGGCCGAAACTCAGCATGGGGCTGAAGCGCGAAAAGAGCAGCATCTGGTCCAGATGGCGGCGAAGCTCTTGATTCGTCGGTCCGGACAGAATGGTGTAATCGGTCATCTGGCCGTGCGAGTCGACAGTGACGTCAACGAGCAGGCCGTGGGGCATGGAAAGTTCGACGTCTTGCGACTCGGGCGCCCAGGATTGCGGATAGTCCGAAAGAGAAACCAGTTCTGCGGGACGCATCAGATTGAGAGCTACGTCGTTCTGTACAGCGCGCACGGTGGTGCCCGGCAAAATCATCTGGAGCACCAGCACGAAAACGAGAATGGCGGAGAAGAAACCGCCGGTAGCCGGAACGCTCAGCGGACGGAAAACATTGTCGAGCAGAATTTCGGCGCGATCCTTGATGCGGCGCATACGGCTGGGCCAATCACGCGAATGCTGCGCTTGAGCGGCAGCAACCTTGATACGGATGGCGAGATCGGCAGGAGGAAGACTCTTGGGCACGCGCGAAAGCATGACAGACAGTTTTCGGAAGCGTTCCAGCTCTTCGCGGCAAACGTTACAGGCTTCCAGGTGCTGCCGGATCTGAGCACGCTCTTCAACGCACGCTCCGCCGGTAATGGCATCGTCGAGATAGCCCGCCAGATTGGTTCGCACTGTGTTGCACTTCATTGGACACCCTTGCCCGTGGAACTTGCCCGCGGGACATCGTTCATGGTGACCGCAAAGCGGTCAACACAATCATTAGGCAGTGTGACGCGTCGCGCGGCCGAAAATGCATCACCGAAAGGCGACGGCTGCGATTCAGAAACATTGCCATGCGAAACCGTTTGCGAGCGAGCACCGTCAGCCTGATGCCCGACCAGAAGCGGCTCCAGAATTTCTTTCAGCGCTCGGCGCCCGCGAAGGATGCGGGACTTCACCGTGCCAACATTGCATTCCAGAACTTCCGCGACTTCCTCGTAACTGAGGCCTTCTAGGTCGCGCAAAATCACCGCGCTGCGAAACGCCTCGGGAATCTGTTGCAAAGCGCCATGAACAACCACTTGAATTTCCAAAGCAGCGAGTTGCTCGAAAGGCGTGGCGCGGAGATCCTCGATTTCGATGCGCGCTTGTCTTTCTTGCGGTTCGGCATCGATAGAAACATTCTTCTGCAGGTGGCGCTTGAACCAGCGCTTGTGATTCAGCGCTTCGCGAATGGCGATGCGGTAGAGCCACGTTTTCAAAGAGCTGCCCTGGCGGAAATTGCGGATACCGCGAAAGGCTTTCAAAAAGACTTCCTGGCAGCTGTCGGCGGCATCGGAAGTGTCGCCAAGCATGCTGAGGATCAGGTTATAGACCGGCGCATGATAGTGCGTGACGAGCCAGTCGAAAGCCGTCTCCGAGCCGGCTTGCAGCTCATGGACGAGTTCGGCTTCATCGCGGCCCCAAGAAAGGGCACTAGCCCAATCGGACACTGCCGGCCTTTCCGACCCGCCTGCTGGAAGCGAGCCACCCTGCTGATCGGTCCAATAACGCCCTTTGTGTTAGAACGCTGGACCTAGGCACGACTTGCGACCGGGAGCGTCGGTGGACAGTTCCCGATGTCCGCTCACTATTCTTAGACACCGGGGAGAGCGGAGTTGTTTCCTCGGATCGTAAAGAAATCTCGTGCCTTTGCGCATTGTTGCACCAAAGGGCTTGTTCCGCAATGGGACGGGTGGGGCAGACGGCGTGGCCCGTGCCCCCTTTTGCGTGACCCGAGGGGATTGCCACAGAGGGAGCGAGGCACGGATCGGAACGAAGGTCGGATCAAAGGGGCCCCACCCCTAGTGTTTTTTGTAAGTGCGGATTCTAAACGAGTTAGCCTTCCTGTAACCATTTAGAATCAACACTTCACTTACAAGAGTGCTCATAAATGTTGATTCTAAAGAACTTGATGCTGGATGATTTCGGCTAAAAACCGACAAAACACGGTCTTAGTCCGCAACTGCAGATTCTAAATGACTTAGGTCCATTCGGGATGCAAACTACGCACTTCCGAACGTCGAAAGGGCTTAGTCCCTCTCCGCCCATGTTTTTTGTAACGATATGATACGACAGAGTTTAAGGGGTGGGGGTCGGCAAAAGAATTGAGGGGTAAGGGTAAGGATTAGGGGAAGGAAGTAAGGAGCGTCGGCGGAGAGTGGGGCGAAAAATCATGACCCATGATAACATTGAACGCTAATTCTATCAATAGCTAACTTAGTGCTACCGGCACCGCGAGGGCTGCCGTGGCCGTTGCATTGCCCATTTCTGTGTTAGGCGAGGCGGGCGGGGCTAAAGCCACGCCCCTGCATGAACAAAGGCGGTAGTCGCACGATCAAAAGCCACACAGGCTCCCGACCCGGTCGGGACGGGTTCTGTGCCACTAGTGTTCGACGAAGGACTTTAGACGGGATAGGGCCTGATCCCACTGCCGGGAGACGAAATCAAGGTAGTGCTTGATATCTTCCATGGGCTGGGGATCGAATTGGAACCGGCTCTCGCGGCCGGCACGGACGCTATGGACGATTCCTGCACGCTCCAGTACGCGAAGATGCTTGGTGATGGCCTGGCGGGTCAGCTTAGAACGCCTGGTTAGCTGAGAGATGGAGTAAGGCTGCCCGGCGCAGAGCCTGGAAACCAGCAATAGGCGGGTCTGGTCGCCGAGCGCGGCAAATAGTTGTGCGCGAGGGTGGCGTTTGGCGACGATGGGGCTACGACGTTTGCGCGACATACTTCTCGATGTTCTTCACTTGCTCGGTCCAGCCGGCGTCATTCATTCGGAACGCTTCGGCGCGGCGGTCGGCGGGGAGGTTTTCAAAGCCCGATTCGGTGAGGGTTAAGAGCGTGCCGCTTGGAATCTTCTCCAACCTGAACTCAACTAGGGTCGTGGGCTCCTTGGAGAAATCCGCATTGGGATCATGAGAGTGGTGCCAAGTAAAGCAGAAGAGGCGTTCGGGCTCCATTTTCTGCACGACGGCGTACCATTTGAGGTGCTCATAGCCAGGATACGTGATCTGGCCACGCGAGACCTCACCCGCCACGAAAGGGCCATCGAGTTTCACGCGGAACCACTCGCCGAACTCACGGTGATCCGTCAGCGCGCGCCAGACGCGCGAAACGGGGGCTTTGAGTTCGATGCGCTTCTCAATACGGTTGTTCATCTTAGGCAACCTCCAGGTTGCATATTAGCCTGGTGCGGCGCGAAAAGCAACCTTGTGGTTGCACTTTTCAGGAGACGACCCGACTGCAAGTCAAAACCGAGGTCAACTTCCCCACCCTTAACAAACCGAGGGTGGGGCACGCGCGGCCACGAGAGAAGGAAATAGAAGAGAGATTCCTCGCATCCGTAGGACGACGCTTTCGTAGGAACAAAAGCGAAGGAAAAAATCGGCCTGCGCTGTTCGGAATGACGTGTTATAAGGGTGAGTGAGAGAGGGGCGGGGCTGAAGCCCCGCCACTACACTAAGGAAGCTCGCCGCAACACCGGTCTGAAGACCCGCCACTACAAAGAAAAAAGCGGATCCCTCGGCTACGCCTCGGGATGAGTGAAAAAGGGAGCACGGGATGAGCCCGGCGGTGCAATAGCTCGTGGATTAGGACTTGGGTGTTTCTTTTGTCGGGGCGGCGGCAGGGGCAGATGCCTTGGTATAGATGATCTTCTTCGTGTCGCCGTCGCAGGTGCCGACGACTTTGCCTTCCGCGTCCTTGTCCTTCGCGACGATTTCCAGGGTGTAGCCTTTCGCGCCTTTTGCGTCGAGCTTCTTGGTGATTTCATCCTTCAGCTCTTCACAAGGCTTTGCCGCTTGTGCCTGCGCCTGCACTTGTGCGTGAGCGGGCACGGAAATAAATAATAGAACGCCAATTGCCGCTAGCAGTTTCATAGTGTGACCTCCGCGGTTGGGATGCCGGATCACAACGGAGCATACCATCGGTTCAGTGCGTCCAGCGCCCACCGCGTGGCACCTTCACCCTAAAAGTTACTGGATGGGTTGAGCTGCCACCCGACGAACGAGAGAAAAGCAAAGTCAAAAGCCCCAGGCGTGCAAACCGACACCTGGGGCACCCATGCAGGGAGAGGAGTTGTGATACTCATTGGATGGTCGCCGCGCCTCGAGCGATCCAAATTGCCGCCCCACTAGGCGTGGAAATTTGGCCGAAGAATTTCTTCTTCGGTGCGTTTAGTGGCTGGGCGATCAGCAGAACGGTTACTTTATGTTCGATCTCCCCCGGAAGGAAGGTAACCATTTGGGAGCTGGCGATATAGTCTCCGCCGGCCAAGGCAGTGCCATCGGCGGTGGCAAAGCTCACCAGAACAGTACTATCACTGGCTGGATTAAGCGTCACGGTGAAGACTGCTTGCAGAGGCGCTTCGGGGATCACGGCATTAATCACGGAGAGTTAGCGCAGATTGGAATTCACACGGATGGAACCAAAGAGTGCGGGTGTTCCACCTTCGCAATGCTGCTCGAAATCCGCCCCAAAGTTAGTGACATCGCCATTAGTCGCATAAGAAGCCTCCAGGACGTCGAAGCGGCCAGTGAGAGTGTTGCAGCCGCGTCCCGCCCCGTCCACGCTGAGACCAGGTGTGCCAGCGGGTTGAAAAGGAAACCTCTGCGCGTTTTCGTAGGCTCCGGGAGTGAGAGTTGTGGCTGCGGGACCTGCAAAGTCCAGATTCCGAGAGTCCGCGCTGCGAACGAAGAGGCTGACTCCCTGGTCGAAGTTTCGTGAAGAGGTAAAGGACGCGTCGGCAGTAGTGAGGACCAGTAGTCCCGGATTGATGAAGTCGCCGGGCTGGCCGTACATGGACAACGCGGTCAAAGGAACGTTGGGATCAAGGATGGCGATGGTAGCGGCGCCCTCCGCGATAGGTGCACCCTGTGAATTCTTGAGCAGGACTTGGAAAGCTTTGTTCCCTCTGGCGAGGCGGTCACCACGGATGGGGATGGTGATTGTCGCGGAAGTAGCGCCGGGCTGGAAAGTTACTTTCCCGGAGGAAGTGTTATAGTCCGTTTCGTGCATCGCGGTGCCGTCCGCCGTGTGGAAGTTAACGGTTACGGGCCCAGGGCTCGGCAGGCATAGAGAAAAAGTCACGGTTGCATCGTTGGTGCCCTCGTTGCCCTTGAGAGCCGTGGCGTCCGCGACGGAAACACGCGGCTCAACGGCAACACTGGAGTTGAACCGTACTGAACCAAACAGAGCCGGCGGAGCGCCCTCACAGTGCTGTTCAAAATCGATGGCCAGCGTCAGAACAGAGCCATCCGCAGCGAAAGCTACATCCGAGACTAGGAAACGTCCGGTAATGGTGTTGCAGCCGCGGCCGTCGCCAAAGATATCGATGCCAGGCTTGGTCGGAGAGTGGAAAGCAAAGCGCTGTGCACCGTCGTATTCTTGATTTGTAATGAGCGTTTGGCCGCTCAAAGGCCCAAACGACAAGCTCCAAAAACTGCTGAAATCCGCCGTGTGGAAAGATACGTTGACTCCTCCGTTGAAAACCGGATTGACGGTGAAGGCGCCATCCGCGCTGGTGAAAGTCTGGGTAAGGCCACCGCCGACGAAGTCGCCGGGTTGGCTGTTCAAGGTGAAGAAGGTTGAGGTGGACGCTCGAGCGTTGGTGGCGAAGGATAGTGTTGCGACGAGGACTGCAGCGATCAGCACGGTGCGAATTTTCATCATTTGATTTTCCCCACAATCTGGCCATCGAATGGACGGCGTAGTCGTTAATGCGCTTTCTCGAAGGGGCTGGGCTCAAGAGGTTTGCGCGTTCAAAATTTGATGACACCTCAGATATAAGATCAAATCAATTTATACAGACAAGTGTTTACTAATTGGATGCTCATATATATTACAGGCATCTAACCGATATAACTCATCTACAGGCAATGAGCCGACGGAAAGTTCTGGCGAAACGCCGTGTGGAGCCCGCGCTACAGGCCACTGCGACAAACGAAAGCTGGAACAATAGAGTCAAAACCGCACAGCCTGAAGGCTGTGCCACTGGTGCGGCGATAAGGCGACGGAGGTTCAGGGATGAGGCGGCGTGCGATAGTGGAGGAGGACGACGCCGTCGGGGAAGACTTTGGAGGAGAGGAGTTTGACGCGGATGGAGCGATGGCGAGGCTGAATGAGGGGGATACCTTCGCCGATGAGGATGGGGATGAGGTGGATGCGGAACTCGTCGATTTCCCCCTGGTCCAAAAAGGAGACGATGATTTCGCCGCCGCCCATCATCCAGATCTGTTTGCCGGGCTGAGCGCGCAGGCGCTGGGCGAAAGTTTTGACTGGCTGGTTGACGAATTTGAAGGTTGGCAGGGGCGCCTCGCGCGGGTGGCGGGAAAAGACGCAGTTCTTGATTGTTGGGCCGAAGCCGGCAGTTTTCATGCCTTTTTCCATGCCCATCTCGAGGCCCTTGGCGTAGGTCTTGTGGCCCCAGAGGATAGTGTCGACGGATTTGAAGAAGGCGGAATAGCCGTAATTGCCCTTGGGGCGGGCGATGTAGCCGTCGGCGCTGGTGGCGATGTGGACAATGATTTTTCTGGGAGTCTTCATGGGGATGCGCATCAGTGAGTTTTGGGGATTATAACGCTACCGTGAGCGTCATTATGTTTGGGTTTCAGAGAAAAGAAAAAGGCAAAGCTAAAATCCCCGCCTTCAAAAAATAGAAGGTGGGGCACCCGCGCGGACACCCGCCGAAGCATTGAAACTGAAGACGAGGAGAGAAATGACGGTGGAGGCGGGCGAGGCTCTAAGAGTGTGACAGAATTGGTCCGCGCTTTGGGCCGAAGGGGGGAGGAACGATTATGCGAACTCCGAAGATTATTGCGGGCATTCTAGGCATGGCGGGCGTGTGCTGGATGGCGCCACGGGGCTCTGCGCAAGCGCCAGCACAGGGTAAGCGGATTGTGATTGCGGCGAGCACGGTGCTGGATGGGAAGGGCGGGGCGCTGCACGACGCGCGGATCGTGGTGGAAGGGTCAAAGATTGCGGCGGTTGAAACGAAGGCCGAAGTGAAAGTTGATGCGAAGGCGGGACCGGTGGACTACGACTTGCGCGGGTTGACGGTCCTGCCGGGGTGGATCGACGCGCACGTGCACATTACATGGATTTTCGGCAAGGACGGGAAAAATGCGGGCACGGTTGGGACAACGCAAGAGGATGCGTACAAGGCGGCATCGAATGCGTGGGTGACGCTGATGGCGGGATTCACGACGGTGCAGAGCGTCGGTGCGGCGAACGATATTCCGCTGCGCGACGCGATCGCGAAAGGAATCCTGGCGGGGCCGCGGATTCTTACTGCCGTCGAGCCACTGTTTGGCCAAGGCGAAAAGACCGGGACGCCGGAAGAAATCCGCGCGTTCGTGCGGAAACAGAAGGAAGCGGGCGCGGGCGTAATCAAGATTTTTGCTTCGCAGAGCATCCGGCAGGGCGGAGGGATGACGCTTTCGCGAGAGCAACTGAACGCGGCTTGCGATGAAGCGAAGAAACAAGGACTGCGGACGCTAGTCCACGCTTATAAGGATGCGGTGCGCGCGGCGACGTTGGCGGGATGCACGGAGATCGAGCACGGCACGCTGGCGACGGACGACGATCTGAAATTGATGGCCGAGAAGGGCACGTATCTTGATCCGCAGGCGGGACTGATCATCGAGAACTACCTGCTGCACAAGGAACAATACATCGGCACGCCGGGATACACGGCGGAAGGGTTTGCAGCGATGGAGAAAATTCTGCCGATGAACCACGAGCTGGTGCAGCATGCGGCGAAAACTCCGGGACTGAAGATCGTTTTTGGCACAGACGCGGTGGCGGGCGCGCATGGGCGGAACGCGGAAGAATTCATTGACCGGGTGCGTGACGGCGGAGTGGAGCCCCTGGCGGCGATGGTTTCTGCGAACTCGTTGGGGGCGGAAGCACTGGGAATGGGAGACCAGATCGGGAGGATTGCGCTGGGGCTGCAGGCGGACATCATTGCGCTGGATGGAGACCCCATGAAGGACATCACGGCGGTTCGACGCGTCGTGTTTGTGATGAAGGGCGGAGTGGTTTACAAGAATGTGGCACGCGGGGCGATTTCGGCTTACGCGGGGTTGCAGCCGTAAGCCGCGAGATTGAAAGAGATGGCAAGGTGAAGTCGCCATCTACAAGGGTAGAAAGAGGCAGGCGGCCGTGAAGGACCTCCTCTTCGCCTCGAATAGGCGGAGCGCAGCGTGCTGCGCCTCTACACAAATCTGGACAAAAAAACAGGGGCACCCGCCGTGGCGGGTGTCCCTATATTTGGATTGATGGCGAGGGCTACGACAAATCGATCTGCGCGTTACTCGGCGCCGCCAAAGAGGCGGAGGACGATACCGGTAGAAGCCCAATAATTGTTCTGGTGAACATTGGTGCCGAAGGAAGTCCGGTAGTAGTCGAAATCGAGCACGCGGATTTCCCAGTGACGAGAGGGGTGGATATCCAAGCCGCCGCCCACTTTGTACGACAAGCAGTTCGCAGAAATGGTGTAACCGCCGACTCCGGTAACTGTGGTGTCCGCGCGGGAGCCGCCGACGAGGGCTTCGACAAACGGCGTGATACCCCATGGACTATGCTTACGGTAGAAGTAACGCGCGCCGAAATGATTTCCATAAAGAATGTTCTTGGTGCCGCTGATGGTTACAAAGTTGTAGCTGCTGTCGCCGACGATCTGCAACCATGGCTTGAAATTCCAGCCGAAGGATCCCATGGCGCCGTTTAAGTTGGTATAAGACCCTGCGCCGCCGTCCAGACGGGCAAAGGAGTAGCCGCCAAAGACTTCAATACGGGGCGTGGTAGTGCGCCCGCCCGGGAGGGGACGCTCCCAGGTGGTATGCGATTCTACGGGCCGGATAGCCGGCGTTGCTGGCGGCTGAGCCGGATCCGGTTGAGGTTGGGCCGCCGCGGATGGTTCAGGTTGCGCGGCTGGCTCCGGGATACTGGACGTGGCTACCGAAGGTGCGGCCGCAGAAGATGCCGGTGAGGGAGCAGGCGCGGCAGCCGGTTGCGCGGGCGGGGCGGCGGGCACCGTTATTTCCGGGAGATTTGGCGTGGCCGCTGCCGACGTGGGCGCGGCGGACGCTGCGGGTGCGGGCGATGCCGGTGCCGGGGATACTGGTTGGGGAGCGGCGGATACAGACGCAGCGGTTACAGTCGATTGAGCAGGCGCGGGATGAGGCTTGGCAACCGGTGGTGGAGCAGGCTGCTCAGCTGGCGCAGTGCGAACAGGAACTCTTTCTGAGGCGGCGACCATTTGAGGAGAAGCTGACTTTTGCACGGGAGCTGCAGCGCGGTCAACGGCAATCAGGTTTGAATAGACGTAGCCGATCTTGCCGTCACCGGTCTGAACCCTGGAGAAGACGAACCCGTAAACCAGAATGGTGAAACGCTCACCACAAGCCATGGATGCCACGACTTCGGGAGATTTCCTAGGCTTTGCGAAAACTTGCGTGCCGTCTGGATGGCTAGAGCACTCGACGTAACCGACGTCATCGGCCCATGCGGCGGAAGCCGCTAACAAGCACCCACCCAAGACAATAAGAAATCGATTGCGAGACATCGCCCCCTCCTCGGCCCGGGACACACCGAGCCACTAAGACAGTTATCAGGCTTGGAAACGTTGGGGCCAACTGGCCCAAGGGGCAGGGTGTTCCAAAGTGCCACCGGCTGGAGAGGCGGGATGGGTGGGTGGTCTTGAGCGGCCGCAGGGCGTCGGTGAAGGAAGTAGGGCAAGAAATAGGTTGTTTTCAGGAATGCCCTAGACAAGGATTCAGCCGTAAGAGCAATCGAATGAATGTTTTCACAAGGTTAGAGTGTGCGCGATCTGAAGAAATATACGCCAAGGAGGGCGCTAATTGGGTCGGAGTCGTCAGAGTCGGGAGATTCGATGCCAGCGCGGGCGATGAGTCTGCGGAGAGCATCTTCGCCGCCGGCGCCGCGCTGGGTTCCGACAATGAAGCCGTCGCGGTCGATGACCACGTAAATGGGATAGGCATTGGCCTGATACATGGCGGCGAGATTGGTGTCTTCCATCATGACGATTTTGCAGTTACGGGGATGCTGCTCGAGATATTTTTTGACGGTTTTCCTGGATTCGCCGACGTTGATGGCGAGGAGGATGAGGCCTTTTGCAGCGAGTTCATGGCCGATCTTGTCGACGAAGGCGGCTTCGTCGGCGCAAAAGCTGCACCAGGTGGTCCAGAATTCGAGAAGGACGACTTTGCCTTTGATGGAGTCGTTGGAGAATTTTTCGCCGGTGGTGGTGATGGCGTTGAAGTGCGGGGCAGGCTCCTTGTTCTTGAGGCCGGCGAGCGCGCAAACGGCCGCAAGAAGTAGGACGGAGAAAATTGCTGAGCGCAACGAGATGTTTTTCGCCGCCATGGGGGAAATGTATACCGTTGGCGAGAGTACGTGTCAATTACTTTGTTGGCACATTGCAAGGGATTCCGATTGATGGAGGAAGAGTCAAAATCCACAAGAGAGAGAATGGGAGCGGGGAGCCTGCGAGAGGGGCGCGATCAAATTTGTTGTTTGTGCCACCACTCTCGGAGGGAATGGCAGCGGCTATTTTCGTCCAGGGAGATGATGAAGATGCCGTCGAGTTTGGTTTGAAGACCTGGCGGAACAATAACAAACGAAGCCCACCAGCGGGCGATTCCGTGCTCGGGAGTTACGGCGAGAATCTCGTATCCAAATTGAATGGTTTGCTCCGTCTGGGCGACGTGTGTCCAGTATTTGAGAATAGCTTGCTTTCCGCGCATAGGTTCGAGGAACGGAGTGACCTGGTAGGTGCCATCTTCCGCGAAAAGGTCCGCGGCGGCCTGCGGGTTGCGGCGCTCCCAGGCCTGGCCGTAGGAATCCAGCCAGTGGGCGAATGCATGCGGCGTCATGGACATCGCAGGCCAGAGCGTACACCAAGAATCTTGGATAGTCGCGTGCCACCTCCCGCGCTTCCAATCGAACCTCAAGCTGGCGAGTAGTATTCAGAGCGTGGGTGTGTTAAAGAGGGGCCGCGAAGACAGGAGGAATCATGCGCGGAAAAATGAAATTCGGGCTCATCCTACTGTTAGTGGTGATTGCGGTTCCGGCATTTGGGCAGGGGCAACCGCAGGACAAAACGATTACGGTGTTTGGACAAGCGATTCATTACTTCGATGTGGGCTCTGGGCCCGCGGTGGTGCTGCTGCACGGATTGGGAAGCCGCAAAGAGGATTGGTTGCCGGTGCTGGACCTGATGGCGCAGAAATACAGGTTGCTGGTGCCGGATCAAATCGGGTTTGGGAAATCAGACAAGCCGCTGTTGGATTACAGCATCCAGACGTATGTGGATTTTCTGAATGAGTTTTTGCGTCAACTGAAGGTGGAGAAGGCA
>WNFQ01001015.1_pt1 | contig 19609 bp, 16 predicted proteins | sample 5400171 | NCBI WGS metagenome assembly WNFQ01 (sample SAMN13153356, study PRJNA577476) | soil metagenome | isolation source: 20 cm soil under Madrone tree | place: USA:California | collected 2016-06-14 | reverse complement strand
GTTTTCCTTAAGACAAGCGTACGCTGCGGCTTGCCGATCTTCTTGAAAGTTAACCACCAACTGGAGAGCCGGATGCAGGAGATCTGCCAGTCCGGTTCGGAGGGAGGGGCAAAGCTCACCTTTGTCCCTACCCCTATCTTAGCCCAGGGTGGCAAAAAGAGGCGCGAAGCGCAGAAAAGATTATAGCCTGGGCTGCTAGGCCCAGGGAATGTGAAATAAAGGCCGAATAGCGCTGAAGGCGCGGCGGAAATGGTTGCTCTATTGTCGCGAGCAATATCGGCAAATTGACCCAACCTGAACCGTTTGGCACGCTATCTCTCGGGCTTGGACGGTTCTCAAATTCGCCGCGCCTTCAGCGCTAGACCGATAGGGGGACGTTTCCCTGGGCCTAACAGCCCAGGCTATAATCTTTTCTGCGCTTCGCGCCTCTTCATGTTCCATAGCGAAACTGACTCCAAAATCCGAAAGGCACCCAGGGTGGAGGCTTTGCGGAACCCTGGGGTTAACGTCATTTACGCGGTCTGCCCTCAAGGGGCGAAAGAACGGGCGTTTCCCCATTTCAATCACAATCCGATGCAGAACCGCGTTGAATCTATTGCTCCTTACAGGGCAAATCGCACAAAAACGCCTGACCCAGGGTTCCGCAAAGCCTGCACCCTGGGCTAAGTTCTGGTGCCCCTTCGGGGTAACAAACGCCGGGCTTGTTCCCGATACGCCGACACGCCGATAGGTCGCCCAACCACGACAACGCGATTTGTATCTTGGAACTTCCGCGGTATAATTGCTCGCGTCTTGATGGAGAAACTCGGTTCCAACGCGCGGATCTGGTTAGTATCATTGCTGACGGTTGCTTTACCTTTGGGCAGCCGAGCGTTGGAAATTCGTTCCTCTTGTCACATGGCCTGCGCCAAAGAAGCCAAGGCTTGCCATTCGTGTTGTGGGGATACACCGAGCTGTCATTTGACCTCTGCGAGGGCGCTCCCAATTGCACCTGGCACATCGAGTGCGCCAAATTCGCAAACCGATTTATTGCTGTTGGCGCTGCCTATCGCGGTTCCATCGCTGACCACTCTTTCGGATTTGACTTCTCGGGCTGAGTTGATTCATGAACTTTGGCCCCCGCCGCGCGACCGATTAGCGCAAGATTGTATTCTTCTTCTTTGAGAGCTGATCCGCGGTCACTCTTGGTGGCGTCCTAGCCACTAAGGTAACCGCATCTCCGCGTAGTTGCGACGATCATCGTTGCTCTGCTTCGTTTCTATCAGCTTTCACTCCATGAGAAATTTTTTGCCTTCCGAGGCCGATCCTGACGCCGAACTAATGCTTCGCCTGAAAGATGGCGAAGATCTGATGCTGAACGAGCTGATGACTCGTTGGCAGCAGCCCCTCGTCGCCTTCATCTACCGGTACGTGGGTCATCAGGCCGATGCGCTAGACCTTGCTCAGGAAACATTTGTCCGGGTTTACCAAGCCCGCGCGCGTTACACGGCACGCGCTAAATTCGCTAGTTGGCTTTTCGCGATCGCGGCTAACCTGTGCCGGAACTATATGCGACGATCGGCGCGAGGAGCGGGGACCACGATGGAATCTTTGGGCCCAAATTCCGCGGATAGCTCTCAATGGATTCTAAGCTCGGATGATTCTCCTGACCAAGCAGTGATCAAGTCGGAACTGATTGCGACCGTCAAAGAGGCAATCAGTAAGCTACCGCACGATTTAAGAACGGCCATTCTACTCTATGAGTACGACGACCTGTCTTATGAAGAGATTTCGTCCGTGCTTGGCTGCAGCGTCAAAGCGGTTGAGATGAAACTTTATCGCGCGAGAAAGTTATTTAAGGAGTTGCTATCGCGCGCCGATCTCCGTGATCAGACGCGCGAGTAGAACAGCGTTCTTGAGCGCCCCTTTTTCTGCAGGGACGCTTCAATCCGAACCGCTACCTTAAGAGTCCTTTTTCGCCTAGTGAACGGGTTGTGCGCGCTTTTTCCCAGTCTGGGATGTTTGCTTCTGTTCTCCAACGCCCTGTCCTGACTTACTGACAGCGATGGTCGCCGGTTTCTCGCTTGCTTTTTGCGCGAAGTAAGCTCCGGGAATCGGAAGTCCGTGTCTCGTGAAAGTGTCCGGCGTTTCAGCCTTGCCAGGCAAGGTGGCTGTCCAAAACGCGGCCGCGGCGAGTGTCGCCAGTCCAAATTTACTGATGATTTTCATTTGTTTGTGTTGTGGTCTAAGCGCGGCTTGCGCTCACAGGTAAAACGTCGGTAACGGCCAAAACCCTCAAGAAAAATTAGCGTCGCTGTTTTGGATGCCGCGTCGCCAAGCTTTGTGTTCCTGTCATGACGTTGAATGCCCGGGAGTTGGTTATTTTGAGCCATAGAGAGTGGCTAATAGTGAACAGCCCATCGCTTTCTCCTTAGTTAGATTCAAACGGGTGAGAACGACCCTCGGTTTTGGGCCGTCGCACGAATCTTGCTCACAGGTTAGGAGATGCGCTTGCTCGTCTCTGTCCTGCTAGTGGCACTGTGGCTGCCGCTATCCGCTCAATCGAAGGTTTTGGGCGAAATCCCTTTCCAGTTTCACGACGGCTTAATTTGGCTGAAAGTAGGGGTTGCCGGAAAGGGCGAGCCGCTAAACTTTCTATTGGATTCGGGCGCTGGTGTTAGCGCTGTAGACCTCCAGACGGCATGCCGTCTTCCTCTAAAACTCGGAGAGCGGCAGCCGGTGCAAGGAGTGAGTGGGCAAACCTTTGGCTATCGGGTACACGATTTGCGGGCTGTATCCGGCGGTATCGATCTGCCAACGCCGGTTTTGGCAATTGACCTTCGGGCGGTTAGTGACTGTTGCCGGCAGCGCGTTGATGGAATTTTGGGTGCCGACTTTTTCCGGAACCGTGTAGTGCAAATCGATTTCACGACGGGTAGGGTTCGGCTACTCGAGAATTGCGATGTGAACCTCGCAAACTGCGAAGTATTGCCGATCAAAATGTGCAACGACGCGGTCTGTGTCCCGGTCCGAGTCGCTGGAAATCCGGCGCAATGGATGAGGCTCGACACGGGCTGCGATTCAGCTTTGGAGTGGGTGATTGGTGATCCAAGAACCCGGCTGCACGAGAAAGCTTCAATGGGTCTGTCCCATTCCTCTAGGCCATGCATGCGGGCCACAGTTCAGATAGGACGCCAGCACTTCACAATTCGGGCGGGGATTCATGAGAAGCAGCTTTTCGCGGGCGAAGCTGGTTTGCTCGGCAACGGTCTGCTCACAAAGTTTCGTTTAACGATCGATGAGCCGGGGAACCGGGTGACTTTCGAGAAGCCAAAGTAAAGACTGCAGTCGGAGGATCTCGGAAGATGCAACGGTTGGTCTAACTAGCGGTCGATCGAGCTTGAGCGGCCTAGGAGGTTTGTTGTGGCCCTAGAGCCGGTCCCGCCGGGATGTGTCCGTCCCGCAAGGGACGATCGAAAATGTTTGGCTCTTCGCCTCGAGTGTGATTTCGCGATCCCTAGCGGTCATCGATCGTCCCTAGCGCACGTATCACTTTCAAGAGAAGCTCACCTGGTGCGGCAGCCGCCCATAAGCGTCAACTCAACACGGCGACACGGGGAAAGCCGAGTTGCCCATTACGGTAGGGCGAAAACTTCGGCGCGCTTAGTAGGTACGCCTTTTGGTTATGCTTCCCGACGCGCCTGGTTCGAGCCATACGTTGCCCGCCGATTAGAGTGACTTCGGTTGTGACTAAGCCGCTGTAGGCCGGTCTTCAGACTGCCCGCATTATAGAATTTTGCATCCCAGGTTAAAGCAAGGAGGCCACATTCTGAGCCCCCCTCCAACCCAGTGTTGGACGCCAATACCCATGTTTGTGTATTGGCCAATCAAGCCGTACGCCGATACAGTAATTATCAGCGGGTAACGAATGGCTCAAACCCGGCGCATGGGGAAGCGTAACCAAAGGGCGGACCGACCAAAAGCGCCGAGGTTTTCGCCCTACCGTAATGGGCGGATCACGCCGACAGATCTCCTCGTCCACTCGCCCTTTCGCCGCGCCGCCCCATTCGCCTCGCCTCCTTAAGTTGACGCGCATGGGCAGCCGCCGGATACCGGCTACTGATAAGGATTCCGCAGCATCTCCATCCCGAGCAAAAAAAGAAGAGGGTTTTCTCTGAACCCGGTGTTTTACAGAGCGTATGGGTGACGATGAGCTCAGAGAGAAGTTAGCGCTGTGGAAGGTGGAGCCGCAAATTCCCCCCGATTTCCAGCGTAACGTCTGGCAGAAGATAGCGGTTGGCGAGTCAAAGCCGAAATTGCCGAGATTCGGCAATTGGAGCATTTCGTGGCTGCGTACGCCACGGCTTGCGACTTGCGCCATTATTTTAGGAGGTTTGGCAGGTACCGGGTTCGGACTCGTTGAGTCATCTCAGGCGAACTCAAGAAACTGGAAAAGCTTAGAAGCGAAATATGTCCAATCCATCGACCCCTACGAGCATGTACGAACGTACTAGCGTCAGGTATTGGCTGGTTTTCACCGCAATCGGCACCTTCGCCGCCGCACTGATTGCTTTTTGTGGGACTAATTTCTTTGGAACACGCGATCTTCGTGAAATCGCGAAGGCTCCCAACGGGGAGTTAGAGTGGCTGCGGCGAGAATTTCATCTGAGTGACACGCAATTCGCGAAAATTGCGACGCTGCATTCAGCATACACGCCGGTCTGCAACGAAATGTGTCGCAGGATTATGGAGGCCAACTCAAAACTGGATCGGCTCGTGTCAGAGAATCACGAAATAACACCCGATCTCGCGGCTGCAATCCGCGAGGCGGGGTTGGTCCAAGAAGAGTGCCACCAGCAGATGTTAGCACACATTTACCAGGTGAGTGCGCAAATGAATCCGGCTGACGGCCAGAACTATCTGCGCCTAATGAAATCAAGAGTGATTCAGCCGGCCTTATCCAGCGAAACCGCGATCAGAGGAGCAACGGAATAGGGAAGCAAGCGACGTTCTCAAACTTAAGTCCATGAAGCTTGGAGCACTCATGATTTGTATTCTTACTCCTGAAGCGGCCCTGCTGGCGCAGGAGCCGATGAGCAAGACCAAGCAGACAAAGATTGGGCAGCTCACCTTGAACGAGACTGTAACCAGTGCTCTGCAGAACAATCCGAGCATCAAAACTGCCCGCGCCAAATGGGAATCTGCCAAACAACGAATACCTCAGGCGGCGGCTTGGGAAGATCCGAAACTGAGTGTGAATTCGCTGCTTGGTCGTTTTGTTGATATTTCGCGAAACGGTTTCGCCGATCAAATGGTAACCGTAGAACAGATGATCCCGCTCTCCGGCAAGAACCGGAGCAAGGAGCGAATTGCTGCAGCCGAGGCCGTCGCGAGCTTCGAGGATTTCCGGCGCCAGCAGCTTGATGTTATCTCGAAGACAAAGGCAAGCTATTTTCGTCTGGCTAACATCTATTTGCTTCTGGACGTTAATGACCAGGAAGAAGCCGCACTTTCCCAGACCTTGGATGCGAGCAAGGCGAAATTCGAGGTCGGTACTCAATCACAAGCCGATTACTTAACCGCGGGCATCGAGCGGCAGAAGATCATCGAAACTCGCCGTGACCTGGAACAGAAACTGTCGGACGAACAAACCAAACTGAAGGTGCTCATGAACCGAGATCCGTTTTCCCCGTTGGGTCGGCCGGTCTTGAGTGAATCGCTGTCACCAGATCTTTCAACGGAGCGTTTACGCCAACTCACCCTGGCAAACCGTCCCGAAATTCGCCAGGCGCAATCGATGATGATAGAAGCCTCGGAAAAGGTTGAGTTGGCGAAGCGAGAATGGATTCCTGACCCTTCAGTAAGTTTACAGGCCCAGCATTACAACGCCGGCCGGCAGGCCATTAGCGAAATTAATGCTGGGGTATCGATCGATCTTCCCTGGTTTAACCGCAAGAAATACCGCGCGGGCGAAAGCGAAGCTCAAAGTGACCTTCTGGCGGCTCAACAGAGCTTGGAAGGAGCGCAGACCGAGGCAATTGGCATGCTGCGAGATCAACTACAGAAAATCGAGACCCTCCACCATCACATCGAGCTTTACCGGGATCAATTACTACCGAGCGCACGTCAAACCGTATCATCCTACCAAGTCGATTACGAGACGGATAAGGCCACTCTGATTCAGGTACTCACTTCCGAGAACAACCTGCGAGAACTGGAAACTATGTATAACCAGGATCTGACTGATTATCGGGTCGCGATTGCGGAGTTAGAATCACTGGTCGGCACAGATTTGAACGTGGCAAATCGAAGCCGGCAACGTGTCCTCCAAAGCTTTAGCGAAGGAGGAAGCTCAGGCCACGGCAAAAAATGAAAATTCATTTTTATCCGATATTCACAATCCTAAGCATCGGCTTGCTCGTGTCCTTCGTATTGAGCAGCAGCTCCAAACCGGCTGGCAAAGCGGTTGCGGATGCTGCTGTCGATTACTACACCTGTACGATGCATCCGTCGGTGCATTCCAAAGATCCGGGTAAATGTCCAATTTGCTCCATGGATCTGGTACCGGTGAAAAAGAAGGGCGCGAATGAAACTAAAGTAAAAGAGAACTCTGGCGGAATGACCGATAACAGCTCCATGGGTTCGATGCCGATGCCCTCACCGAATCAGGGGGCCGGCCAATCGAGCGAGTTCACCGTTCCTGTCGAACGGCAACAGCAGATCGGCGTAACATATGCCACGGCAACCAAGCGACCGATTCAGCTGTCGATCCGGTCGGTTGGCATGCTGGAATCGGACACATCAAAGATGTTTGATTATGTAGCTCGCGTCGATGGTTACGTGCAGGAGTTGAAAGTCAGTTCACCCGGGCAGGATGTTTCGCAAGGCCAGCCCTTACTAACGATCTACAGTCCAGATCTGCGCAGCACTGAGCAGGAGTTAGTCAATATCTTAAATGATCGCGATCGTGGTGGTACCAGCCGAGTTTCGAATGACCAGATGATCGACGCTTCCAAACGCCGGCTCAAGCTTTGGAACGTAAGTGATCAAGAAATTGTTGAGCTCGAAAAAAACCGAAAACCGTCTGATCAACTGGTCCTCCGGTCGCCTTTCGATGGTGTGGTCAACGAAGTGATGAGCCGTCCGGGAATGAATGTGAAGATGGGCGATAAACTGGTAAGCGTCCTCGACCTCTCAGATCTCTGGGTGTGGGCAGAGTTCTACGAAAACGAGATCGGTCTTTTGAAACGAGGGCAGCGAATCGATGTGACTCTTCCGGCCTTTCCAAACCAAACCTTCCAGGGCCAGATTGCTGTCATCAATCCGAGTATTGACGCAGCCAAGCGGACAGCTCGCGTTCGGATCGACATACCGAATCCCAAGGCTCAACTGCGTCCAGGGATGTACGCAAATGTAGAGGTTAAGATTGATGGTGGAGAGGGGCTAACGATTCCGGTGCAGGCGGCGCTGCCGACCGGCGAACGGATGCTTGTCTTTCTCGATCGAGGCCAGGGAAAATTGCTGCCGCGTTATGTTCAAGTAGGCCGTTCGTTTAACACTTTCGATGGTCAACAGCAGGGGAGCTACTATCAGGTCGTGAGTGGACTGCAGGAAGGCGATCGGATAGTCGCAAGCGCAAACTTCCTGATCGATGCGGAATCTCAAGTGCAAGGCGCACTGAAAGATTGGGAAGGAGAACAGCATTTACCGAGCGAGCCGGTGCGTTGAGGGCGTGTCGGCGTGTCGGCGTGTCGCGCAGTCAACACTTGTAGGCAAATGCACATTTCAAGGACATTTAAAGAGAATGTGACGAAGTGTGCGAAGAGCTTTCGTGACTTGGAGGTTTATCAAAAGCGCCGATAGAGATCGTGATGAGTGTGTCTGAGTTAACCAAGGAATTTGAGATTGCGCCTCGTCGCCGAGATATCGCGCCGAAGGCGTTCACGAAACTCGATAACACTGGCGACAAAATCCTTGGGCAGATCGCAAAGATGATCAACCAAGCGCCCAGTTGGATTGTTAGTCCTCGAGGGGATCGATGCAAATGAGTCAGGATCCCGATGCAAGCAATGCGAAGCCACCGGACGCCGACTTGTCCGAAGACGCGTCCGACCAAGCTTTAGCGAAGGAGGAAGCTTCCGGAGTTTCAGACGACGGAGCGAAGTCGGACACGCCGATACCCCGACACGCCGATACCGTTTCCTCTTCGCCCCATCGTAGCACCGCAATCGATCGGATCATTGATGCGAGCGCCCGCAATCCATTTCTGGTCGTCGTGTTCGTGATACTCGGCATTGCTGCCGGGATCTATGCTTTATACCAGACCCCGCTCGATGCGATTCCCGATCTGAGCGACGTTCAGGTTATCGTCTATACCGATTGGGAAGGCCGTTCGCCCGACCTGGTTGAAGATCAGATTACTTATCCGATCTCCACCAAATTCATCGCGGCACCGAAGGTCAAATTTGTCCGCGGTGAATCGATGTTCGGTAAATCGTTCGTTTACGTCATCTTTCAGGATGGTACGGACATTTATTGGGCTAGATCTCGGGTGATCGAGTATTTGAACTCGGTTCGCGGATCTCTGCCGGAGGGCGTCAATCCGGTTATCGGACCGGACGCGACCGGAGTCGGTTGGGTTTACGAGTACGCGCTGATCGACAAGAGCGGCAAACATGATCTGGCGGCGCTGCGTTCGCTCCAGGATTGGAATATCCGGTACGCGCTGGAATCGGTGGAAGGTGTGGCCGAGGTCGCGCCGGTTGGCGGTTTCGTCAAACAATATCAGGTCGATCTCGATCCGAACAAGCTGACCGCCTACAACATCCCAATTGGCGATGTCGTCAATGCGATCCGGATGAGTAATCAGGATGTCGGCGGCAAAACGTTCGAAGTATCGTCGACCGAGTTTTTCGTCCGAGGCCGCGGTTACATCAAGAGCCTGGACGATTTCGACGACATCGTCCTGAAAGTTCAGAACGGAACTCCAGTCTATCTGAAACAGGTGGGCAACGTGCATCTCGGACCCGACCTTCGGCGAGGAATCGCGGAACTAAACGGGGAAGGGGAAACTGTCGGCGGCATTGTGGTCATGCGTTATGGCGAAAACGCTCTGAAGGTGATTGATGGAGTAAAAAAGAAGTTCGACGAGATCAAGAAAGCGCTGCCAGAAGGAGTTCAGATTGTCCCGGTTTACGATCGTAGTACGCTCATTCACAATGCCATCGACACGCTGCGAGAAAAACTGCTCGAAGAAAGTATTGTCGTAGCATTTGTCTCGATTCTATTCCTTTGGCACATCCGTTCCGCTCTGGTGGCAATTATCACGTTGCCGATCGCGATTATCCTGTCGTTCATCCCGATGCATTGGTTGGGGCAAACCTCCAACATCATGTCGCTGGGCGGAATTGCCATTGCAATTGGCGCAATGATCGATGCGGCGATCATCATGGTCGAGAACGCACACAAAGCGCTGGAACATTTTCGCGACGACAAAGGACACGATGCTCGTGGCCGAGAACGCTTCGAAGTTATTCTGTCGGCGGCCAAGAGCGTCGGGCGGCCGCTGTTCTATTCGCTTTTGGTGATCACCGTTAGTTTCGTACCGGTTTTCTCGCTTGGGGCACAGGAAGGTCGGTTGTTTCGTCCGTTGGCGTTCACAAAAACATTCTCGATGTTTTTCGCCTCGATCCTAGGGATAGTCCTGGTGCCGGTGCTAATGGCTTGGCTCATCCGGGGAAAGATCACCCCCGAGCGCCAGAATCCGATTAATCGCTTCTTAATCTGGGCGTACCAGCCATTCGTCAACTTTGCTCTCCGATTCCGCTGGTTGACGCTCTTGCTGGCGCTCGTGGTGCTCGTCCTGACCTATGTTCCTTTCAGCCGGCTGGGAAAGGAGTTCATGCCCCCACTCAATGAAGGAACGCTCCTCTACATGCCAACGGCTGTCCCGGGAATGTCAGTGACCGAAGCCACCAAAATCTTACAGATCCAAGATCGCATTCTGCGGAAATTTCCTGAGGTCGAAAGCGTTTTTGGCAAAGCCGGCCAAGCAGACACACCAACCGATCCCGCGCCATTGTCCATGTTCGAGACGGTCTTACAGCTCAAGCCCCCGAACCAATGGCGCCCGGGAATGACCTGGGAAAAATTGATCGCCCAGATGAACGAGGTCAGTAAAACCCCGGGCATGGCTCAGATCTTCTGGATGCCGATCCAAACCCGAACCGAAATGTTGACCACGGGATTTCGTTCGGTTCTGGGGATTAAGGTTTTTGGTCCGGATCTAAAAGGAATTCAGAATGTGGCGATCGCTATCGAGCAAGCACTCTCGAATTTTCCGAACACGCGCAGCGCGTTCGCGGAGCGCACCACCGGCGGTTACTTCCTTGATTTTACGCCGAATCGCCAGGCGGCGGCTCGTTACTGACTACGTATCGATGATGTTAACCAGATCGTTGAAACAGCCATCGGAGGGAACACCATTGGTACGACGGTCGAAGGACGGGAACGTTACCCGATCAGCGTTCGATACGCGCGCGATTTCCGCAACGACATCAATCAGCTCAAGCGGGTGTTGGTCGCCACGCCGACTGGAGATCAGGTGCCGATTTCGCTCCTCGCCGATATCCAGTATCGTACCGGCGCGCCTGAGGTTCGTACCGAGAATGGCCAATTAGTTGGCTTCGTCTTCGTCGATATCACCAGCAGCGATATCAATGGGTATGTCAGCGCAGCGAACAAAAAGATCGATCAGGAAGTAAAATTTCCACCCGGCTATTACATCCAATGGGCCGGCCAGTTTCAGTACTTGCAAGAGGCGGAGAAACGTTTGTCGATTCTCATTCCGTTCACTTTGCTGATCATCTTTGTGCTCATCTACATGAACACGAGTTCGGTCACCCGAACATTTATTGTTCTATTGTCCGTCCCTTTCTCGTTGGTGGGAGCGTTTTGGTTGCTCTACCTCCTGGGCTATAACATGAGTGTCGCTGTTTGGGTCGGGCTCATTGCTTTGGCTGGTCTGGACGCAGAAACCGGCGTGGTGATGCTGCTTTATCTGGATCAGGCATTCGACAAATATCGGCTCGCCGGACGCATGAACAATATCACCGACCTCTATGAGGCGGTGAAGGAGGGTGCCGTCCAACGTATTCGACCCAAGATGATGACGGTCTGTGCCATACTTTTCGGTCTGCTTCCTATCATGTGGTCTCCAGCCCTGCAGGCGGGAGCGGATGTGATGAAACGCATTGCTACACCGATGATCGGCGGCGTGATCACTTCAGCAATCCTGAACCTCCTGATCTACCCAGTCATCTATGTGATCTGGCGGAAGCGCGAGCTGCCATCGGGCGGCCAGGTAGAGAATAGCCCGCAGATTAGTATCATCCAAAGACGAGCAACTCCATTCAAAAGCTTGCTTCGTTTTCTGATTGTCGCGTTAGTCGCGGCTACTCTGTTGGCCGGCGGATTCGCTGCTTGGAACTGGTGGAGTTCTCGTTCCCCGAGTACTGCTCAAGTCCAGGGCGAACCGATCGCCACTCGTACAGTCGGCGATCTAACGATCAGCATCTTTGGCGACTTGCACAATGGACCAAGCGAAGTGTTAGTTCGGTTTACCGATTCTAATGGTCAACCCAAGGATGTGGGTGAGGTTAAGACCGGTCTCATGATGAATATGCCCGGCATGGTCATGAATTCCGGAAGCGACGTGGCCAAAACCAGTACACCGGGAGTTTATCGAGTGAAGCTCAAACCTCAGATGGGAGGGGATTGGGTGGTGAAACTTTCGTGGAAAGGTCCAGCCGGCGAAGGACAGGTTGAGATTCCGGTCAGCGTGAAACAGTAGGGATGGAAGCCGACCCTGAGCCATTTGGTCATATTGCTGACGAATTACTTCCTCAGTCATTCTGGTCTGTTTTGCCGCAAAAATGGGTGAGTCATTGGAGGGGAATGGGTAGGTGCGGTGCTAAACAGTGACATGTCTCTTTTGAATAGCCTCTGGTAGTTCACACTTATGCGACTAGGAGCCAGAAACCTTACACGACGACAATGCTCCAGACACCACAGCTCTGTCGGGACCAATGTGCTTCCTGGGCACCTTAAAATAGGCGAGAAACCAAAGTCATGGTACGTGAAACAGTAGGTTATCTTGCGGTGCGTTCCTCCGACAGAACTTAAATCGTGCTACGGAGTGCGAGCGGATTGGGTTGTCTCCGGCGATTTGATTTCCTTCTTAGCGCCTTCGCCCAAGTAAAGAAGGAAGACCGGAACCAAGATGCCCGCCACCAATATAAACGTTATCCAGACCTTTCTTTTCGCGAAACGAAACGCCATCACGAGTCCCAGGAGAGTCGTGAAGATCAGGCCCGCGGCCATGATAACCACCAGAACTTTGAAGAGGTCAGTCGAATAATTGCGAGCGCCCGGCAGCGGAAAATAGTTGTCGACGTGAATGGTTGACAGTTTTTCGATCCAGGAGGCGCCGAAGCCGAGACCCTTATTGCGATTTGGGCTCACCGTTTGCCACCACCCGGTGATGACAAACAACAGCAGCAGTGGTGAAAAGAAAACGCCTAGAAAAGTATGCAATCGACGAAGCCACCGGATCATAAGCTACGCTGAAACAAAGGTAGTTAAGTGTACAGTGATTGCACAAACTCGCTGTAGCCATTGTATTTCAAGGTCGGAATCCGTAGGCCAGTGCCGATATCGCGTTCAGTTGCTTGCGACCAGCGCGGATGCGGGACATCCGGATCTACATTAGACAAAAAGCTATATTCGTCTGGTGCTAAATCATTCCAAAACGAGCGCGGCTGCTCCGTAACAAACTCAATCTTTACGATCGATTTCGGGCCTTTGTAACCGTATTTCCAAGGAACGATCAAGCGCACGGGTGCTCCGTGTTGCTTAGGCAAAGGCTTACCGTAAATGCCGGTAGTCATTAGCGTGAGTTCGTTCGTAGCTTCGTCCAGACGCAACCCTTCATAATACGGCCATGGATATCCGGCCTCTCGTTGGCCGACTGCTTCTTGCGGGCGATGAAACGAGAGAAATCGCACATATTTCGCCGACAAAAGAGGTTGGCACAACTCGACAAACTTCCGAAAAGGAAAGCCGACCCAGGGCACTACCATTGACCAAGCTTCCACGCACCGCATCCGATAGATCCGCTCTTCCAAGGGGAATTTTTTGACCAGGTCCTCGAACCCGATCTGAAAAGGGTTTTGTACCAACCCGCCGATTTCAATCGTCCAGGGATCAATCGTCAGCTTGGATGCGAGGCGTGCTACATCTGCTTTGTCAGTGGTGAATTCATAAAAGTTGTTGTAACGGCCGGCGACCGCTGCGGGAGTCAGTTTTCGATCTCCCGCCACGTATTTATCGTTGCGCGTCGGCGGATAAAGAGTGTCCGACGGCCGAGCCGGCAAGTCCGTTCCAGTTGGTTCGGTTGCGATGTCTTCCTTCGAGTTGCAGGCAGGCAAAGCAGCTGCGGCTGCGGCTAAAGCCAATCCCCGAAGAAACTCACGACGGTTCCAAAAAGCCGCCTCGGGCGTAACCTGTGATTCGGGAAGCGAGTAATGCGAAGGCCGTGAAAAATTCATATATAAAGCGTCGATTTGCTTACTCCTAGAGTTACGCCGAGACCCAGGTATTCCAACTTGATCATTCCGTGCCGATCATTGCCACGAAAATAAACAGCGGAGAGTTTATGCCCGGGCCCGCTGTGGCGAACGGCGGCAATAACATCGCAGTCTATACCGCTCTGTTCGCCTCCGGCAGCGGCTGTGCTCGCAATCGGGCTCGTAGCGAGCAAATGCGCCGAGGCCACCTTCGCAAGCTTCGGCGCGCCCTAGTTTGACGTTATGCATATCCGAAAGCGTGGCCGCGACGTAGGCTTTGCGGAGTCGGGTTTTCGCCCTACCTTTGTGAGGTCCCGCTGAACTACGAACGGATTATCAGCCCGCAATGACCGATTCCGAATTCCGCAATCCGCATTCCGCGATTGAAGGAGGATCTATTCGTGGTTTAAGATTTTGAACTCTATGGGACGCCAGTGGCTGCAAGCGAAACGGGAAGTTGCTCACCTGAAAAAAGGTCAGGTCGTCGGTAAACTCGTCAAAGAAATCATCGTGGCCGCCAAAACCGGCGGCCCCGATCCTGCCGGAAATGCGCGACTGGCGACAGTCGTGGAAAAGGCCAGAAAAGCGAGTGTTACCCGTGACGTCATTGAGCGGGCGATTAAGAAGGGAGCTGGAGTCGGTGACGAGAAACTCGTTCTGCACTCCGTCATCTTCGAAGGCTACGCACCTCACAAAATCCCGGTGATCGTTGAAGTATTAACCGATAATCAGAACCGCACGGCACCGGAGATTCGTTCACTTTTTAAATCGGGCCAACTTGGAACGCCAGGGAGCAATAAATTTTTGTTCGATCATGTTGGTTTGGTAGAGGCCTATCATTCCGGAGACAACATCGACGCCGAAGCTGCGGCGATTGAAGCGGGTGCCAACGATGTAGAAGCCTTTTCATCTTGGGAAAACGACAGTATTCCTGAAGGTGTGACCGGCGCGCGATTCATTACCGATCGATCAGCCACTCATGCTGTCTCCCAGGCTCTGGCGAAAGCAGGTTGGACCGTTGTAACCAGCGAGACCAGCTATTTAGCCAAGCAGTTTGCGCCGCTTTCCGATGCCCAGCGCACTGAAGTCGGTGAATTCCTTCAGGCGCTGGAAGATCATGACGACGTTCATCGAGTCTGGGCGGCTATGAAGTAAAAGCCCGAAAATGAGGATCCGGGAATAGCGAACTCTCACAATCGCTCTCAAAGAAAAATACCGGGGCAGCGCGTCGCAAGCACACCGAGATACGTTTTCCATGTACGCACACGATGAAACTTGAGATACTGACTGCAGCCCGCCGGAATGCCGCTGCAACGGACAAATGCGCGATAGGCATCATGATCAAAACGCCCCGAAACGGCTTTTCGAAAACCCGCCTTTCTCCTCCGTTGTCGTTGGAAGAAGCAGCAAGTATCAGCCGTTGCTTCCTAAAAGATACAAGCGCTGCGATCGAAGCCTTAAGCCACGAAGATCCTTTGGTGGTGGGTGTCGCGGTTTACACGCCGGTGGGATCCGAGGCTGATCTTGCGAAGCTTTTACCATCAGGGTTCAAAATGATCGCTCAACGTGAAGCCAGTCTTGGCGCGCGCTTATTAGGCGCAATCCAAGATTTATTCTCCGTCGGATTCTCCTCGGTCTGCCTGATAGACTCTGATAGTCCCACGCTTCCGTTTCATTACTTGCGCGACCTGTCAGCTTTTCTCAAAGAACCTAAGGACCGGATGGTCATCGGTCCATGCTGGGACGGAGGGTACTACCTCTTGGGGCTGCGGCACGCGCACACCAGGCTTTTTGAAGACATCACCTGGAACACAGACCGGGTTTATGATGAGACCATCGAAAGAGCGAAGGAGATCAACTTGCCGGCCATCACACTGCCTTCTTGGTACGACGTGGATGACCGGTTCTCGCTGAATCGACTGTTATCTGAGCTGTTCCCAGAACACGCAAATGAGGCGGTGCCACAAGGTTCACCCGCTCCGTACGCCAAAGAATTCCTGCGTCAAATTCTGGTAGGAGAAGGTACCGGGCGCATCTGGCCTCAGGCGTCAACCTCGGTGCGAGCGGTATGAGTGAAGAGTTGATCTCTTGCCAGCAACCAATCCGCTCGACTGAAAAGCAATCGCTAGTGACCCTTATCGGACTCTGGGCTCTGCTGTTGATTATCGAGCTGAATACCTTTGGGCCACATCGTCACAACCGCTTCTACTCGGAACTGTTCTTGCTATTGATTTCCGGGATTCCTTTCGTTTTTGCGGTCTGGTGGACGTTCCGGCGCAAGAAATTTCCAGCAAACACACTCTTAATCATTTTGCTTGGGGGTGCGCTGTTCCGATTGATCCTTGTGCCACTCGATCCACCCCGGCTCTCAACCGATATTTATCGTTATATCTGGGATGGACGGCTTCAGGGAGCCGGCATCAATCCATATCTCTATGTGCCGGTCGATCCCCGGCTCGCCGGGCTACGCGACGATTCCATTTATCCAAACATTAACCGCAAAGAATATGCACACACGATCTACCCACCGGTAGCGCAAATCTTCTTTTTCGTTGTGACGCGGGCGACGCAGAGCATTCCCGGATTCAAAGGGGTGGTCGTGCTGGTAGATCTTGTCACGGTGGGATTGGTGGCGGCCACTCTGAGAGCGATCGGTCAGCCAGCGGAACGAGTGATCGCCTATGCGTGGCATCCGCTACCAATCTTCGAATTTGGTGGTTCGGGGCATATCGATGCGCTTATGATTTGCTTCATCGCCCTTGCCCTGTTCGCACGCGCGCGTCAGAAATTTGGGATCGCCGGATTCGCGCTTGGAGCTGCAACGCTAGTCAAATTCATTCCTGTCATTCTGCTTCCAGCTATCTACAAGAGATGGGATAAGAAGCTGCCAATCGCTTTCGCGATCACTTTCGTCGTTTGTTATCTTCCTTATGTGCTCGGTGCCGGCACTGGTATTCTTGGGTTCCTGCCGCAATACGCAAAAGAAGAAGGGCTACAGAGCGGCGCGCGCTACTATCTGCTGGTCCTGATCGATTATATATTAGGATGGTGCGGGGTCGTGCACGATTTGCCGCCAGCCGTTTTTGCTTCGATGGCGCTGACCGTTCTCGGTGCGATCGCCATTTGGGCATTTTATCGACAGCCCCCTTTCGGAAGCGAAAACAGCGAAACGCACCGGCGCTGGATCTTTTCTGGGTTCGTCCTTGCGCTCGCGTTTACGACCCTGCTTTCTTCGTACTATCCTTGGTACTATGCCTGGCTAGCTCTTTTCCTCTGTTTCGTTCCCAATTCCGCCGCGTTGGCCCTGACGTTAATCACTTGGCCTCTTTACCGCTCCCTCTTCGACCAATCGGCGGACGACCTCTTTCGATTCCAATCTCGGGTTTTTCTCCCGTTCTTTGCCCTCCTCGGCCTGACCTGGATCTTACGCAGACGCGGCTTAAGAACAGCGACGAATAGCTAACAGCAACTCATGTCATTATCTCCTCAAGCAAAACGAGCATTGGTCACTGGAGGTGCTGGACTCATCGGCTCGCACATCGTCGATCTGCTGCAGGCGCAAGATTGGTCAGTCCGCGTTCTCGACAACCTCGAACCGCAAACTCACCGGGATGGCAAGCCGCCTTGGTTGCAAGCAGCTATTCAGAACGGAGCAGAATTCGTGGAGGGCGACATGCGCGACCGAGAAGTCGTCGAGTCGGCGCTGGATGGAATCGACGTGGTGTTTCACGAGGCAGCTTACGGCGGTTATATGCCCGAAATCTCAAAGTATGTGGCAGTAAATAGTCTCGGAACAGCGCAGTTGCTCGAAATTGTTCGGGAGAAAAATCTCGGAATCCGAAAAATCATCGTTGCGTCATCGCAGGCGGTTTATCCGGAAGGGACGGGAGAATGCTCCCAACATGGCCTGGTCTTTCCTGGGTTGAGGCCGGTCGAGCAGCTTCGGCGCGGCGACTTTTCGGTCCGTTGCCCGGCATGTCAGAGTCCGACAAAATCGGTGCCGACACCGGAGTTTGCGCCGCTCGGAGGCGAAACGGTTTACGCAATCACAAAGTTGGATCAGGAAAAACTCGTGCTCACTTGGGGAAGGCAGGTTGGCATTCCGACGGTGGCATTACGCTACTCTTGCACTTTCGGTCCGCGCCAATCGATATTTAATCCGTACACCGGCGTCATTGCCATCTTCTGCACGCGGTTACTCAACAATCTACCGCCAGTGATTTACGAAGATGGAGAGCAAACTCGTGATTTCAGCTTTGTAGAGGACATTGCTCGGGCCAATCTTCTCGCCGCAACTTCGGACCAGTTAGACGGAAAGGCCGTGAATGTCGGAAGTGGTCGAGCGACGACCATCAAACGCGTAGCGGCACTGATTTCCGATGCACTGCAAATACGGCTCGCGCCGATCATGAATCGCGAGTTTCGACCCGGCGAAATGCGGCATCTGATATCCGATACGACTGTGATTCGGAAGGCTGGTTACACGCCGGCAGTTAGCCTGGAAGAAGGGATCGAACGCTATCTCGCGTGGATTCGCCGACAGGGTAGCATCAAAGATTATTTCGCGGCTGCGGAACTTATTCTTCGGAAAAAGGGCATTCTCCAGAAGGTCAACACCTGAGCAGTCTGGATCACTCATGGTCTGCTTAGTCATTCCCGCGTTGAACGAAGCAGAAGTCATTGGCGAAGTCGTTCGCTCGGTTCCGCGTACCGTCGTCGACCAGATCATAGTCGTTGACAATGGAAGTACGGATGGCACCGCTCAAGCCGCCGAAAACGCGGGCGCAACGGTACTCAGCCAGCCGATTCGAGGCTACGGTAGAGCCTGCCGGGCAGGCATGAACGCAGCGGTGAAATCAGGCGCCGATATCGTCGTCTTCGTTGACGGCGACGGCAGCGACTGTCCGGAATTTATGAGCGAATTGGTCCGGCCGATCCAGGAGAACCGCTTTGACTTTGTGATCGGCTCGCGAACGCGTGGGACACGAGAACTAGGAAGTCTGAATGCGCAGCAAATTTTCGCGGGCCACTTGGCCGGCCGGTTACTGCGCTTGCGTTATGGTGTGAATTTCACCGATATGTCTCCTTTTCGCGCGATCCGCTCGGAGCTGCTGGCTTCGTTGCCCATGCGAGAGGAAACCTACGGCTGGAACCTGGAAATGCAGATGTTGGTGGCACAGAAGCGGGCCCGTATCTTGGAAATTCCTGTGAATCATCGCAGACGCCGTGGTGGTGTCTCCAAAGTTTCCGGCACTTTCAAAGGAACGATTCTCGCGACATTCCGTATCGCCGCAACGTTCTTTCGCGTCGCCTTCGCTTCGCGAATAGCCGATAGCCAATAAATCGCAAACACTTGATCGACGTATCCTGAAATCTCGGCTATTGGCTATTGGCTATCGGTTATCGGCTATTCGCGAAGCGACGTGAGAACAAATCCATTTTCCGACGCGCTGGAATTCCTTACTCAGGGTGACTGGACGAGCTATGTTTTTGGGCTACTGACGATTGCCAGCATTGTAATTGCAGCAGTCAATCTTCGACGCGACTCAAGTCAGCGCTCAGTTCTGCACCTGTGGAATTGGCTGGCCCGATTTTTTATCGGCGCATTGTGGTGGCAGCAGTCCTTGTGGAAGCTGCCCCCCACTTATACTGATAATCCTGACGGCTCCGGTGGTCTGCGGTACTGGATGGGCGAAATGGCAAAGTGGGCCAGTACCGGGCTGCAGCGGCACTTCGTAAAGGACGTGGTGCTTCCTCATTTCTACTTCTTCGCACCACAAGTCTACTTCTCAGAGGTACTGATCGCTGTCACGCTGATCCTTGGAATATTCGGCCGGTTGGGAGCCTTCCTAGGAACACTGATGGCCATCAATCTTTGGCTGGGCCTCTATCGTTCCCCGGCCGAGTGGCCTTGGACATACTTCTTCCTCATTGTTGTCCAGATCATGCTCCTGGTTCAACGACCGGGACGCAGTTTGGGCTTGGATGCTATCCTGCTGCGACAC
>WNFQ01001014.1_pt1 | contig 19611 bp, 16 predicted proteins | sample 5400171 | NCBI WGS metagenome assembly WNFQ01 (sample SAMN13153356, study PRJNA577476) | soil metagenome | isolation source: 20 cm soil under Madrone tree | place: USA:California | collected 2016-06-14 | reverse complement strand
GTTGGGCAGGTATCCGCGCTTCACTCGTTCCACCGGCACCCGTGGACAGTTTCCGCTGGCTGCCGACGCCGGCTCACAGGGCGATCATCCCTACGAGATCGAGCCGGACAAGGGTGGCATTGCCGGTTATGCGCTGGTGCTGCTGTTCGAGGCCAGCGGCGAGCGCAAGTATCTGGAGCAGGGACTGCAGAACGCCCGCGTTCTGGCCGCCAATCAGCAGCCGGGCGACGGCTCCCATTCTCCCTGGCCGTTTCGCGCCGACTATCGCACCGCTGCGGGTCGCGGGCCGGTGTCCGGTAACATGACCTATATCCTGCGTTTGTACGACGCGCTGCAGGCGCACGGCTATGCAGAATTCACGGTACCGCGGCGGGCCCTGTGGAGGTGGATCAAGCACTATCAGATCCCCAGCGCGGCCGCCGATGGCGCGCTGTTCGCGCAGTTCTTCGAAGACCACGATGTGACCTCTAATCGCACCGCTTGGGCGCCATTGAATCTGGCGCGCTACCTGTTGGAAAGGCGAGCGGCGCTCGAGCCGCACTGGCGCACCGATGCCGGTACGCTGATGCACTTCGTTCGCAGAACCTTCACGCACCTGGAATTCGGCGTGCGGGTGTGTCATGAGCAGGATGAGGATCGCGAGGCCTGGGGTGGCGTGAATTCTACCTACGGCGCCGTCCTTGCTTTGTACGCGAAAGTCGTCGGCTCCGCGGAGTTGGCTGGCGAGGCACGCCAGGCGCTCAATTTCACGCTCTACTCCATCGACGATGCGGGCCGTCCGCGCGATTTGTTCAAGCGAGCGCTCCCTGGCGGCTGGCAGCAGGACGCGCATACTGACGTCATCCACAACTATGTGGACGCACTGCGCGCCTTTCCGGCATGGGCCGAGACACACTGACCGATCCCGATCAGGAGCGATGAGCCATGGCAGAAGAGACACCAACCGCGACCTGGGAGGAGTTCCAGCGGGTCGGGCTGCGAGCTGGAACCATCCGCAAGGTGGAGCAGTTTCCGGAAGCTCGCAAGGCTGCCTACAAAGTCTGGGTTGATTTCGGGCCTTTTGGCATCAGACAGTCGAGCGCGCAGATCACGGCGCTCTACAGCCCGCAGGAGCTCATTGGACGGCAGGTGCTCTGTGCCACCGGACTTGGGTCGAAACGGGTTGCCGGATTCAAGTCCGAGATCCTGATCACCGGATTTGCGCGCGAGGATGGCGCCATCGTGCTGTCGAGGCCTGACCGCACGGTGCCGGACGGCAGCGCACTGTGCTGAAGCGTGCCGGGTGACGCGCAGTGCTGCAAAGGGGACCCTACCATTTGGAGCTGAGCGTGATGGCCGCAGCGAGCAGCGCAAAAATCCCCGCCACCGTAATGGGAAGACCGATCGGCCCCCACAGCTGCATGGCGCCGCCGGCCAACGGGGTGCCCACGAGGCCCCCCAGACCCCACATCGCGGCGGACCAGCAGCCATAAATAGAGTGGCGCGCGCACCGCAACGGGCAGGAGCGCGGCGGTCACTGCGGTCCAGACAGCACAGGTGAGGTACAAAGCTCGTCCGGGCATGTGGTCCGCCAGCCAACCGACGGGTAGCTGGAATCCTACGGTGCCGGCGATCATGACGATGAGAGTGAAGTTGCTGGCATTCACGTCGAGTCCGTGACGCAGGGTGAAAATCGGCAGCAGCGACATCGTCACCTGATCCGCCAACGCCGCCGCCGCTATACCGGCCAACAGGATCGGCGCTGCCGACACGAAGGCCAGGGTCGACACGCCAGCGTCGCCTTCGACTGCCTTTCGCGGTACCTCACGGCGGACGCTGAGGAGAGGTACCAATGACAGCAGTCCGCAGGCGGCGCCGGCCAGGAACGGCGCCCACCCCTGGGTGCCCACCAGCAGTAGCAATGCCGGCCCGACAGCGAATCCCACCGATTGCAGCATCGAGTACAAGCCGAGGACCCGCCCGCGGGCGTGCTCGGTTGCAAGTTCAATCATCCACGTGTCGCTGACGACAAACAAACAGGCGAGCCAGAAGCCGAGCAGCAGGCGCAGGGGCATCCACGCCCAGGGATTGGAGATCGCGCCGATCAGCATGAGACCCGCAACTGCGCCCGAAATGCTGGTTGCAGCCAGCGCCCGTGCCCCGAGCCGCCGCATGAGTGGGGCTGCGCACGGAGCCGCGAGGATCATACCCAGCGGCATCATCGCCGTGTTCAGGCCGATGAAGGCGGCCGCTGCTCCGCGGCGGTCCAGAACCACCGCCAGCAGTGGATAACTCAATCCCTGCATCGCGGTGAAAAGCGTGGCGATGGCAGCCACCGCCGCGATCGGCCGCCACCGGATTCGTGCGCGAGCGATCCCCAACGGTGTGCTCAATCCGAGTCACTGACTGCGCCGGGTCTTGCTGCGAGCGCGCGCCGGCCTTCCACAGCCTGCCAGATCAGTAATATCGGCACTCCGACCGCGATGTCGCGCGCCCTTTTCAACAGCGACACGGCAAGCCCGAATTCCGCGCCGACACCGAACAGCGGCGCGAGAATCGTGTAAGCGGCTTCCTGCACCCCCAGCGCATTGGGGATGAAAGCTGCGGCACTGCGTGTGGCGTAGACGAGACTTTCGATTGCCATCACCGCTGCGAGGTCGACTTGCGCCCCGATCAGGCGAAAGGCGATCCATGCCCCGACCGCACTTGCGATCCATCCGACAAGATGCAGCGCCGCGGAAAGGCCGACGCGTGCCGGGGCACGATAAATCGCATCGAGCCTGGCGGCCACCGCCGCGGTGGGCGCGACAGCGCCAGGCATCAGACGCGCCACGAGTTTTCCGGTAAACCTGTGGCCGTAGCGCTGCAAAACGATAAACAGTCCGGCGGCAAGCGCGGCAAGTACCAGGCCGATCACGAAGACCGTCGTCAGCGACACTGCCACGGAGGTTCGCGGGGCGCGTGCGCTCAAGAGCAGGACGCCGAGCACGATATAGGCGATCTGCGCCATCATCTCGGTGGTGACATCGACGATCGTCGAGGCAAAGGCGAGGGGTGTCGCAACGCCGTGCAGGATCGCCGCGCGCGCGCCCAGCACGATTCCGCCGAGTTGGGAAAACGGCAGCACTTCCGCGGCCGCATCCCGAACCATTCGCGCCCAGACGAACACCCACAGTCCCGTCGCAGACGGGTCCGGCGGCAGGACGTACCAGGCGGTTCCGAGGATGAGGAACAGTCCCAGGGCATAGAGGCACAGGATCGCAAAACCGCTCCATCCGACCGTGACGGCCGCCGAGAGTACGGCCCCCATGCCGACATACGTTACGAGGTAGAGGGCGAGAGCGAGTCCCAGGGCAGCGATGATCAGGATGCGCAATTTCATGCGGCGGAAGCGATACGCCCGCGACGCTGTGCCCTAGGTTCGCATGAAACGGCGTATCAATCTCGCCAGGGCCGGAACGGCGAAAGGTCGCAGCAAGCGGCGATCGTAGGGGCTCATGCGCCGGTTGTTCTCGGCCAGGCAGATGTCGATCAGCTGGGCGACGTCGATGTCATCACCGAGCGACTTCGCCCCGGTCATGGTGAAATTGTTGTCCTGTGCACCGCTTCCTACATCACGGGCGATGCCGATGCGTTCCCAGATGAGAAAGAGCCAGACGGCCAACACTTTCAGCTCGAAGAACGGGCGCCGCCACAGCGGCATGGTGCGGCGATGCCACGCAGCCCAGTTGACGAAGAAAAGGATGTGACGGGCTTCCTCCTGGATGACGGGCTCGAACGTGTCGACGAGCGCGTGCGGAAAGAATCCGGAGCGCTTGGCCGATTCGAACAGGCCGAAGGCGAAGAAGCTGTCGATGCACTCGCTGTAGCCGGTCACCATGAAGGCCCATTCCGGGTCGCCCTGTACGACGTATTGCGGCTCGGGCGCGAGCGCGATGCCGTAGGCCGCGACCAGATTGGAGAGCACGTGTTTGTGGCGGCCCTCCTCGAAGGCGTTGAGCTCGATCGCTTTGCGCAACAGGGGATCGGAGGTGACCACGGCATAGGAGGCGACATTGAGCCGGGCTCGTCCCTCGGTCTGCACGGCGATGTCCCAGATGGGCAGGCTCACGAGACGATCGCGGGCCTCCGTATCGAGCGTGGGCCAATCGATGACCGCCGGTTTGTAGGGATTGAACGTGTCCAGGAGCGTCCGGCAGAAGAGGGTCTTGTGCGCGTCGCTGCCGAAGCGAATGGGCCCCTCGGGGAAGGCCTCGCGCGCACCGGCGGAATCGGAGATCGCCGAGACGGGCGGATTCACGGCAGCAGGCTGCGGTTGGGCATCGCGCCGCGAGACGCGCGCACCGTCGCGGCGGGGAGGAAATCGCCGAATCCGCCCAGCCGTAGTGAGGCATCGCGGCACGCCGCGATGACCTCAGGAGCCCTGAGCGCCTCGAGCTCTTCGCGATAGTGATAATCAGCGGCGGCCCCGGCGAACGGGCCAGTGGCGGGATGAAGATAGATCTCGCTGAGGCCGTGCGGCAGGTTACGGATCAGACCTGCCAGACGGTCCCGGGTCATGCGTCCGGACCATTGAAGTCCGAAGACGCGATCGGGGGCGAGCAGGCCGGCGGCGCGGAGGCGCCTGCGTAACAGCAGCGCAAAGGGCGCCGTGAGCAGCGCCGGCGCCCAGGGGGTCCGTGGCTCGATCTTTCGCAGCACCTGCACGGACTCGAGGGGTACGCGGGCCGCGCGCAGGCCGAAGCGAGCGCCGATCGCGGCGATCAACCCTCCGACCACCGGATGCAGATGGAAATGCTTGTGCGCGTTGCAATGATCGAGGGTGAGGCCGGTGTCGCGAAAAGCCTCGAACTGTGCGGTGATTTCCGCGGCGAGTTGGCGGCGCGCCTGCCGGCTGAAGCACAGGACGGCGCCGAGGGCCGCCATATCGGAACGAAACACGCCGTTGCCATCCACCAGATGAGTTACGGCAAAGGCAGGAAGCACCGGCCGGCCTTCCACCAGCACCACGTGCAGGCCAATACGCAATGACGGCATGCGCCGCGCGCGGCCAATCGCATCCGCCGCCGCGGGCCCCGAGACCATCAGGCTCGCGGCGCTGAGAACGCCGCCGCGGTGGGCCGCCTCGACGGCGTCGTTGACTTCGCGAGCGGCGCCGAAATCATCCGCCGTGACGATCAGCCGCTTCAAGCACTGTCCCGCCGCGTGCGCAGGAAGCGGAAGAATTCCACACCCTCGCGCAAACGGCGCTTCATCATTTCGGGGCTGGCGATCATCTCGGCCACGATGGACGCGATCTTGGCGGGGCGGAAATAGAATTTCTTGTAGAAATCCTCGACGGAATCGAAGATCTCGCCGTGGCTGAGATGCGGGTAGTTCAGCGGCGCAATCTGCGTGCCTTCCTGCGTGAGAAGATCGATTTCCTCGTTGTAGAGCCAACCGTTCTCCTTGGCCTGGCGGTACAGGAAGGTGCCCGGATAGGGGGCGGCGAGCGAGACCTGAATCGTGTGGGGATTGATCTCCTTGGCGAAATCGAGCGTCTCCTGGATCGTCTCCCGGGTCTCCCCGGGCAGACCCAGAATGAACGTGCCATGGATGACGATGCCGAGCTCGTGACAGTCCTTGGTGAAGCGGCGGGCGAACTCCACCCGCATGCCCTTCTTGATGTTGAACAGGATCTGTTGATTGCCGGATTCATAGCCGACGAGCAGCAGACGCAGGCCGTTGTCCTTCATGACTTCCAGCGTCCGGCGTGGAACATTGGCCTTGGCGTTGCACGACCAGGTGACTCCGAGCTTGCCCAGCTCCTTCGCCAGCGCCTCCACACGCGGCAGATTGTCGGTGAGGGTGTCATCGTCGAAGAAGAATTCCTTCACCTGCGGGAACGCGTCTTTCGCCCATTTCATCTCTGCGATGACATCTTCGACCGAGCGCACGCGATAACGATGCCCTCCCACCGTCTGCGGCCACAGGCAGAAAGTGCAGCGCGATTTGCAGCCCCGTCCCGTGTAGAACGAGATGTAGGGATGCAGCAAATAGCCGCCGTAATAGTTCTCGATGGTGAGATCGCGCTTGTAGACCGGCGTCACCCAGGGAAGAGCATCCATGTTCTCGAGAACTTCGCGGTTTTCGTTGTGAACAATGACGCGCTCGCGGTTGCGGTAGGAAAGCCCTTTGATGTCGCTCCAGGGCCGGCCGTCGGCGACTTCCTTGATGGTGAAGTCGAATTCGTTGCGGGCGACGAAGTCCACTGCCGGTGCGGCGATGAGGCTCTTCTCGGGCTCGACTGCGACCTTGGCTCCGATGAACCCGATTCTGATATCCGGATTGACCGCCTTGATCATCTCGGCCGTCTTCAGGTCCGATTTGAAGGACGGGGTGGAGGTGTGCATCACCACGAGCTCACGGCCGCTCAGCTCGGGGGCGATGTCCTCGAATTTCAGGCGGTGCGGCGGTGCATCGATCAGCTTCGAGCCCTCCACCAGAGCCGCCGGCTGCGCGAGCCAGGTCGGGTACCAGAAGGAGCGTACCTCGCGCTTCATCTGGTAGCGGGCGCCGGCCCCCCCGTCGAAGCCGTCGTAGGAAGGAGGATGCAGAAACAGCGTTCTCATCATGAACCTCGCCAGGAACCCCGCGAATCCAGTCGCGGGCGCAATTGCGCCGTGATGCTCAACTCGATCGCTCGGCCCGGCCGAAGCAGGGTGGCACGCGACCAGAGATCTTCTCAAGGGATCGGATGCGCCGAGCCATCGCGAGCGATTCGGTAGCGGGCGCGCCGCCATTGTACGCGACGCGAGACGAAGCCCCAGCACCACAGCGCAAAGCCCAGCAGGTCAGTGAGCGGCACCACCCACAGCTCCCGCACGGCCGAGCGGGCATCGCGAACGCCGAAATGTAACATGAGTCGTGCCAGTGCGGTGATGGCGAGCAGGGCTGGCGCCGCCCCCGCGCCCGCCGCAACCAGGCACCCCAGGGCTACCGTCGCCAAGCCGAAGGTCACGAAGCAGAGGGCGTAACCCAGCGGCCGGACGGCCCGAATGGTGCGCAGCCACCGCAGCTCATGCCGAACGAGGTCACCGAGGCTGCGCTCATCGACCAAGGTCTCGACCACGACCTCAGACAACACGGTGCGCAAGCCCATACGGCGCGTCAGCTCGCCCAGCCGGTAGTCATCCGCCAGCTGATCGGCTATGGCCATGAACCCGCCTATCCTGGCCAGCACCTCCCGGCGCATGGCGATGGTTGCACCGAAGGCGAAGGCACGCGAGCCGAGCAGGGCCGCGATATACACCGAGGGCATGAACCAGTCGTTGATGAACGCAGATCCCAGCGCGGACCACGCTCCGCGCTGCGGGGAGCCGCGGTAAGGACACGTGACGATGCCGACTGCGGGATCGAGAAGCGGCGGGACGACGTTGGCCAGATAATCTGGCGTAACCCGCACATCGCTGTCCGCGACGACCAGATTGTCGTGGCGGGCAAACGGCATCATGTTGATCAGGTTGCTGACTTTGCCGCTGCTGCCGTGCTGCGCCGGATTGATGGCGATTTGCAGGTCGAGCCCCGGAAACTCGCGTTGCAGTCTGAGTACGACAGTGACCGCATCATCGTCCGCGTCGCGCACTCCGCAGACGATCTGGAAGCCTGGATAGGCCTGATCGCAGAACGAGCGCAGACAGTCGTAGAGGTCGGGCTCCGCGCCGCACAAGGGCTTCAGGACGGTCACCGGGGGCAGCGTCGCAGGGCCGGGTCGTGAGCTGTGGCGCCGCGACCGCACTGCCAGCCATGCCGTGACGGTATAGGCCATGGCGAGTGCGGCCACAGCGGTGCCACCCCAGTTGAGCCACGGCTGAACGGTCGCGCTCACTCAAAGGCCCGACAGGTTAGCGGGGGACGCAGCGGACGCCGCCAGGGCCGCCCTCGCCCGGAAGAAAGATTGCTGTAACGTGGCAGGCAGCTATTATGCACGGGGTGCCGGCGCCACAGCCTGTTTGTTGCGGTGCGAACGCGGGTCGTCCCCGGCCTGCGGGCGTGAGTGACTGGAGCGGTGTTTGCCGCGACGGAGTGCCTCGTACATGGATCAGGTTCGTAGCTTCCAGATCGGTGCCGGCGATATTGCGCCAGATTCCGAGCCGCTGATTCTGGTGGATGAAACCGACCGCGAGGTCGGCCACATGAGCAAGGCTCAGTGCCACCAGGGGGGCGGAGTTCTGCATCGCGCCTTTTCTCTGTTGATCTTCAATGACGCCGGTGAGCTGCTGCTGCAGCAGCGAGCGGCGTCGAAACAGCTCTGGCCGCGATTCTGGTCGAACAGCTGCTGCAGTCATCCCCGACGCGCCGAGAGCATGGAGGCGGCTATCCACCGGCGCCTCTACGAGGAGCTGGGCTTGAGCTGTCCATTGCATTTTCTGTTCAAGTTCAAGTACCAAGCGCAATTCGATACGGCTGGCGCCGAGCACGAGCTGTGCTCGGTCTTCATAGGGCGCTGCACCGAGCGGTTGCGGATCGATCCGAATGAGATCCTCGCCTGGCGCTGGGTCAGCCCCCCGGCCCTGCAGGCCGAGATGTCCGGCAGCGGCGCCGGTAGCTTTACCCCATGGTTCATACTGGAGTGGGGGCGCATCTGGCGGGATTACCGCGCAGCCGTGCTCACCATGCTAGGAGTCAAGAGTTGGGCATTCCTCTGATCCAGACGTATCGTGTCGCCCGCTACCTCGCCGGCCGCAAGCTGCGCGGTGAGAAGCGCTATCCGCTGGTGCTCATGCTGGAACCGCTGTTCCAGTGCAATCTCGCCTGCGCCGGCTGCGGCAAGATCGACTATCCGAAGGAGATCCTGCAGAAGCGCATGAGCGTCGAGGACGCGGTGCGCGCCGTCGAGGAATGCGGCGCTCCGGTGGTGTCCATTCCCGGCGGCGAGCCGCTGATTCACCGCGAGATGCCGCAGATCGTCGCCGCAATCGTCGCGCGCAAGAAATTCGTGTATCTGTGCACGAACGCCATTCTGCTATCCAAGCATATCGATGAATATCTCCCCTCGCGCTACCTCACGTTCTCGATCCATCTGGACGGCAATCGGCAACGTCACGATGAGTCGGTGTGCCAGGAGGGAGTATTCGACAAGGCGGTCGCGGCAATCCGCCTCGCGCGCAGCAGGGGTTTTCGCGTGACCGTCAACTGCACGCTCTTCAGCGGCGCGGACCCGGACGAAGTCGCTGGCTTCTTCGATACCGCGATGGGACTCGGCATCGAAGGAATCACGGTCTCGCCCGGCTACAGCTATCAGCACGCACCGCGGCAGGATGTCTTCCTGGGGCGCAGCGCGAGCAAGCGGCTGTTCCGCGAGATCTTCAAACGCCGTCGCGGCCGCGACTCGCGCTGGTCCTTCAATCATTCCGGGCTGTTCCTGGACTTTCTCGCGGGCAACCAGACATACCAGTGCACGCCGTGGAGCAATCCGACCTATAACATCTTCGGTTGGCAGCGACCCTGCTATCTGCTCTCCGATGAAGGCTACGCGCCCAGCTACCGATCCCTGCTGGAGGATACGCGCTGGGATCAGTACGGTGTCGGACGCAACCCCAAGTGCAACAACTGCATGGCGCACTGCGGATTCGAGGGCACGGCGGTGGATGACGCGTTCGCTCATCCGATCAAGGCGCTGAAAGCCGCTCTGCGGGGTCCGCGGGTTACGGGTCCGATGGCTCCCGAACTGCCGATTCTGTACGGCGAGGGGCTGCCGGACTTCGCCGTCGCGGTTCCGATTACACAGGTGAGACGGGCGAGCGGGTCTGACGGGCGGCCTTCAGCGAGGCTGCCGTAGTGAACCGGGCGGTGGATATTCGACTCGCCCCGCAGGCGGAGCCGGCTGAGCGCGATGCATTCGCTGCGCAGCTCGAATCCTGGCGCGCCCGCATGGAATCGGCGTTGGCGGCGCGGCTTCCGGACTGCGACGCGGTGCCGACGCGTTTGCACCAGGCCATGCGCTACAGCGTGCTGGGCGGGGGCAAACGGGTGCGTCCGATGTTGTTGTTTGCCAGCGCGCGGACCCTGGGTCTCGCGGAAGCAGAGGTCGAGGCGGCGGCCTGCGCCGTCGAGCTGGTGCACGTGTACTCGCTGGTCCACGATGATCTGCCGGCTATGGACGATGACGATCTGCGCCGGGGTAGACCGACCTGTCACAAAGCCTACGACGAGGCGACGGCCGTCCTGGTGGGCGACGCACTGCAGCCCCTCGCGTTTCAACTACTCGCCCGCGATCCCGCCCTGCCCGCCGCGCCAACAATACGTCTGCGACTGATCGAATTGCTGGCGCAGGCCAGTGGCACCTTTGGCATGGCGGGAGGTCAGGCGATCGATCTCGCCGTGCAGGGCAAGCAGCTCGCTGTTGCGCAGGTGGAGGAAATGCATGCCCGCAAGACCGGCGCGCTGATCCGCGCCAGCGTGCTGATGGCGGCGGCCTGCGTACCCTCGCTCGATGCTCGTCTGTACGAGGCACTGAGCGGTTTTGCGACTCCAGTCGGCCTGGCATTCCAGATTCAGGACGACTTGTTGGACGTGCTCGGAGATCCCTCGACCCTGGGCAAGGCGACCGGCGCGGACCGCGAGCGAGCAAAGCCCACCCATCCGGCGGTCATCGGCATCGCGGCGTCGCAGGAGCGGGTGCGCCTGCTGCACGGCCAGGCGCTCGAGGCCCTGGCGCCTTTTGGGCAGCGCGCGGCGCCCCTGCGCTCGCTGGCTGCCTGGTTGCTCACGCGGCGTTTCTGACTTCATCATGCGTTTCGATTCCGGCATGACCGACGAGGTCTACCAGGAGCAGATACTCCCCCACGTGTCGCGCACCTTTGCGCTCACGATTCCCCAGTTGCCGCCGGGCCTGCGGACCGCGGTGACCAGCGCTTATCTGTTGTGCCGGATCGCCGACACGATCGAGGACGAGCCGGCGCTGTCGGCTGCCGAAACCTTCGCTTTCCTCCAGCGCTTCACCGCAGTGGTGTACGGCCGGGAGGAAGGGGCGTTGCTGGCGCGCGAGCTCGAGCCGCGGCTCTCGGACCGGACCCTGCCGGCCGAGCGCGATCTGGTGCGCAACATGGAGCGGGTCGTGCGCATGACCGCGCGTCTTCATGAGCAGCAGCGTGCCGCAATCCACCGTTGCATCGAGGTGATGTGCTACGGCATGCATCGCTTCCAGTCCACCGCCAGCCTGCGCGGTCTGCCCCTGTCAAGTGACCTGGACAGCTACTGCTACTATGTCGCCGGTGTCGTGGGTGAAATGCTCACCGAGCTGTTTTGCGGCCACTCGCCGCGCATCTCGCAGCGGCGCGCGGCACTGCATGGTCTCGCCGTATCCTTCGCACAAGGGTTGCAGATGACGAACATCCTGAAGGACGTCTGGGAGGACCGCCGCCGCGGGGCCTGCTGGTTGCCGCAGGAGCTCTTCACCGGGCACGGCGTCGACCTCGCGCAGCTGTCCCCGGAGCGCTACGACGCCCGATTCCATGCCGGCGTGCGCGAGCTGATCGGCGTGGCTCATGCCCATCTGCGCAACGCCCTGTCCTTCACCTTACTGATTCCCGGCGAGGAGCCGGGCATCCGGCGTTTCTGTCTGTGGGCCATCGGTCTTGCCGTGCTCACACTGCGCAACATCGAGCGCACTCCGCAATTCACGGCCGGCTCGCAGGTGAAGGTGTCACGCGCGGCGGTCGGCATGACTCGAATACTCACGAGTCTGGCGGTGCGCAGCGACCGGATACTGCTGCGCCTTTTCGAGCGCGCCGCCAGGGGTCTGCCGCTCGCGGCGCCATCGGCCGTCAGACAGCCTGCCCGCCCGGCCATGCTCGCCGCTCACACACCGGATCCGGCGGCGGCGGAATACAGCCGGCGGGGTCTGCGCTCGCAGCTGGAAGGCTCGAGTGGCCGCTCCGACGGGAGCCCGGTACCGTGAGTCGCGGCTCGCCCACGCGGGATTCGTTGGCGGCGGCGCCGAATGCGGCGCGCTCCGAGGCGCCCGCGCACAAGGTTCACCGGCTCACGGAATTCTCGCCGCTGGATCGCACGATCGCCGCCGCGCGCGACGCGCTGATCAGTCTGCAGAGTTCACAGGGGTACTGGCTGTTCGAGCTGGAGGCGGACTGTACCATTCCCGCCGAGTACCTCCTGATGATGCACTTCCTGGAGGAAATCGATGCTCCTCTGGAGGCGAAACTCGCAGCTTATCTGCGCGCTCGTCAGGCCGAGCATGGCGGTTGGCCTCTGTACCACGGTGGCGAGTTCGACATGAGCTGCAGCGTCAAGGCGTACTTCGCCCTGAAGCTCGCGGGCGACAGCCCCCTGGCGCCCCACATGGTGCGGGCGCGCGCAGCAATTCTGCAGCGCGGCGGCGCGGCCCGGTCCAACGTGTTCACGCGCATCACACTCGCGCTGTTCGGGCAGATTCCATGGCGCGGCGTGCCCTATATTCCAGTCGAGATCGTGCTCCTGCCGCGCTGGTTTCCCTTCCATCTGAACAAGGTCTCCTACTGGTCGCGCACGGTGATGGTGCCGCTTCTCATTCTATGCACGCGCAAGCCCCTCGCCGCAAACCCACGCAAGGTGCAGATTCGCGAGTTGTTTACGACGCCGCCCGAGCAGGAGCGCCACTATTTTCGACGCCCCGGCGGGCGCGCCGACATTCTGAGCCTGGTCTTTCTGGCGCTCGACCGGCTGGGCCGCATGATCGATCCGCTGGTGCCCAAGGCTATGCGCGCGTACGCCACGCGCCGCGCGGAGGCCTGGGTGCTCGAACGGTTGAACGGCGAGGACGGCCTCGGTGCCATCTTTCCCGCCATGGTCAACGCGCTCGAAGCGCTGGCGGTCCTCGGCTATGCCAGCAGCGACCCGCGGCGGCTCGCCGCCAAGCGTGCCCTCGAGAAGCTTCTGGTGGTCAACGCGTCCAGCGCCTATTGCCAGCCGTGTGTGTCACCGGTTTGGGATAGCGCCCTGGCGAGCCTCGCGCTGCAGGAGACCGGCGGCGCTGCCGCACTCGCCGCTTCGGTGCTTGCGCTTGATTGGCTGCAGCCGCTGCAGCTCCCCGACGACCCCGGAGACTGGCGCGTGCGCCGACCGCGTCTGGCTGGCGGCGGTTGGGCCTTTCAGTTCTCGAACAGTCATTATCCCGACCTTGACGACACGGCCGTCGTCGCCTGGTCGATGCACCAGGCGAGCAATTCGGCACACTACTCACATAACGTTCAGTGCGCCCTGGATTGGCTCGTCGGTATGCAGAGCCGCAACGGCGGATTCGCTTCGTTCGACGTCGACAACACTCATTACTACCTCAACGAGATTCCATTCGCGGATCATGGCGCGCTCCTGGATCCGCCTACGAGCGATGTCACCGCCCGAGTGGTGACGGTGCTGGCGCGGGTCGGCCGTCCCCAGGACCAGGCGGCGCTCGGGCGGGCAATCGCTTTCTTGCGCGCGGAGCAGGAGGCGGACGGCTCGTGGTTCGGCCGCTGGGGCACGAACTACATTTACGGTACCTGGTCGGTACTGACTGCGTTCGCGCAGGCGGGCATCAGCCCGGATGATCCCGCTACGCGCCACGCCGTGAGTTGGCTGGTAGCCCGGCAGCATGCAGACGGCGGCTGGGGCGAGACCAATGACAGCTACGCGGACCGGCATCTGGCAGGGGGAAAATCGGCGAGCACTCCCCACCAGAGCGCCTGGGCCCTGCTGGGGCTGCTCGCGGCCGGGGAAGCCGGCTCCAATGCGGTGCGGCGCGGTATTGAATACCTGTTGCGCACCCAGCAGGACGACGGTCTATGGAGTGATCCGAGCTTCACCGCGCCGGGGTTTCCGCGAGTGTTCTACCTCAGATATCACGGCTATTGCGGTTACTTTCCTCTTTGGGCGCTGGCGGCGTACCGCACCCTGACACGGCTCGGAACCACGCATTGAATGTCGTCGGCATCGTCTCGGCTCTCGCGGTCGAGGCGCGCCATCTTGGTCCCGCGGCGCAGCGGCGCGGGGCGCTCGCATCCCTCGCAGACGGAACGCTACTGGCGGTGAGCGGGATCGGCGGCAGCGCTGCGGCGCGTGGCGCGCGCGCTCTCATCGACGCTGGCGCAACGGCACTCATCAGCTGGGGTATGGCCGGGGGACTCGATCCGGCGCTCGCTGCCGGGACAATATTCCTGCCGAGCGAGGTGATCTCGCGCGATGGCACGGCTCTCATGACGGCGCGCTACTGGCGAGAGCGCTTAAGCGCTGCGCTGGCTGCGCACCGCCCAGTGGCGTGCGGCAAGCTGCTGACGAGCCCACGAGCGCTCGGATCCATCGCTGACAAGGCCGCGGCCTTTCGCGACACCGGTGCCGCAGCGGTGGACATGGAAAGTCTCGCGGTCGCGGAGGTTGCCCGCTCCCATGGGCTGCCATTCATTGCCGTGCGAGTGATCGTGGATACCGCCGAAGATATCCTGCCTCGGGCCGTGCTGGCCGCCGCCTGCAGCTCGGGACGTCTGCCGATCGGGCGCCTGCTCGCCTCATTCGCGCTGGCGCCCGCTGATCTTGCGGCGCTCATCCGCCTTCTGCCGCAGTATCGTGCCGCACGGCGCTCTCTGGGGGCCGTTGCGCACGCCGGCACTCCGGCGCGGCATGCGTTCCCGATCGTGCCAGACGCCGCCATCTCATGAGGGCGCTGGTCACAGGCGCGACTGGCTTCATCGGCTCGGCGGTCGCCAGGGCCCTGGTGGCGGCGGGCTGGCAGGTCCGTGCGCTGGTGCGCGCCGGCTCCGATCACCGCAATCTGCAAAACCTTCCCGTAGACATGGTCGCGGGAGATCTGGCGGACGGCGCATCGCTCGATCGCGCCCTCGCGGATTGCCAGGCGCTGTTTCATCTCGCTGCGGACTACCGCCTCGGGGCGCTCGAGCCGCAGCAGCTGTATCGGACCAACGTGGATGGAACCCGCAGTATCCTCGATGCCGCCCGCCGGGCCGCAGTCTCGCGCGTCGTCTATACGAGCAGTGTCGCCACGATCGGCTTGCCTGAGGACGGCTCACCCGGCACGGAGCAGACACCGGTAGCGCTCGCCGACATGATTGGCCACTACAAGCGCTCGAAGTACCTGGCCGAGCAGCTCGCATGCAGTGCGCCGCAGACCGGCACTTCCGTGGTCATCGTCAATCCGTCGACACCGATCGGGCCGGGCGACGTAAAGCCCACGCCGACGGGCCGGATCGTCCTGGACGCCGCGTGCGGGCGGATGCCCGCATACCTCGACACGGGACTCAACATCGTGCACGTCGATGACGTCGCTGCCGGGCACCTGCTGGCGTTTCATCGCGGGCGAGCCGGTGAGCGCTACATTCTGGGTGGGCAGGACATGATGCTGCGAGATATTCTCGCGGCGATCGCGCTCCTGGTCGGTCGCAAGGCGCCGCGCATTCGTTTGCCGCATGCAGCGGTACTGCCGCTCGCCTATGCGGCCGAGGCCTTTGCCAGGATCACCGGGCGCACCACTCGAATTACGCTCGAGGGCGTGCGCATGGCGCGCAAGCGCATGTTCTTCTCGAGCGACAAGGCGGTCCGCGAGCTCGACTACCGGTGGCGAGCGCCGGGCCAGGCATTCGAGGATGCCGTGCAGTGGTTTCGCGAGCAGGGGTATCTGCGTTGACTCAGATTCGAATCGTGAGCGCCGCGGCAGCCGCGCTGGCGAAGGCGAGCGCCGCCGCAGTCAACATCACCAGCCGCGCCGTCGCAACCGCCGAATCGGCGACCAGAGTGCCGAGCACCGCAATCACCAGCAGGCTGGCCACCGCGGCCACTACGTTGTTGATGCCGGAAGCGACGCCCGTTTCCTGCTCCTTTACGGAGTTGATGACGGTGGTCGTGAGCGGCGCCACGGTGATGGCCATTCCGAAGCCCAACAGGATCATTGGCCCGAGGTAGACCCAGTAGCGCTGCTCGGCGCTGACGAGGGCGAGCAGCGCGAAGCCGACGGCCGCAATGAGCGGCCCGATGATGAGCGGCCGCCGTGCACCAAAGCGGTCGACCAGTCCTCCGGACCAGCGCGACAGCACTGCCAGAACGAGCGTGAACGGCAAATAGACGGCGCCGGCGGCGGTCGCTGAAAACCCATGCGCCTGGATCAGAAGAAACGGCAGGAAAAAGAACGCGCCACCGAGTGCGCCGTACAGAAATAGTGTGAGTAGGTTGACGCCGCTGAAGCTGCGCGAATCAAACAGTCTGAGCGGCATCATCGGCGCACGGCTGCGGCGCTCTTCCAGCACCAGCCACAACAATAGCAGCGCACCTGCCGTCAGCGATGCGACAACAGTCGCATCCCGCCAGCCGAGACTGGAAGCGGCGATCAGCCCGTATACCAGACTGCCCAGCCCGCCGAACGCCAACACGGCGCCGCGCCAATCCAGGCCGGCGTGCGCAGCAGGGTCGCCGCTTTCCGGCAGATGGCGCACCGCAATCCACAACGTTGGAATGGCGATCAGCGGATTAATCAGAAATATCGCGCGCCAGGAAAGATGATCGATGAGCCAGCCCCCGAGCAGTGGCCCGGCACCGGCGGCGAGCGCGGAGGCGCCCGACCAGATTCCGATCGCCGCACCGCGTTCCTGCTCGTCGAACGCTGCGCCGATGATCGCCAACGAGCAGGGGATGAGCAGCGCCGCCGCTACGCCCTGGATGGCGCGCGCGGCGATCAGCGCTGCAATGTCCGGCGCGAAACCGCAGGCGATCGAGGCCAGCGTGAAGCTGACAATGCCGATCAGAAAGATCACGCGGCGCCCGAAGCGGTCCGCGGCGGCGCCGCCAATCAGCAGCAGAGCGGACATGCACAGCGTATAGGCATTGATGACCCATTGCATCGCCGCAAGCGTGGTATGGAGATCGGCCTCGATCGTCGGCAGCGCAACGTTGACGACGGATTCATCGACGAACGCCATGGTCGATCCCAACACCGCCGCGGCCAGCACCCAGGTCTTGTCCCGCTTGGGGCAGGCGGAGGTGCCGCGGGTGGAGCGAATGACTTGCGCGGCGCAGGGCTGGGCCTTCGAATTGATCACGTGTTGCCGCTCTATCCGGGCATGCCGGGGAGCCATGGTACACCGGCCGCGCGCCGCGATGGCGAGCGCTTCTCTGTAGGCTCGGCCGGTGCCATAGTTCTGCACCAGACGACGGAGCAAAGCTCATGATCATCCGTAGCGCGATCGCGTGGCTGTCCTCGTTCGCGTGCTCGGCCGCGTTGGCGCAGCCCCCGGCTGCCGGCGCTGAGACGGGACCCTACGATTTGCTCATCAGCGGCGGGATCGTCTATGACGGCTCGGGAGGCGCCCCCTTCGTCGGCGATGTGGCCGTCAAGGGCGATCGCCTGGCTTACGTCGGACCGCACGCGCCGGCAGCGGCGCGCGAACGGATCGATGCGCACGGCAAGGCGGTGGCGCCGGGCTTCATCAACATGCTGGCGCATCCGGAGGAGTCGCTGCTCGCGGACGGGCGGGCGCTGAGTGACCTGCGCCAGGGGGTGACCCTCGAAGTGCTGGGCGAAGACTCGATGGGGCCGCTGACCGCGGCAATGAAACGCCTCGCAACCGAGCGGCAGGCGGACATTCGCTACACCATCGACTGGACGACGCTCGGGGAGTATCTGCACAGGCTCGAGCGGCGCGGCATCGCACCGAACGTCGCCTCCTTCGTCGGGGCCGGCACGGTGCGCACCAACGTGCTCGGCGAGCGTGACGTGCAGCCGACGCCGGCGCAGCTGGCGCAGATGCGCGCGCTGGTGCGTCAGGCCATGGAGGAGGGGGCGCTCGGCGTGACCACCGCGCTCATCTACAGCCCCAATGACTATGCCAAAACGCCCGAGCTGATGGCGCTGGCGAGCGAGTCCGCCCGCTGCGGTGGCATCTACAGCGTACACATGCGCAGCGAAGGGGATCGGCTGATCGAGGCGGTGCAGGAGACGATTGCCATCGCCCGGACTTCCGGAGCACCGGCGGAGATCTATCACCTGAAGGTCGCCGGCAAACGCAACTGGAACAAGCTGGATGCGCTCATCAACGAGGTGGAGGCGGCGCGCGCAGCGGGGACCCGCATCACCGCGGACATGTACGTGTATACGGCGGGCGCGACGGGTTTCGATGCCGCCATGCCTCCCTGGGTGCAGGACGGAGGCCTGGAAGCATGGATCACACGGCTCAAGGACCCGGCGGTTCGTACCCGCGTGTTGGCCGAGATGCGCGATCCGGCGCCCGCCTGGGAGAACCTCTATGGGGCGGCCGGCGCGGCCGGCACGCTGCTGCTCGGCTTCAAGAACCCGGCGCTCAAGCCCCTCACCGGCAAGACGCTGGCGGAAGTGGCGCAGCAGCGCGGCGTGAGCCCCGAAGGCGCCGTGATCGACCTGGTGGTGCAGGACGGTTCGCGCGTCGCGGTGGCCTATTTCCTCATGTCGGAAGAGAACGTGCGCCGCGAGGTCGCGCTGCCGTGGGTGAGTTTCGATTCGGATGCCGACGCCCCCGCGCCCGAAGGGGTTTTCCTGAAATCCAGTCGCCACCCGCGCACCTACGGCAATTTCGCCCGGGTGCTCGCGAAGTATGTGCGCGAGGAGCGGGTGCTCACGCTCCAGGAAGCGATTCGCAAGCTCGCGGCGCTGCCGGCGACGACGCTGTCGCTCACGGATCGCGGCATGCTGAAGGCGGGCGACTTCGCCGACATCGTGGTGTTTGATCCGCAGACCATTCAGGACCACTCGACCTACGAGCGTCCCCAGCAACTGGCGACCGGTGTGGATGATGTGTGGGTGAACGGGGTGCGGGCGCTGCGCCATGGCGAGGCCACCGGCGCCGCCAGCGGTCGGGCGGTGCGCGGACGCGCCTGGACCGGCGCGGCTGGCGGCGGCTGTCGCGCCGGCGCGCGCGAGTGGACCTGGAGCCGGTGAAGGTTTCGCCGCTCCAGCCGCCGCGCCCGATGATCGACACCGGGCGCGGACCGGCGGCCGCTGCGCCGCGCGACCGCTGGTACGTGCTGGCGGTCCTGACAGTGGTGTACGCGCTCAATATCGCGGACCGTTTCTCGATCTCCACGCTCCTCGAACCCATCCGGCAGGAGTTCCGGCTCACCGACACCGGCATCGGCCTGCTCACCGGCTGGGCGCTGGCCATGTTCTACGTGACGGTCGGAATCCCGGTCGCCGCGCTCGCCGATCGCGCCAACCGCCGCAACATTCTCGCACTCGCACTCGCCGTCTGGTCCGGGATGACGGTCCTGTGCGGTCTCGCTCAGAACTACTGGCAGCTGCTGCTGGCGCGCTTCGGAGTCGGCATAGGCGAGGCCGGCGGCACGCCCCCCTCCACCTCGATGCTCGCCGACAAGTTTCCCCCGGCGAGCCGTCCCATGGCCAACACCATCTACGCGCTCGGTACCTGCCTGGGGGCGGCGCTCGGCTCGCTGGTGGCCGGGGCGGTCGCCGAGCGCAGCGGCTGGCGGGCGGCGTTTCTGGTGCTCGGGATTCCGGGGCTGCTGGTCGCGCTGCTGGTGTGGTCGACGGTGCGTGAGCCGCGCCGCGGCCAGCTCGATTCCAGCGCCGTTGGAAACCAGCCCGTTAAGCTCCTGACGACGCTGCGTTTCATCGCCCGACAGCGC
>WNFQ01001012.1_pt1 | contig 19624 bp, 12 predicted proteins | sample 5400171 | NCBI WGS metagenome assembly WNFQ01 (sample SAMN13153356, study PRJNA577476) | soil metagenome | isolation source: 20 cm soil under Madrone tree | place: USA:California | collected 2016-06-14 | reverse complement strand
CCCGGCAACTCCGATACTGGCTACTAGACAGACCGCGAGGATCAAACCTGGTCTGACCCGAATGACTGATGTGAAGTAACGTGCGACGTCAGCCTGCTTCAACATGTCCGTCTCTCCTTTGTTGGCTTAACAACTCATCGACGCTTTCTGTTGCCTTTCTTTCAGGCCTACTCTCGAAGTCCGTAACAAGCTGGAAAATTCAAGCCAGGCTGAATTTCTTGAACCTGGCTTGTCCCCGAAATCGACGTCGTCACTTCAAGCTCACGAGTTGCGCCGTAACCGTTTTGGTAAGTGGATTAGCCGTGAAGCGCATGACGGCTGTGACCTTACTCAGCGGCAAGAGATTGGTCGGAACGCTGCTACCTGATGGCGGCGGTTGCGAACCTCCGGCTGGCGCCGCGCTCGAACTGGAACCTCCGCCTGTCCCGACATAAGCCGTCACGACCGCGTCGTAGGTAAACATTTCTGACGCGTTGTCCTGGAAACGAAGAGTGCGTGTCCCCGTTACTTCAGCCGGCGTGAACTGCTCGTCCGCGCCGATGTTTTGTGAATAGCCGAACAGCGCCGCATTGGGCGCGGACTTTCCGTTCTTGCCATTGTCGGCGTTGACGACACTGATTGTGCCCGAAGCGGAATTGATGCCAATGACATTCAGATCGACCAGCGGCAGATAAGTCTGCGCCGAATTATTGGTTAGCGACAGATTGAGCTGAAAGACACCGCCTGTCAGAGAGACGTTCGATACAGCCTGGTTTACCAGACTGGTGATATCGACTTTCGTCCGTTGACTTACAACGATTTTTGAAGCATTGCTGCCGGCAGTCACGTACTTCCCAATCTGCCCGGCAGTTATCCCGCGTACGCGGAAGAAGTATTGGCCGTCTGCCTGATTGGTCAGCGTGTAACTGGTCGTGCTGCCATCGACGTCGGCGAGGATCTCCCAATTCTGATTGTCGGTCGATTTCTCGATCTCGAATCCCTGCTCGCCGCCCTGCGGTGTCCAGCTGATAGGGAAGTTGCCGGTGAACTTCACTTGATTGCCCTGCGGGTCGACATAGTCGCCTGAGATAGGGGCCAGTGCCGGTGGCAACATGTTTCCGTGGGTCCGCGTGCTGGTAATGGTGAAGTTGGTAGCCGCGCATTGGTTTCCGTCAACTCGATAGGTGTAGGTGCCGGGCCGATTGACCGTAATAGCGCTCACGCGCTGCGCGCCGCTGGAGTTGGCGGAGTGGGCAATTCTCTTTCCATCCGGGTCGAGCAGAAAGAAATCCAGCTCGACGTTCTGGTTTACAATCTGGTTGCTTACGACCGGGGTCGGAAAGTAGTCAAGTTCGGCCTCGAGCCTGGATGTGGTGGAGTCCACCGTCACCGGTATGTCGACGAAATCCACTCCAGGTTGTACTTCAAGATCGAGGTCCCCAACCGCGACGGTACCAGTGAACGTGTTGGTATCCGTACTGGTGGTAAGCGGAAGTGAAAAGACGGGCTTGTAATAGAACGGCATGCGCAAACTCTCGTTGCCGTCACTACGTCGGGCCGTAACGTACCACTGCGTTTCAATCGGACGGGTTGAGAAAGTAACCTGGTTGCCGTTGTCGATCGTAATCGGAAGATTCGGATCGCGAATCAGATTGCCGTCAAACGTTGTGTTCACGGTAAAGCTCGCTGACCCATGAGCGGGCACCGTCACGCTGGCGGGCGACGTCGCCACACTAATGCCGTTGATTTGCAAGTCCTGATTGTTTGCGACCCCCAGGTTGTAAGTTCCACCCTGACCTGAAAGATCCTGAATCGTAACGGTGACGCTTTGGGTGCTGGTCACGCGATTGTTCGCGACCGGCACTTCGCCGTATGAATGACTGCCGAGAATAAACGATCCCTTCCCGTCATCCTCCGTGGATCCCATCAGCGCCTTTATGGTGGCTGCGTGGTAAACATCGATGAGCCCACCACCCTGTGCAGTGATCGAATCAGCCGAACCGTCTGCCTTCGGTGTTCCGTTCGAATCGCGCATGTTGGTTGCAGCATTGATCATCGCTGTGCGAATCATGTCCGGCGTCCAATCCGGATGAGCTTGTCTGATTAGTGCGACTGAGCCGGCGGTGTGCGGCGTTGCCATGCTGGTGCCGCTGATGGTTGCGTACATTGGACCTGAGTTCGCGAGCGCCCATACGACGCTTGCAGTAGGAGCAGCGGCTAGAACGTTAACGCCTGGAGCGGAGATGTCCGGCTTGACCTGGCCGAAGCCCTGCACGGGTCCTCGAGAGCTGAAATCGGCGACGTCGCCGACGAAGAGATCGGCGAACCTCGGGTTCATCCGCATCGGAAGATCTGAGATCGCGCCATTTGTATTGGCCACGTGGGAAGCAAGGACTGCGAAGTCAGTGCTGGAAATGGTCGCGGCCGGAATAAGTGTCTTGACGCCGTTTACTGCCCCTCGATCGTCGGCAATGATCATACCCACGGCGCCGGCATTCTGAGCTTGTAGTGCGATGTCGAAAAAAAGCCCGCCCACTACCAGGTTGTTCACGAGAGCAATTCGACCCGACACTGTTGCGGGCCAGGTTCCGGTCGGGTTATCAACATAGACATAACGCTGCGCCAATGAGTTGTCAGGCAATCCCGCGCTCCCGGACATCGCAAAGAGTTTCAAGCGACTTGTCCCTGGAGCAGTGGAAAAGTTATTAGCTGGTGTCACCGCGCCCGTGGTCGCAGCGCTAACGGCGGTATCGACCAGCAAGTCCGTGGACCAATCGCCACCTGACCCCGGGTCAGTGTTCGCAGCTGGCGAGAGAACTCGGCGACCTGCTGCCGGCGCGCCAACCGTTCCCTCTCCGGGACCGGAATTGCCGGCCGCGGCCACTACTGAGCAGCCCAGCAAGGTCGCGTTGTCGGAAGCAACTGCGGTCGGTTCATCCGGACCTCCTCCGCCTCCCAGGCTCATGTTGATGACGTTGGCTATCGGCTTCGGCTGAAGGTCGATCGTTTGCGGCGACACCGCGTCCTCGATACTCATGATGATGGTGGAAGACAAACATCCGCCTAAGCCGATGCCGGCGATCGCAGTGACTTCGCCTGCAGTTGACAGCGAGTCGCTGCACACTTTGTAGCTCATCAACTTCGCTTGTGGCGCGACACCATGGATTGGAATGTCGTCCGCAGTTCCAGGAATGCCGTCGGGCCCCGGCGCATTCGCCAGATAACCGGCCGCCTCTGAAGCCACGTGCGTGCCGTGGCCAAATCCGTCGGTGACGATGTCCGCCAACGGTAACGAGTAGACGACCTTTTGGTTTGATGGGATTGAAGCTGAGTTTAATCCTATGCCCAATCGCGGCGGAGTGGGATCGCCACCGAACATTGGATGCGTCCAATCAATGCCCGTATCAATGACGGCAATGTAGATCCCCTGGCCTTCGTCGCCATCAGGAAAGCTCGCAAACGGCGTCATGTTGTTAGGATTTTTGCCGTAGAGTTGGGGGGCGCGAATATAGGGCACGCTCTTGAACAAGTCGGGATGGAAAACGCGATTCGAATGGACCGCCTTTACCCCGGACATCCTGGTGATCGCCGGCAGTGCTGCTTCAGGAACTGTCAACGCCATGCCGTTGTAAACCAGCGTGTATCGCAGAGCGACGTTTCCCGCGACATTCCCCGCAGTGTCTTTCACGGCGATCGTCTGTAACTGATAATTTATTCCGTTGCTCTTCAGAGTATTGAGAAACTGATTCTGGGCCGCAGCCAGATTGTTGCGGTACGCTTGAATCTGATCGTTTGAAGGCAAGGCGCCGCTCTGCTTGAGCTTCGCTGAGTAAACCGACGCCGGATCGTCGCGAAACTCGACGATGACGGAAACGGTACCGGTGTTTACGCCTGCGCGCGAAATAAGGAACGGCACGGAGACCAGGCTGGCGACGATTGCGGCCCCGGCGACGAATCTTAGAAGACGAAACATGATGGAAACCTCCTCAGCGTTTCAAGAAAATCGGGCTAAAGGAACGATTCGAAGGTTACTGAGATGGCCTTGAGAAATTCTTGAGTAAAGCTTGAGAACAGACTTGAGGCGAGGCGGCAAGAGAAATGCAATCGTTTTGAAAGGCGAGTGTCAGAAGCCCTCGCGTAACCAAGGGCAACGCTCGTCAGTGAGCTATCGACGTGCTCGTCACATCAGTGTTGGCGCATGAGGCCTCGCTGACGGTCGGGCTGCTGATTCGCCGGTTATGAAAAAGGCCTTCCGCGATGACGGAAGGCCTTTGCCAGTCTATTTGAGATTTCAAATTTCAGATTTGAGATCTCAGCAGTTTTTTTCTGGAGTTCACTTCTTCACCTGCCAAGTCAGAGTATTCAGCAACGGATTATATGTGACGCTGAACACCATGTTCGTGACGGTGCTGGTCGGACTCGTTCCCGAGCCGGAAGTTCCGCCGCTCGAAGTTCCGGCGGGTGAACTGCTGCTGCTCGATGAACTCGAGCTGGTTCGCGCCAGGTTACCGATCACGTTGAAAGTCACTGTGAAAGGCTCGTTCGCCGAGTTGTTGAATCTCAGCAGTCGGGCCGCTGAGTTTTCATTAACCGACAGCACGTTGTCGGCGCCGACACTGCTGCTGTAATCCCAATTGGCTCCGGCTCCGATTTGGCCGTTGTCGGCGTTGTTCACTTTGACTCTACCGGACGCCGAAGTCAGTTGCGCGATCTCAGCTCGCAAAGGAGTGAAGATCGTTTGCGCTGAAGTATTCTTCATCGTCAGGTTGAACGAGCTGATGCCCGCGGCAGACGCCGGATTGGCCGCTTGCAGGCTAACCAGTGAATTGATCAGCCCCTCGATGAAGGGTGAACAGTCGACGTTGCCCGCGATGGTATAAGTCGCCGCCGGATAGCTGTTGTCTGTCTGCGCTTTAACGAATGTATGATCCACGAAGAGGTTCGATCGTTCCAGTTTGCTCTGAGCGGAGCCCGGCACGTCTGCGGTAAGCGTCCTGCCGTTAACCGCGCCAAGCAGATCTCCGGGTTGCGGATAGCCAACCGCCCACTTCGGCACATAGATCGTGATCGTTCCATCAGCGTTGTAATTGCTTCCCGCCAATGCGTCGCCGCGTCTGGTCTCCGAGATAACGAACACCGCCGGCACACCCGCGTCGGCCAGCGTGCCGTATTCGAATTTCGGTACTCCGTCGGGACCGGTCGTCATGCCCACGTAATACTGTTGGGCGCCTGAATCGAATGCTTCGGCTGAGAACGAGTCCCATACAACTCGCCAACGGCTGTTCGCTGGAATACTCGCTAGGCTGTTCACCTTCAGCTTGAACATCAGGCTATCCGTTCCCGGAGGTTCACCGACCGCGACGTAATCGATGAGCAGAGCAGCCGGCGTGTTGGTGCCGGCATTGGCTTCCGGATGCGCAGGATCGTTCTGATGGACGATGACGCCACTGCAGGTGTCACCGACATAAGGAGCGGCCACCTCGTTAGCGGCGCACGATGCTCCGGCTGAGTTCACAGCCAGGACTTTGTAGTAGTAAGTCTTGCTCGTGTCGGTTGCTGAAGTATCGTCGAACCTGGTTTGATTTCCCGGAACTGTCGTCAGCAGGATTTCCGCGCCGCTCGCCGGGCCTCTCATGATCTTATAACTGGTGATCGCTGAGTTGCCGTTGTCGGCTTCTGACCATGCGAGGTGGACTACGTTGCCTATGCGCCGCGTAGTTAATGACGGCACGCCGGGTTTGGCGAAGGCGGTCTGCGGATCAAAAGCCGCGAAGAGTCGCCGGCCACTGGATTGGCGCGCGATTGTGGCCGCCGCGCTATAGGCGTTGCCCTTGGCGCCGGCCGCTGCCTGCGCGCAGTTGCCGCCTTCGCAACCATTGACATAGCCCACCAGCACGCGGCCTTCGCGATCGAGGGTCATGTCAAAGAAGTCCAGCAGATTGCGACAGATATTGGCGCCGCCCTTGGCCCAAATGCAGCCGCGTTGCAGCGGCGCGTTTGGAGTTGCGTCGGTGGTCGTCCACGTTTGACCGCCATCGAAAGTGTTGGCGATGTACAAATGCCATTCGCCGTCAAACGTCGGCAGCAGCGCATCTCCGGGAGTGGTCGTGCCATAGAACGCGACGGCCGCGCGGCCCGCGTCACCGGCGATCGCCGCCGGATATCTAATGTTCTGCAGACCATAAACCGCGGCGACGTCGCCGAGATTCTGCCAAGTGGCGCCGTGATCGTCCGACGTAAGCACCGCCGCCGCGGTGTCTTCGTTCGCGATGATGTAGTAGACGCGTCCGTTGGCATCCACTGCGACGGCTGGATCCTGGAAGCTGACTGACGGCTTGGTCTTGATGCCGTTGCTCTCCACATGGCGAATGGTCCAGGTGGTGCCATTGTCCAGAGAAACAATCAGGCTGCCTTCACCACCGCACTGATTGAACGGCACGTACACGGCCCCGTCTTTTGGCGAAACTTTTACGTGACCGTGCAAACCTCCGCAAACGTTAAGTGGCGGTGTGGTGAGCGGCACCGAAGGACCGAAGGTCAATCCGCCGTCGTCGCTGCGTGAACAGAATGAAGGTGGTCCGGTATTCGGGACGCCTTCCTGTGAACAATAGTAGACCGCATTTGGGTACAGGCCCGGCACGTTTGTCGGTCTGGTTAAGGGGGCCGCGAACGGACCGCCGCCGATAGTTTGGTGATCGACACCCGAAGCAATGCCGCTGCCTTGGGTTGGTATCCATGTCTTGCCGTCATCGTCAGAGAAAGAGGTCTTGCACGACGGCGACAGCAGCGTAAGTTCGCCCGCGAAAGTGCGACCTGTTTGTGGATCAGTAAAGCCGATCGGATCGGAGTTCACTGCCAGCGAGGTCGGCGCCTGCCGGTTTACCCAGGTTGACGTCTGGCCATTCGCGGGACAACTGTCATTGAAACTGACGAACAGAGTTTGCAGATCAGACTGATAACTCGTCACGCCGCTCTTCCAGTTGTTACCGATCGAAGGCTCGCCTGCGCCGCGCCCCATGTACTCGACCGAGTTAGGCTGTTGTCCGGCTGAGGTAACCAGTGTGGGAGTTAGCACTCCCGGCGCGATGAAGTTCTCGAAGCCAATCTTAGGACCGTTATCCAGATTCGCGGCCGGGATTAACCGTGGCGCCGGCGTTGCAGTCGGCGCGGGACCCAAATCAAACAGCCGAGTCAATTTGATCGTTCCCGTAAAGGGCGAGTTGTTCCCGTTGTCGAAGGGCACGACATAGATCGTGTAAGTTCCATTGGTAACCTGGAACCTCGCCACTTCGGGATTGGTCGAGCCATCGCCCCTCGAAACCATTGAGCCCGTTACTTCGTCGGGTTGGTACACGTAGAGATCGTAATCGCCATTGCCTTTGGCCCAACTGACGTTGACCGTGACCGCGTACAAGGTCTGATCACTGGCGGGCAGCGAAACGTTAAGCGCAAACTGATCGCAAGTTCCCGAAGCACACGCCGGCGGAGTATTGCCGGCCGGTGACGACGGATTCGGCGCGCTGAAAGGTCCACCGCAGTAATCGATGTTGGCATTCGTAAGCGAAACTGTGCCCGAATGCGGTGACGTGCAAGGATTGGGTGTCGGCGTGGGCGTCGGAATACCGTTATCAAACGCTGCGAACAAGCCTTTGCCGCCGGACTGCCGTGCGATGGTCGCTTTTTGCGTGTAGTCGTTTGCTCCGCCTTGAATACACGTCTGAGTAATGCAGCCGTCCGGGTACGCCACCAGCACGCGTCCCTGGTGATCGACGATCGCGTCGATGAAGTCGAGCAGGTTTCGATCGTCGGGAATACGACCGCAAATGATCGTGCCTGAGTTGCAGATCGATCCGCGCTGGACTGGATCGTTAGGAGTTACGTCCACTGTCATCCAGGTATTGCCGCTGTCATAGGTGTAAGCAACGTAGAGATGCCAAACTCCCGGAAAGCCTGTGTTGGTCGAGAAATTCGTGTAGTCCTGATAATAACCACCGCTTGGCGTTCCCATGAAAGCAAATGCTGCGCGATCGTCATCGCCTGCTACCATTGCCGGGAAAGTCACGTTCTTAATTCCGAATGGCGTGCCTACGTCCTGGCTCGGGCTCCAGACGATTTTGTGATTAGACTTATCCAGATGACCTACCGCGGCCGATGGCGCGCCGTTGCTGTTGGCATAGCCGTAGTAAATCGTCCCATTCGCACCGATGCCAATCGATGGATCGACAATTCCGGGCGCGGGATTGCTGTCCGGAACCAGCTGCGGCTGTGACCAGGTGACGCCATTGTCTTCTGAGAAGACCAGGGCCTGTCGCGCGGTCGCGGTCGGAAAGTTTCCGATCGTTTGCGCGCCTGCCGATGAGCAGTCACTGTCGGGCACATAAACAGTGCCATCCGGGGCGACTTTTACGTGGCCGTGAATCCCAAAACAACTAACCGTGTAGATCGGAATGGCCGGACCAAAGGTCAAACCGCCGTCGAGACTAAGCGCGCATGCGGCGGCTTGCGTTCCATACTGCGAGCAGTAATAGACGCCGTTTGAATAAGCCGCGCCAGTAGTCAAAGGCGCATGCAATGGTCCGCCGCCTATCGTTTGGTGATCGATGCCGGCGGGGAATCCGCAGCCCTGACTCGGCGCCCAGGTATCGCCGTCATTGAAGGGCGACGCAGTGTCCGTGTATGCGGCCTTGCTGCAAGCGCCTGCCAATTGCGACGTAAAGGTGCGGCCGGTTTGTCGATCGGTAAACAGAATCGGATCGAGCGAGCCCGGCGCATTCGGCGCACTCTTGCTCTCCCAAAGCGCCTGTCCCGGTGACACGAGGTCGTTGAATGTTACGCGCAACATCTGAGTGCCCGACTGATACATCGCGCGGCCTTGTGGATTCTGGGCCGTCGCCAGAGCCACGCCAATCGAAGGTTCGCCAGAGCCGTTACCCAGGCCGGAAGGTGCTTGGAAGTTTTGAAACGTGGGCGTGCTGATCCCGCCTTGCGCGGCCGGCACAACCTTTTGATCGACACTGACGGTGCCCGTGTAGCTATCGCCCAGCGGTATTGTGGGCGAGACGCGCAATAAATACTTTCCCGAAACTGCCGAGATGGTTACCACGTCAGGATTGACCGCGAAGAAGTTTGCCGCTTGAAGTTTTCCCAGCGAGCCGTCGCCGTTCAATGTGTAAACGAACAGATCGAACTGCGCGGCTGGATTCGTCCAATTGACCTGGACCTTTATGTAATTGTGATCGTCATAACCAGCCGGCACATCCACGTTCATGACAAAGTCGCTGCACGGCAGGGCCGCATTGCAAGTCGGCACGCCGTCAACCTGATCGGTCGGGTTCGGAACGAAAAACGGTCCGCCGCCAAAAGTGACCGGCCCACCGCCCGCGGTCAATACTGGCTCTGATGACTGCGCGAGTGTCACGCGTTCAATCGGAAGTAGGTTGTGCTTCACGCCGGCCACCCTAAAGGCGCCCGACGGCCACGCTATCACCGCCATAAAACCGACAGCGAAGACGACCACCAGAGCAAATCTCAATACTTTCGAAAAGGTGAACGATGTCGAAATGTGATTCCGCGGCATGACAACTCCCTCCTCCAGATTCTTGGGCCAGACGGACCGCTACGAAGTTCGGAGCAGGTTAGGGAATTACGGTTGAGGAATTCTTGAGTTGACTTGCGAAAGACAGCGAGACACTAGCAGTAATGAAAATGTAATGGATTTGAAAGTTAAGGAAGTGACTGTCAGAAGCCCGCAGGGGAGCGCCCACTCGACAAGGGGCTTTCTTTCGGAGCAGCGGTCTTCGATCAGCTTAGACAGTCACCAAACTGGCCTCAGTTTCTTCTCTCAACTTCTCAGCCTGATAGTGAGTCGTCAATCCATCGATGATTTGATCGAGGGCGCCGTCCATAACGAGATTGAGCTGATGAATGGTAAGGCCGATACGGTGATCGGTGACGCGATTATCTTTGAAGTTGTAGGTGCGGATCTTTTCTGAGCGATCGCCACTGCCGACCATCGAACGGCGCTCGCTGGAGATCGCGTCGTGCTGTTTCTTCTCTTCGAGCTCCTGCAGACGGGCGCGAAGCACGCGCATGGCCTTCTCCCGATTCTTGATCTGCGATTTCTCATCCTGCATAGAGACGACAACGTTGGTCGGCAGGTGCGTGATGCGGACCGCCGAGTAAGTCGTATTCACCGACTGGCCCCCGGGACCCGAAGAACAGAACGTGTCGATGCGCAGGTCTTTGGCATCGATCTTGACGTCGACTTCTTCGGCTTCGGGCAGCACCGCGACGGTGATCGCGGAGGTGTGAATGCGGCCGCTGGCTTCGGTTTGCGGCACGCGCTGCACGCGATGCACGCCGGATTCGTGTTTCAAGCGCGAATAGACCTTCTCGCCTTCGATCAGGGCCACCGCCTCTTTCAGGCCTCCGATTCCCGTTTCCGAAGCATCGAGAATTTCCATCTTCCAGCGTTGGCGTTCGGCATAGCGCGCGTACATGCGGAGAATGTCGGCCGCGAACAGAGAGGCTTCGTCGCCGCCGGTGCCCGCTCTAATTTCCAGGATTACATTTTTTTCATCGTTAGGATCGCGGGGAATCAAAAGCAGCTTGAGGTCGGTGTCAGCCTGTTCGAGCTGGGCCTGCAAAGCTTCGATCTCAACGCGGGCCAGCTCGCGCATCTCTTCGTCGTCGGCGTGGTCCATTAACTCGCGCGCGCCGGTCAATTCGTCATTCAGCGTCTTCCACGCTCGATATCTTTCGACAATCTCGCCCAGGCTGCGATGTTGTTTCGCGGCCTTGCCGTACGCCGAAGGGTTAGACAACAACTCTGACGAAGAGAGTTCGTTGGTCAACTCTTCATAGCGTGTTTCAATTTGTGCGAGTTTATCGAGCATCGTTTAATAGGTCGAATAGGCCCTATACGTCAGACTCAAGATAGTGGCACCAGCTCACTTTCCGCAGTCTGTGGTTCCAACTTCAGCGAGGCCTTCAACGCCTCGATCGCAACTTCCAGTTGCGAGTCGTCCGGCTCTTTCGTCGTTACGTTCTGTAGCCAGACACCGGGCTTTGTAATTGTCTTAAAGAAGGCGCCGCTTTCTTTGCGCGCCGACAACCGGATGATTTCATAAGAGAGTCCCGCCACTACCGGAATCAAAGCAATGCGCACCAGGAAATTAAAGAGCAGCGAATCAAACTTGATCACCGAGAACAGGATTATTGAAACCAGCATTACCACCATCAGAAAACTCGTGCCGCAACGCGGATGCTGACGCGGCTGGGGCCTGGCATTGTCCACCGTCAGAGCCAAACCCTTTTCCCAGGTGAACACGGTCTTGTGTTCAGCACCGTGATATTCAAACACTCGCCGAATGTCTTTTATCAAAGAAAAACTGATGATCATGATCAGAAAAAACGACATGCGAATCAGCCCGTCGATAAGATTAAAGCTAACTGAGGGCCGCACCGGATGCAGATAACCTCGAGCTGAATTCCAAGCGCGCGTGTACCACGCTTCAGGAGCGCCCGCATCCTGCGGGCGGTTCGCAGGCGTCCCCGCCTGCGTTTGGCCGGCGGCAACCCGGTCGCTACCGCTCCCGGTACTGACAACCGCGGTCGGCGTGGCCCAACCCGCGGCAATGAACAGCGCGTTGGTTAATAAGAGGGGCGCAGCAATGAAGAGCAGCACGTTGAAAATGAGAGCAAAAACAATCGAGCTGGCTGCCGCGGCTGTCCCGCCCTTATTCAGCTCATCTTTGGAACGCTTCTTAGTCGGCATTGGAAACAAACCCGGCACGGCCCCGGTTAATCCCGCAAAGTCGCCTTCGCCTTCGATCACCGCAGGCGTCAAGGCGACTTGTACTTCGGCAGCCTTCGCGTCTTCGACTTCAGCGAACGCTTCACTCGCGGAATAGTTCAGGGCTTTGATTCCCAGGCCCATCGACTGTAGCAACACAGCTCCGCCACGCAGCACCGGCAGTTTAAGGATTGGAGCCTTGTCACTCCATTTCGGCAGCACAGCCGACGTGTTGACGATGGTGCCATCGGCTTTGCGCACGGCAATCGCGTATGCGTTCGGGGTGCGCATCATCACGCCCTCGATCACCGCCTGGCCGCCAACGATCAGATCTCTTTCATTGGTGCTCATGATTTCTCTCTCTGGTTTATATAGGATCGATAGGACCCATATTGCCTATTGCACTTCCCGCTAGTTACAGCAATGCCGGCGATTTGTTGCTGGCTGCCCTGCTTTGACGCAATAACGGCAACCAGCGTCGGCGCCGGCATCTCTTACTTTGGTTATAGCTAATGTTTCAGCATCTTGCTCAATTATCTTACTGTGCGGGTGTGGCTTCTGCTTCCGGACTCTTCTTGCCATATCGCCGGTTGAACCGATCGACGCGGCCGGCGGTATCGATTAGTTTCTGCTTGCCGGTAAAGAACGGATGGCAGGCCGAGCAAATCTCGATGTGCAGATCGCCCTTCCGGGTCGAGCGGGTTTTAAAAGTCTCGCCACAGGCGCAGGTCACGGTTATTTCGTTATATTCAGGGTGAATTCCAGGCTTCATTTTATTTCTCGCTTGCTATAGTCGTCGTTTAGTCCCCTCGATGAAACAACCAATGATACGGGTCGCAACTGCGCTCAGTCAAGCACCCGTGAAGCAACAATAGCGGGTTCGAAGCGGTGAGGTAATGATTTTAGATTGCTAAAGAGTATGTGCCGCGTTGATTGATTTTCACTCGTATGACAACATCAAGGCTGGATGACAAAACTAAGGGTTGAGCGACTCCGGGAACTGCGCGAAGGGAATGGATGGTCAATTCGAGATCTGGCCCAAAAGTTGGGTTGTGAGGTGTCCACCCCAGCACGCTGGGAGCGAGGATTGCTGCCGCGTCGTCGCACGCTTGAGCGGCTGGCTGAGATATTTCACGTCAGCGTTGAGGAACTAATCGAGAATGACTCTACTCGATCAAACGATTCTTGAGGATCGCCTTCACGTAGTCGGGCATTAAGGTATCGGCACTCTCGGCTTGTTCCTGCAGTTTGTCATAATCCGCCGTTTCGTTCCCTGCCCACTCAACATCGAGCCTGCGAACATCCCTCATCGCCACATGCCTGTAAGATTCGGGGCTTGCCCAGTAACACCCGCGACAGATGTCCGGCGATTTGAGTTCCAACCAATTCTTGCAGTGCTCGCAGGACCACGACTTGGCTCTGTTACACGCACCGCAAAGTAGCATGTACTCGTCGGTTGTCCTTTCCCCGCCCGCATCGGCGCCGACTTCATAAGGAACGCGATGGTCAATTTGTAGATAGCGTTCCTCATAATCCGCCAGGCATATAGCGCATCTGGAGCCATATTTTTCGATAAGATCCAGTTTGAATTGTTTTGAAAATGTTTGCCGTCCACCCGCCCTGTCATCGCGGAATTTTGAGGGATCGCCAAACCGGTAGGCAGCTACCTTCCGCCCAGTTGTCGGACTGACGACTTTGAAAGTCTCAAGAGGAACTCCTTCCTCTCGAACATCTCGCGCTGCCCTCGGCGGATGATCATACCCGTAAAGGGTTTTCAGTTCGTCTGTTGTTATGTGAGTGTACTTAAGGATGTGGCTAATAACTGTCCGTGGCCGCTTTTTCGTAACGGCCTTAAGGCGCTTGAGAAAGTCGGTGGGTAATTTCTGTTTTTGCACAGTGACTAAAGAGAGCGGGTTGTTCTTCTGCTTCCTCCAACCGTCCTAGTCGTGAAACGAGTGGGTCAGACAAATATAGCGATTCGACGGTATCCTCGTCACGACCGAGAAGAGTTGCCTGAGATGATTTACCAGCCTTGATCTCAATATGCGTCAATTGCAAAGAAGTCGGCAATGTTTTTCCGAACTTCTTGGCGCCGGTTCTTCCATCGTAGCTTACGATGAAAGATACATTATTGCTGTTTAGTTCTTCAAGAGAGGTCACAAAGCTTTCGTAAGATACAACTTGGGCGTACCGTCGGTCCCGTTCGCCGCAGACACCTTGATACGGCGGATCCATATAGATCACGTCGGCGGGGCCGACATCTTGCAGGATCGCCCTATAGTCCTTGCACGTAAGGGTGGTTCGCCCTTTCAAAAGCCGTGACACTCCAGCGATCTGTGAGAACATCGTTGATGGGCGCATACCTTTTCTTCGATTGTCGGGACTCTGATTAAACTCCCCGTTTGAATTATATCGGATGGCGGCCTTCACACATCGTGCGAGCAGGTATAAAAAGTACTCTGGGCGGCGAGTGTTATTGAAGTCATGTCGTATCCGATCATAGAACTCACGCTCTTTTCCTTGTTGGTCTTTCCATAATTTTTCATAAGCAGTTGCAATTTTCTCGGGACGGTTGATGATTTGATCCCAGAGTGCAATCAGCGGTTCATTGACATCGTTAATCATGAACCGCTCCGCCTTTTGATCGCACGCCACCGCTATAGACACCGCAGCGGAGCCCGCGAAAGGTTCGATGAGGCGACCAACTTTGCCGGGAAGATACTTCACGATATGCCCGGCAATTACCCGTTTGCTGCCTTGATATGGTATAGGATGTGGAACCCTCATGTTATTCTCGTGTACTACCCACCACAAACAGTTTGCAAGCTCGGAGTATAACCTATCAGCTGCCCTCAATTGCAGAATAAACTGACACGCGAATGTTTCCCTACTCTAACTCGCCCGTCAAGTAATGATCTTTATCAATGACGCATTTGCCGCTTAGCGAGTCATTCGGAGAGGCTTACCTCGTGGCCGTTGAAGCACACTAATTGTTCATCGATCATACGATGCTTCTCGATACTAAATGATGTTATGTTATGTAAATTGACAACCTCTTAAATCGCATGCTACAAGTCAGTTGTCCGACCTGATTTACACTTAGCATTAACACGTGAGCGTGGCTTTTGAATTGTTGCGCGCCCGTGGCTGCCCGTCGCTGTTAGCCAAGAGCGTCCTAACTGAGAGTGTATTAACCGAGGGTCATGGCAGAGGAAGGTAAACCCACCGAACCGGGTTCACGCAAGGACACAACATCAGAACAGCGCACGCAGGATCAAGCGCGCGCTGCAAACCCTTCGTCGCTAACCGCCGACGCCGAAAAAGACGCCCAGGTTGAAGCCGCGAAAGCGCGCGTCGCCGCTGTTAAGGAGGCCGCCCAAGCCGCGCCCGGCGCACCCAGGGCTCCCGTAAAAAAGAAAGAAGAAGGACCGAAACCGACCGATGCCTCCGCGCATCCGCTGGTTAAAAAACTGCACGACAAGTTCGCAGGCGCGGTGATTGAGGCCACAGAGTTTCTGGGTCAGCTCTCAATCCGGATCGAACCGTCACGCGTCGTAGATGTTTGCGACTTTTTGAAGCAGGATGGGGCGACACCCTTTAACTATCTCTCTGACTTGACCTGTGCGCACTATCCCGATCATCGCGAAGCGCCCTTCGAAGTCATTTACAATCTGTATTCAATATCCGCGAATGAACGGGTTCGCTTGAAGGCGTGGGTCAATACCGAAGGGGGCGACGGCATCGAGAGCGTGACCGGTGTGTGGCCGTCGGCTGATTGGCCCGAACGCGAAGTCTATGATCTGTTCGGAGTGAAGTTCCGCAACCACCCCGACTTGCGACGAATACTTTTGCCGCCCGATTGGGAAGGACATCCCTTGCGGAAGGACTATCCGCTGGAGTTTGTCGAGAATAGATGGACGGAGGATCATCTGCCCGAGTTTACCGAGGTGCAGAAGGAACAACTGGAGCAACGGCGAGCCTATGGCTTGGAGATTTTGTCGGCGTCGCCCGAACGCGAAGTACGCGAACTGTTCAAGAGTGGCAAAGAAGTAATGCCTAAGGACAAGTAGGCAGTAGACAGTAAGCAGCAGGCAGAGGTCAGTACCGGGAGCGGTAGCGACCGGGTTCAAGCCAGAGTTGAGGATCAATGTCGCCAAAAGAAATCGCCGCCCATTACGAAGCAAGAGTCTTCGATTCGCCGGCAGCGGCCGAGAGCGCCGGATTTGCTTTGGCTGAAACCCTGTCGCCGCGCAATGTCTGGAATAAGGCCAGCGCTGCTCAGTCTCTGCTGCTGAAATTACGTGAGAAAAAAGAAAAGGGTGAAGTTAGAGAAATTGGTCTCGTAATTGAACCCTGGAGCGTGTCCGGTTGTTATGCTCCGAATGAAAGTTCTTAGAGACGTTTAGAGGCGGGCTGCCGCCCGCCTGTGCGGACGAGACGTCCGCGTTCCCAGCTTATGCATCAAGTAGAAATCGCCACCACTCAACGAACGCTACTCGACAGCCCCGAGATGACCCTGAACATGGGGCCGCAGCATCCGTCTACGCATGGAGTGCTGCGGGTGATCCTCAAACTCGACGGCGAAACCGTGATCGATCTCGACTGCGATATCGGCTACCTGCATCGGGGCATGGAAAAAATTGCCGAGAACCGCACGTACTCGATGATCGCCCCTTATTGGGATCGCCTGGACTATATCGCGGCGGTCTCCAACGGCCTGGTTTGGGTCGAGACGGTCGAGCAAATGATGGGTCTGGCGGTGCCGCCGCGAGCTCACTACATCCGCACTATTCTGACTGAGCTAAATCGGATTGCATCGCATCTGCTGTGGCTGGGAACGCACGCGCTGGACATTGGCGCGGTGACGATCCTGCTGTGGGCCTTTCGTGAACGCGAAGAGATTCTGAAGATTTTCGAGCGGCAGTTCGGCGCCCGGCTTACCTGTCACGCCTGGCGCATCGGCGGCATGCCCAACGACGCTTACGATGACTTCGAAGCAGACGTGCGCCGCTTCATCAACAATTTTCCCAAGCGCATCGATGAATACGAAACGGTCCTGTCTGAGAATCGCATCTGGTTAAGCCGCACGGTCGGCATCGGCGTCATCTCCGGTGAAGAGGCGGTGGCGATCGGTTTGTCGGGTCCGTCGCTGCGCGGCTCGGGCGTGGCCTGGGACATTCGCAAGTCGCGGCCCTATGCGGCGTACGCCGACATGGACTTTGACGTGCCGCTGGGCGACAACGGCGACACCTACGATCGCTACCTGGTGCGCATGGAAGAAATGCGACAGTCGCGACGAATCGTCCAGCAGGCTCTCGACAATCTGCCGGACGGACCGGTAAATGCGAAGGTGCCGAAATTAATTAAGCCGCCCGTCGGCGATTACTATCATTCAATCGAAGGACCGAAAGGCGAGATTGGTTGCTATCTGGTTTCCGACGGCACGCAGCAACCCTGGCGCGTGCGCGTGCGACCTCCGTGCTTCATCAACCTGCAGGCGTTGAAACAAATGAGCATCGGTCATTTGGTCGCGGACGTGGTCGCGATCATCGGGACGTTGGATATTGTTTTGGGAGAGATCGATAGGTGAACTCGGTGCTCTCCGTGTCTCCCTGGTGAATGTTCTCGATCGACAGAATCACCACTGAGACACGGAGGACACGGAGACGAAAAGAACTTATGGCGACTATTGCGCTATTAGCACCACTGAACCTTGTTGACAGCCTGTTGCTGAAATTCTTCAGCGAGCAAACGGTGAATTATGTCATCTGGCCGTTTATACAGGTGGGCGCCGTAGTGACGATCACGGCGCTGTGGGTTGCTTATGCGACTTATCTGGAGAGAAAGATCTCGGCGTTCATGCAGGCGCGGCTGGGACCAATGCGCGTTGGGCCGTGGGGCCTGTTGCAACCGATCGCCGATGGTTTGAAGTTGCTGGTGAAGGAAGACTTTATTCCCGAGAACGCCGATCGTTGGATCTTCTTCCTCGCCCCGTACATCGCTGTCGTCGCCGCCTTCATTGTCATGGCCGTGGTTCCGTTCGGACCGGACTGGGCGGTGATTACTGACGTTAACATCGGGATATTGTTCGTGCTCGCCGTGTCCAGCGTAGGCGTGCTGGCGTTGATTCTCGCGGGCTGGTCGTCAAACTCGAAGTATGCTTTGCTGGGGGCCCTGCGTTCGAGCGCGCAGATGGTTTCGTACGAAGTTTCGATGGGCCTGGCGATCATTGGCGCGTTGATGTTCGCGCGCACGCTTTCGCTCTCGGGCATCGTCGCTGCGCAGCAATCTGACTCGATTTTCTTTTTGCTTTACCAGCCAATCGGCTTCGTGATTTTCCTGATTAGCGGCATTGCGGAAAACAATCGCGCGCCATTTGATTTGCCGGAGGCGGAATCAGAACTGGTGGCCGGCTTTCATACCGAGTACTCGGGTTTTCGCTGGTCGCTTTTTTTCATGGCTGAGTATGCGGCGATGGTGGTGGTGACCGCGGTGGCGACCACGCTCTATCTTGGTGGCTGGTATTTCCCGTTCGTCTATCGCCTGACTGAGGCGCAGGGTTTTCACAACGCGTATGTCGTTGTTAGCTTGATGGTGTTTCTGGCGAAGGCCGGCGTGTTGCTGTATCTCTATTTTTGGTTGCGCTGGACGTTGCCGCGCTTTCGTTACGATCAGTTGATGGATTTGGGTTGGAAGTGGTTGTTGCCGGCTTCCCTTATCAACATCGTCATTTCGGCAATCGCAGTGGCCACGCTTCAGGGTCTTGACGGTTGGCATGGAATACACGCGATCGATTCGATAAATGCGGGTCTGAATCTGACGCCGACGGGAAAAGGGATTGCGATTGCCTTTGGAGTCGCCAATTTATTCGTGACCGCCGGCATCCTGTCATTAATCAATTGGCGCTCGCGGGACTTTAATTTGAAGAAGCAGCGCAGCAAGATTCGTTTCGCGGTCTTGGCCAAAGGAAAGCCGGCAATAGCGCCAATCGCGAGCGAGGCCAAACTTGATGAAGTTTAGAAGCGGGCTACTGCCCGCTTAGTCGGGCGATAGCCCGACTCTAAACGGTTTCGGATAGAAGTGCCTGATTGCAAATATAAATTTTGAAACCTAAGATTTCACCATGCCATTAGTTGCCGTTCCCAAACCGACGTTTGCGCAGAAGCTGAAACGCTTTTTTATGGCTGATCTTTTGAAAGGACTCGGCCTGACTCTGAAATTCAATTTGGGCGCGCTGACGTCCAAGGACTCAGTCGCCGGGAAGGGGATTTACACCGAGCAATATCCGTCGGTGCGTCCCGACGTGGCGCCGCGTTTTCACGGCGCGCCGCGATTGAACATGGATCCGGAAACACACGATACGCTTTGCATCGCATGTAATCTTTGCGCGCTGGCCTGCCCGGAAGATTGCATAGACGTCATTCCCATGGATGTTGAGGTGGTGGTGGCCGGCAAGCCGCGCCGCAAAAAAGTTCTGGACGAGTTTATCTTCGATACGTCGCGCTGCATGTTCTGCGCTCTCTGTCAGGAGGCCTGTCCGACTTATTGTCTCGAGCTGACCCAGGATTTTGAGCTGGCCACCTATTCACGCGCCGGCTTTGTCTGGAACCGCGAGATGCTCGAGCAGGGCAGGGAAACGGTGAAGTACGAATCGTAACTAATTGTCTGGTCCTTGTTGTTAGATCATTTTCCATTTGTCATTTGACATCTTTCATTCGCGAATTCAATTTGGAAGTGCAACAGATCGTTGTTTGAAAAATACTTCGTTCGGGGTCCGGTAACCAAGAGTCTTGCGCGGGCGGTCGTTAAGAAGATCTTCCACTTGTTGCAGGTCTTGGTCTGTGATCCTGG
>WNFQ01004125.1_pt1 | contig 19632 bp, 22 predicted proteins | sample 5400171 | NCBI WGS metagenome assembly WNFQ01 (sample SAMN13153356, study PRJNA577476) | soil metagenome | isolation source: 20 cm soil under Madrone tree | place: USA:California | collected 2016-06-14 | reverse complement strand
AAGGGGTCATCCGGCCATCGCTTATTTATTTCAGCCTTTATGCTTGCCTCAAAGATTATTTGCGACGATACTTATTCTAACAAGTCCTGGTGTATCGTTGGTCAGGGTATGTTCGCACTTCGGGAGATCAACCAGATGGAGCGGGAAATGTGTTCCTACTTGGAGTGGCAGCTCAACGTCGATCCCACGACGTTGCGCGATTTTCAAGCTCGTGTTCAGCACGACTTTGCCGGTCCGGGTCCCTATCCGCCGACGGTTCTTCCTCAGCCAGCACCCGCTCCATTCACGCACCAAAGTAGTACGGGTAATATCAACTCAAGTACGGGTACTTCTATTCCTGCTTTTGCTCCCCGCGTCCCCTTGCCCAAAGATGCCCCCGTTATCCCCAGTCCCTCGATCCGAACATACCCCTCATCGCCCCTCGATACCCCAGAGGCTTCTCATTCAGTCTCGACTTCTCCTGCGTCATCGGTTTCGCCGCAAACGCCGCCCGATGCTCACGGACCTGGATTCGTCAAGGTTGTATCGGCAGATTCGAGCCCAGTCGAGGCTCCTGTCATTCCCCACAACCACGGATCAGGAGCTATCCTGGTGAAGCCTGCGAAAGCTGTTATGTCAGCCGCCCCTGCTTCCTCGGGTATAGCCCCCAAAAAGCCAAAGACCGCTCACGGGCAATTTGCATACGCGACGCGGGCTGTCTGGTAATCGCCCCGAGTTCTGCTCTGGTGCTGCCCTATTTTCCTCTTTCTCCGTCCCTCATTTCCCCTCTTAAATGGATATCTTTGCGGTGCTTTTATCTTTTTCTGCTTATTTGCTCCTCCGCACGGTCTGGCTGACTCCCCGGCTTGACTCCGTATGTAACATATATGTATTAATCGCTGTTGACACTCGCTTCCGACGCACTAAGGGCTCACTCGCATTCATCATCACCTTCGTCCATCACCCTTGGCATGGCCCCATTTTCCCTCTTTTTGAGCTCGTTGGACTTGAAAGTCGAGTTTATTGTTTATTCACGGGAGCGAGGTTTTTGTTGCATTGTCCATCACAATACCAATGTAATCACATACACTTCTAAGCACTTCGTAGAATTATGTCTCGAAAGCTATGCAATTGATACATTTTTCTCTTTAGTCGGATGTGGGGTTGTGAGTGGAAAACGTGAGGCAAAAATGGGGGGAAATTGATGGGTCGGACCTAGTTTACCCCCCATTTCTCCGCATTGTAGCTGCAACGTGGCAACGGCATGCGGGGTGACGACGAGAAAGGCAGTCCACGGATAAGTGGATATTGAGAATCACATAATAACACGATACGGCACATCTAGAAGGCTCCATTGAGATTGCGCCTCATCTCCCCATCTATCAAAACTAGTAGACGGCCTGCAAAAATGGTATCTCCTTCCCTTTTCACACTTATGGCCAGTGCCGTGCCCGCTAGGGCAGGGCCAAGGCCAGGCCGGGCCAAGCCCGGGCCAGTGCAGAGAAAAAAGAAAGGAGAAAGTGTCAGGGCGAAAATGCCTCCCCTCGTTTTTTTTTCTTTGGGGGCGTTTGTTTTTCTCACTCCACTCACTGGCACTGGCAGGGGCACTGGGCACTGGCCATGGCAATGACATGACAATCGGCCCTGCCTCGTGTCGATGAACGGTGACCTAACTTGAAATAACGTTTTTGATCCGAAGTGTACGCCGACTGGATTCGTAAAAAAGAAATGAGGAGGGGACGGGTGTTTGCATAATCAGCCTCACACACCCCCCCAGCGCTTTTCGTCAAACATGTTGTTTGTGGAATTTTTACGGCCTTTTTTGTTTTTGTTTTCTAGAAGTGCCGGTGTATTTGGATGGGGGCACGTGCGCTTACTCACGGTTGCCCTTATCTCCAACGGTCGCCTGTACGGTATGATAAGTCCGAGACCCTACCAGTAGACATTATTCATCTTGGCGGCGTTCATCCCATTACTGCTTCGACACACCGCAATGTGATTGCACAGGTACTCTTTCTCCACCAACCCAGACAACTATAAGAGTCGAGACGTGTGGAGGCGCAAGGGGGAGACACATCGTTCTATTAGTTTTCTAGTTTGCGGCGGCTCCAGACCCCCTGACTGTTGAACCCTTCATCTACATCGAACGTTCTACTTTCCTGCTGCGCTACTGCTACTCTCGAAGCGGAAGCCATGTCCACCGCCGCGGAGCCACAATCACAGCCACAGAACAACCCAGACTCTCAAGGTCGACCGTTCCCGGTCCAGGCACCCGCACCAGGGGTACAACCTCGGACGGCACTCGCAGAAACAGAAACCCCAGCACCCACAGAAGAAGCAGTTTCTGCGACGGCTCTAGTTCCAGCTCTAGACCACGACCACCGTTTCCCGAGTCATGCCGCAGCACGCCATCATCAACTCCATCGCCCACTCGACTCGGTGCACCACCAGCACCACCATCACGTAGACGGCCCCACTACTCCAGCGCCAGCAGTAGTAGCACCACCGGGCCAGAACCAGAACCAGCTCGAAGCGGCCAACATAGCCCATTTCGACGCGTTGGGCCACGACTTTGACAAACAGAATCCATTCTCGGCCGAATTCGCAGACCGGCTCTCCAACGCGCTCCGTCGTCGGCTCTCCTCCCGCAACAACAACAACGACGGCAGCGAAAATGTCGGTTCTTCTTTCGTCCTGGGCGAAGATACCACCTCGGTGCTGGACTACGCTTGTGGCTCAGGTACGTGGTACCCCGTTTCGCGTCGGCATGGCTATTTTTGATAAGCAATATTGAATTGATTGTTGTACCCGTATCGTATGTGCTGTAGGCCAGGTCTCGCGTGCGCTCGCGCCGTATGTTGCACAGCTCGTCGGCGTCGATATTAGTCCACGTATGGTAGAAGTGTACAATACCCGCGCGAGCACGCAAGGTCTCGAACCACACGAGATGCGAGCGGTCAGCTCGCTCGCCGAGTTGCAGCAGCAGCGCTTTGATCTTGCCGTGGTAAGTTACAGTTCTCCCCTTTATTTATTATCGAAACTCATCGTTATCCCGTATGTTCGCGTCGTTTTCTTTTTAGTGTTCGATGGCGTACCATCATTTCCCTTCGGTTGAACAAGTCACGCGCGACCTCTTTGAATATTTGAAACCGGGCGGGATGCTTGCCGTTGCCGATATCGCTGCGCGTACGCACGTGCATCCTGCTGCAGACGGGGTCGGGAACGACGAAAGCGACGCGCCGCCCATCATTCCAGCCGAATACGACCATCTCGTCTCGCACACTCGCGGATTCACGGAGGAGTATATGTGTGCGTTGTTCGAGGGTGCGGGACTCGAGAACTTCACGCTTGAGCAATTCACCTCTGCCAAGTGGCACGGACGCGATATCGATTTCTTCCTCGCTACAGGCACCAAACCTGCCCAATCCTGAGAAAAGAGTAAAAACTGTTTGCGATCGCTAACGAGTCGACGTCTTGTGCCCCCGTTGTCAATGTCGCCTAGCCATGCCTGTTGTGTTACTGTAAATAAATATAACGATAAAAATAGCTTCCTTGTACAGTAGATGTAGAGTACTCGAGTTCGTTATCGGAACTTGAGTGAACCTCCGAATCGCTTGCTCACGACCTCGTTCATGCCATTCGCAACTTCTCGATAAGCTCTCCACCACGCCATCCCGACCATCTCAGCGCGCACGTCCTCCCCAGGCTCAGGTTCTTCGTCCCTCTCATCAGCATGCTCCCACACCGCCCACCGCCTCCGTAACAGCGCGCCCCACCACCGCATGATGCCCACCGCCCGCTCTGCACCCACGTCCGTCTCGACACAGCGCACAAGGTATCCCCCAACGAGCGCAACGTCCTCCGCATGCGGCGCATACCCCACGAACTGTCCCACCCACGCGCGAACCACATTCCGCACGTCCACGCCCTCCACCGCAGGCGTAGCCCCACCACCGCAGCGCAAGCCGGGCTTCTCCGCCTCCGCAAAGCGCGCGCGGGGCGGTGGCGGTGGCGGTATGTACTCGTGCGGACCCTTGGGCGGAGCCCAGCGCCCTTCGAGGCGTTGGATCGGTTTGAGGGGGCTTGTTGGTCGCACGGGTTGTTGTGAGGGACGGACACGTACACCACGCGCTGCGGCTAGTTGTTCGCGCTGAATGGGCACCGGTAGTGCTGCGAAGACCTCCTCGTCTATCCCCAATTCGGCGAGCTCCCCATGCTTGACACGTACCACGACTGCTGCTGGAGCGGGTGGAATAGGCAGAGATGCGAATCGGGCCCGGGACCTTGAGTTGTTACCAGGAGGGTTTCCACCAAATTTACCACCCCTCCTGCCCCTGCTTGCTGTACCACGAACACGGGGATTGGAGTTTCCACCACGCGTTGGAAGTACAGAGGAGGCACGCCGGGGGAGTTCGGCTACGGCTACTGGTTCGGGTTTAGGGGGTGCAGAACGCCGTCGTTGATATTCTGCCTCGAGTTCTTGACGAATGTCATCTGGCAGTGCTTCAAAAATGGCCATATCGACTTGCGAAAATGACGGTAGGTCTACTCCCTTCGCCGGCGCTTTCGGCTCCGGCTGCGTGGTCACAAGTTCACTGGAAGACGCTCGAGCGTTTGGTGCATGTCCCATGCTGGTACTTGCAGCTGTGGAGTTTGGCTTGCTTCGGAACGGTAGGCGCGCTTGACCAGGTGTAGGCGCACATCCAGTAGGCGCGTCAAGCTTCTGGATCTGGATCGAGATTCCCCTGAGTTCGTGTGGGGCAATGTTAAGCACACGCAGTAAACGCCAGCTGACTTTTCCGATCACGCGTGGGTCACTTGTTGCGCGTCCGTCGGAGTCTGCAAGAGCTGTCTGTTTATTGTACGTAATACACTGGCCATGTCCCATGAACTATGACCGGAAAAGGTGAACGACATAGACGGACGATGTGTGCAGCCACGCACCTTCGGAGCCTCAACTGGCGCAGAAGGATCTCTCTTCATGATTTTGAGAGTAAGAGAACGGCCCTTTACACCGATTGCATCCAGGCGGCGTGCAACTTCTTCTGACATCTGATGGATGAACGCCTCCACTTGGTCATCATTCTCGAATCGTATGCCGTACTGTGTATGGTTTAGCTAGCTCCTGTCGATCCAATCAAGATGGCTCGGGAATCCGATCCTTACATTGATATCGCAAGAAACTGACTTGCGTGGTTTGTCACTTTCCAATTTACGTTCATCCACGCCGCGGATGGCATTGTACAGTGTTTCACCTGTTGACTTACCCAGGGCCTCGCACAACACCACTTTACTGCGCCCTGCAAGCTCGCCTAAGTTGCTTGTTCCAAGCTTCTCGTTAGCCCTCTCACGCGTGGCCCTACCAAAGCCGTGCAGGTCCTGAATGTCCAGAGTTGGGAACAACTCCGTAAATGCGGCTGGGCGCAAGTGAAACGAGCCAGCTGGCTTTGCACGCCTGGTGGCGAGACGTGCGAGCATGATATTCGGTGCGATTCCAATACTCGCTGAACACCACGTGAGAGTCTGTGATCGGACACGACGCAAACCGTACCTTCGCACCCCGTGGTTGCCTTGATCTGTGTACGCATGTCCTCGGCAAGCTCCTTAGCGATGTCCGTCGAGGTACAATCATCCTCATCATTGACGCTCGTGGGTACCAACTTCGACTGTGCTACAGTGGATGTGACGTCGATGAGCGCCTCATCAACCGACACAGCCTGTAAATCATCCGCATGAGACATGAGGATGGTGTAGAACTCCAATGACAGTTCCCTGTATCTGATGTACTATCCTCGAATGAGTAGCTTTCACTAAATTGAGTAAACGCACTTGTCAAACTCGTATGGTATCGTCGCGACATCGGGGCAGAGTTTTCGCGCTTGCTGTAAACTCATTCCGTTCTTGATCCCAAATCCACGGGCCTCATAGCTGGCGCTGGCGATCTCACTCGTGCTTGATTCACCACCCTGAGCATGTGGCCGGCTAACCAGCCCTGCACTTACGAAGAAGGCGTCAAAGTCCACATGCATGATCACATGCTCCTTCGTGCTACCTGCTTTTTCTTTCCCCTTTAGTGGGTTTTTCATAGCGAGTGCCGCATGGCGCATGCTAACACCCGCCGTTGACCCTGAGACCTTGTGGATATCCCCCCTCTCGGCACGCTCTTGCGCTTCCGTGACGAGAGTGCGTAGCTCCGCCTTCCATGTCGAGAGGTGGTGCAGACGAGAGTTGGCGTAGTACCCAGCAATAAATCCGGGAGCCATGGAGGTATGCTCTGCGCGCCAAGCAGGATCTGCCATTGCGCGTTGAGCAACTGGATTAGATTTATGTTCTGCATACTCAGGGGTGGGGGGTACGGGTGGTGACATGACAGGGGAGGGTATCTGAGGAGATGGCGGACGAGGGGGTGGCATGGAAGGGTTCATATCTGGGCATGGGGGGTTTAGCCTGGCCAGCCCAGCTCCATATGTTGTGTCGGTGTCTTGCTTGCTGGCTGCAAAGTCCTTTAAGGATGTTTGTGCTAAACGGCCTTGCACGCTCTCAACCCGACCACCAGTAACGAAGATAAAATCTTGCCAAGGAAGGAGAACACCAGCTCTGACGCTCTGAACGAGCCACTCCGGTCTAACGACTTTCATATGCTTAAATTCGCGGACCTTTGCTGGGGTAAGGGAACAAGTAATAACGTGCGTGCTATTCGGATCATTTTAGGGAAGTGAGCATTAGATGAGAGCTGCATTACGCACACAAGGGTCTTTTTATCAATATAGGCATGATAGGCCCCGCCATGCTCGACAATCATCTTGCGCAATTCCTGGACAGAGGGCTCTGTCCAACCGTTGATCTGATGGCATTGAGCACATCAATTAATATTAAAAAGCGCGTGGGTTGGCCTACGTGAATAGAAAGTCCGCTGAACAATTTACTTGTCGGGGCGATCACTGTCGGAGCACTACCTTCCATCTCCGAATTTTGTATTTGCAATTTTGCGCGCTTTCGGCGCATATATTCACCAAAATCACCGAACCGCGACGCTCCATAGGTATTAGAGTCCAGATATGAGCTAGTGCCTCTGTCTGGAGGGTGAACTGGTGAATGGGCCTGTTCTGGATGTTCGTCATCACTGGATACAGAGTATGCGCGTTTCCTATATCTTGACTGAGCGAGAGTGGGAGACTCGAGCTGTGGCAGAGACAGCTCATCATCTTGGCCAAGGTGAGGATGTTTTAAAAGAAGTTGTGCGTTCGATAAGGAATTGAGACTTCGCATGTCAGGTTCAAGTTCATCACCGTCCCGGATGCTAAAATGGGCGTTCCTTGCAGGTTGAGCGCAGGGGGGTGGTTCTAGGTTACTAATGGATGCCTCATTGGGAGACGAAGAAGGCGCTGACGGTTTCTGCGCGGTTTCTTCCGCTTTGCTGGCCTGGGGGATAAGGTCTCCCGGTAGGACAGCATCAACGAGAGCTTCAAGAAATGAGGTGTCATCAGATCCGAAAAGTGCCGATGAGTTGGTGCTCGTTGGGGTATGAGGCGAGACCATGCTCTCCACGTAGAGAATCCGTCACACCTATCAAGTGCATACAGTGGTAGATGACTGGGAGAGACTATGGTCCATTCTGTTGACTCGAGTCGGCGGTGTGGCACCTGCACCGGGCCGGGATTGTCAAGTCAAGGCCCGATTGGCCCGGCCCGATATGAGTCGCATGGCTGTGTTCCGCTCATTTAGTAGCCTCAAAAGTCAACATCGACCGTGACGCCACGGCCTGATCGCGACGCGCTTGATCTCTTTGCAACCCGCAAGTGTGTTGTCGATCAGAATGTCCGCAGATCCGCTACCAGCCTATTGGCCGCCTGGGAACAGTGACTTTGTCGACGTCTCGGATGTTCTCCTGGATGCAGCCCAAGGCATGTCCTTAACTTTGAATCAATTTTGTTAACTTGGTAACAGTATACACGTAGACATGGAACAAGGGGATGTCATTCTTACGGAGGATTTTACGCTCTACGATGCTATGAGCGCTATCGAGGCAATGAGGACGTGTTCTGACCCTCGTCTCTTGTTAATGCTGGTACTGTTCAGATCGGCAACCCTCGCATGGACAGCGGCCTCATTCTTGATGAAGAGGCGAGAAGACCCCAGTTTAATCCGCTTATTCCTCTCCTCCCCGAAGAGGCTTGTCATATATTAGACAGGGTGATCGCGTGCGAGGTGTGCCCCTCTACCTCTGGGTGCTCTGTCATGTATTCATCTGATAGCCGATAAGATGGAGTGGCATGCAGGATATACCCTCCCACAGACAATATACTCTTGCCTTTATGTGCACTATCTAGCAGATATCGATCCCGAAGTTTTTCCTTTCCAAGAACCTCCGTGTCCAGAGTCTGCTCGGCCTCCGGCGCTCGTCACGGTGGTCTTGAGAGCAGTGATCACAGCACTGTTAAAGTGCTGCGATCTTTCATGGAGAGAACTTAACAGGGGAAGATTACATGATGTCTGTACAACCCTAGCCCGTATGAACCTCTCATCATTGACATCTGGCAGACTGAAGACTGGCACTCCGAAAAGTTTGGGGTATCCCTCTTGGAATCCCTGCCTGTTTCATCTGCTCTTTCGCGTCTAGATGACGCCAAGAATTGCATATTGGCCGTATTCCCTGGTACGTGGGGCGATGTTTTATATTGTGGAGATATCTTATTGTTTTTAGAATCATCACCTTGGCGAAATGCCCTATTGGATAGAATATTGCTCAGAGCTGTACGCATGAAGCTTGCGGAGAAATCCTACCGCCGTACTTAGTGAAATCAATAGGTCATGCTGAACCTTTTTCGCCATCATCCGTCCAAAGACCGTGATCACAATGTGGCCCTGCTCAGCGAGGCGCGAGGCTATCTCCAAAGAATTCGTTCAACCCCACTGCCGGAGCCCCCTCCTCACTCTCCTGCTGCCCTCGCCTTTGATGTCCACATCACGCGCAAGCTGAGTAACTTCATGCCATTGAAGGCTCACCGCCTCCCTCCCCAAGATTTTGCGTGGAACGCCCTAGCGGATATGTTAGATGGGTGGGCTGATATATGCAAAGTCTCAGCTGTCGCAAGTATGGCAGCATGGAAGGTCAGAAAGAAGACTTTCTCTAGTGTGGCCAACCCAACTATTTTCGTAGATTGCGGGAGAACTTTCCGCAAATTTCGCACGTCCTTCTCGAAGACCTCCGTTTCTCCGTGCTCTTGCGCAGGTCAGTTCCCACGAATCATAAGTGCGGCGATTCACTGATAAATATCGATAAATGATCAAGTCTGTTTTTTTCACTAACCAACGCGTTCTCGAAGTTTACTCTCTCGGCTGGCTCATCGAAGGTTTTTTCCTCGAGACTGTTGGTATCGAATACGCCACTCTTTCTGCTGCTGCAGACCATACAGTCGCTGTGCCCCTTCTTAACATTGAGCGCAAGCTGTCGAGGGTGCGCAACTACAAGTCCTTCATCCCTCCTATACACACAATTCCTCTTCCAGATGTTGCTCAGCCACATTCAATCCGCGTGGTTTAATCCACCCCGTCGCCGCAGGTTCCTCGCCCGGTCTTTGTTGGAGTGGCAAGAATTGTATGATTCAACCTCAGCATTGAGTGAGAAGGGGCATCCTGTAGTAAGTTTGTCCTATTTGATAGATCTCTCGCCTATTAAGAAGTGATGTGATAGGACAAGAAGGACCACTTACTGATAAACGCATTAACAGACGCGGTACTCTTGTGGAGGCTTTCTATAATTCGAGAGGTGCTCCTTTCTGGTTTTCAACTAGAGTTGTATGTAGAAGACGAGAAATCATTCGTGTACTGGGAGCTGAGCCAGGTGGTTCATGAGCACCTCGCTACACTCAACGCGCTAGAACCGGTCATACCCAAAGGCGAGCTCGTTCCGAGGCTCGTGGGATCTGTTCTGAACGTCGAATCTATTGACAGATTCCAGGGCTTATGGAGAGCTTATTTTCATGCGCTCATATCTTAACGCTTTCCGATCTTTCTGCACAGGAATGTTCATAGTAAGGTCCCCTTGGCAATACTCCGTAACCGACTGACAATACAAACGACGCAGCTTATGCTACCGTCATTACGACAACCAGCATCGCGCCAGGCACTCAACTTTGTCCGGCGATACAAATGGGCGTTCCGTCCCGAATATGCAAAACTACGTCCTCAGGTAGCCGCTCCCGATCTCTCGGCATTCGCGAGGGCGTCGGTGGATGTCCTGAAAGACGAGCAGGAGCCTCTGCGGCTTCACTTTGAGCGAGCACGCGATGAACTGGCTGAGCTAAGTAACTTGCCAGCTGGCGTCGCGGGCCCGTGGCATGAAGACCGCTTACAGGTAATAATACATCGCAAGTTTTTGACCCTTTTCGCGACTTACTTTTTTCTTTTTTTCCTGCGAGGTTGCTCGATCTCTATCTTCCATTGCTGGCGAACTTGTGCTCGCAGTGCCCGCTACGATTGTGGGGTTGAACAGCTTTGACGCAGCAAGGCTTGACTGGGCGCGGTTATCATGTCGATGGTTTCCTGGCATTATTGGCATATAGAGGGATATATCTAGGCGAATGTTTGGTGGGCCACCAGATGTGTTTTTCGTGGGCTTTCCAATCACAGGTGTCATTAAATTGACTAGAGTTGATATGACTTTCTTTCCCTCTGAGTGGATTGTATCCGAAGTCATCGTTTTCAAATCACGACCTTCTATGTACATTTCTAAAATATTAGTCAATCCTGTAAGGTGGTCGACTTGGCTGCGCTCGCCCAGACCGTTCTCATCGCCCCTAACCACACAACATCAGCAAAACCAGACTTTGCTATCAGGCGCTATGTAGGGTCCATAGCGGCCATAGCGGCATAGGCCCGGTAAGGTCTTGCCGATGAATCTGAGTCTTCCGGAGCGTCGCTGCCTCGATCTCTCCTCCGACGCGTTGAATCGATCTCACTCCAGATTGCTGGACTTTGTTTAGCTGCCCTAGGAACTCTGTATTCATTTCTATTTTAGTTTCCCGTCGTGTTAGCGGTTCCTCTCACTTTCTGAGTTTCAGTCTATATCCCATTCATTCTCGATATATTCATTCGTTTTCTATATCTTTCGGCGTTCTCGGACAGTTTTCGGTTTCCTCGGGCACACTGCCTCAATACCTTTCAATACATAGCGTTATTATAGTGCGACAGGACTGTGATTGCCGTTCGCGCGATTGCTGTGTGCACGGACTTGGCGATTTCTACTATACATTTCCGAGTCACGTGCTGAGTGACACATCAGTGCATCAGCCCTCATTGGCTTGTTGACTCTCTCGTTTTCTCCACGTCCTATGGTCCTATGACACAAAAGGACTAGCTGCTTAGTAGAGCTCTCATGTATTTAACCAGCCATCTCATGGACTGGACTACAATACAGCCAGCTCAGCCCGCGTTTTTCCCCTTTTCTGTGTGCTAGCCGTCTCAGGACGCCCTCTCTCTTTTTCTCTCTCTGATCGGACTTTTCTCTAACATCGCCATTGTGACTTTGCACCGACCGCGCCGGCGAGCCGAAGTACGATCCCTCTACAGTTCTTTATGCTGAACTCCCTCTCTAGATCTTTACTCTTATCTCTCATTTCTGCCCTCCCGGACTCACTCGTGCTACAACTTAGCACTTCAATCTCGTCATAACATGTCGGGTTCTATACTGCAAAAACATGACCGTTGAAGAGAAGGATGCGAGGATAAGGATAGATAGTCCCTAATGGGAGACTCAATAGAGACAGAGAAAAGGGGGTACGACGGGACTTAGCGGCGGCGAACTGAACGCGTGACGGATTGGCTCAGGTGCGATTTGTTCACGGCGACGGTGGTACTCGAGAACGGACGCTGAAGCTTTTCGAAGCACAGAGATGAAATTGGATGGATGAAGCCCAAAAGGCGACGGGGTTAAGTACATCATGTACTGATGGAGAACAGGCAACAAGACACACACGAACAATAAGAGATACAATCCGACCGACAAACAATCCTCTAAGCCGCCCGCAACGTACTCCGTGACGATGAAGTCACGGGACCGCTACCAAGACACGCACAGGACGCGCGAGGTCCTTACACCATCTCATAAATAACTAGCGGTACGTATAGTGTCCAGTATGCAGAGGAAACAATTCTAGAAGAAAGTCGGCTACACTGCCTTGGGTTGATAGTACGTCGATTTGAGACGGATATCCCTAAAAGTTTCCTCAGAGCTCGTTGAAGAGAAGTAATCGTCTCCCCGCAAGTAAATGCCAGGGTGGAAGAGATTTAGTGTGTACATCGCACTAACGATCATTGCACCATCGAATACATCTGAATAATTGCCAGTGATGATTATAAGCTTCGAAGAATGAGGCTATAGAAAGACCACGCACTGAAGAGCCACTGCGTCGAGACAACCTTGCCATTCAATCCAATCGCGAATTCTACTACCCGGTAGATCGTCCTATAAATCCATCAGGGATACAGTCACATGTAAACGAAATAAGAAGACTACCGTATAACGATGAACATTGTCATGGCCACCATTGCTAGCAACATACGATCCAGATGCTTGTTCATCGTGCCCCGGTGAAACTTGCCGGGCAAAGGGGCAGATCGCCTCACTGGCCGGTCCTTCGTGTAGCGGGTGAAAAACTCAGCCGCCAATGCACAATACACGGCGATGGCCACTGGTCGCATACTAAGTTAACTATGTCTGTGAGGACGAAGGTTGGTCCTATACCTAGCTGGAAGACGGTGCCGCCGAGAGCAATGTCAGAGCCCTGTCATGACGCATACATTTGAGTCCATCGGAAAATTCATAAAAAAGCAGCGCAACACGAACTAATTGAGCTTGTTTTCGTAATCGGGACGCTACTGCGCTTGATGCCATACCACCGCCAATAGCTTGGACAAGAAGGGAAATGAAATCCTGGGTAACTGGTAAAAAAGCTCCAACCCGACCGAGTGAAACAAAATGTACTTACACAAGATAAGAAGATGATAGAATCTATAATCAACGTTCACCATCGCCGTGCAGTTTATTAGCTCAATTTATACGACTTACATCGCATGGGTGTCAGACGGCTGTATTGTGGTCCGAGCCACCGAATAATCCGGCCTAGTAAGATAAAATTCGCGCCAACGAAGGGGGTAGGCGCGCCGACGAGCAACACTGCTCTATAAACGCCCATTAACAGAGGAACAAATGGGGGCCATTGTAATTTAACTCACTGTATGATGACCGGTGTCGCTAAGAAGGGATTCCGACTCATCCACAGGCGAGCGCTCCAGCCAGTGGTCTCTAGGATGCCGCAGAAAATTGCAGTGGGGAATAGCCACCAGAGGCGAAAACGGATCGCCTGTACAATGTGGACGACTTTAATTAAATGACAAAGGTCAGCAGGAATCTGTTGATAAAACCGAAGAAACCCCACATGTGGAGACACCGAAAAGCGTGACGAAGGTAATGCAAATCCATTCCGTGGGGACGTAATCATACTGGAGCTGCTTTCTGTGGCTGTTGGTGCTGGTAAATGAGCCTTGAGGCCGTTCGAAATTGAGTCAAGAAAGCCCAAGAAGGTCGAAGGGGAAGAGAAATACGCACTCATAACTCGGACTTACACAGTGATTGAGTTTGGGGCATCCGCCCCGTCGACTCGATCTGCTTTTTATCCCATGTCGCCAGGATCTCAGTAGAGTCCTAGAACCACAAACAGGCATCATGTCACCGGGAACCCCGATGATTAACACAGCGCCCTCATTGTGACTTCTAGGTACAGAATTTCAAGTTCAGATCCCGACCACCTGCATCTGCTCAAGTTACATCGTGAATGCCAGGAAACCATCGACTGACTTGCAAAATAGTACGACACCTGATCGGCCTGATCAATCGAGTCGGCCTGAAGCACTGCAATTGAAAGTGGTAAGCCTTTCTCATCCTTCTAAGACTCGTTTTTGTCCTCTCTTCCGAGTCGGCCGATCACGCCGGATCTTCCCGAACCTTCCGAGTCTGCCTCGATTAACCCCATCTGGTTACCCATAATCTCGGTTACGAGGAACAGCACGGCATTCTTTACCCAATCTACGGTGGTCATGGCATTGATCTAAGAATTTCCGAAGATGGATAAAGAACCACAAAGGCCAGGGCACTGCCGGCAGACCCGTAACCGGTTGGCTCATTTCTCCATCTCTGTTTTGTCACTGCTAAACTACAGGGGATCCCTGACATAGGGGTTCGATCGGCTGGCCTGTTTGATCTCATAGTCAACCTAGTACTGTAGTATCGTACCCAGACGTTCTGTGGGCAGAGATGGTCGGCCAGAGCGGAGTCTGAAAATCCAATTTCGCTTCGCTTGAGCGTATCCCGCACGTGATGTATTGACAATAGAGTTTTTTTCCCATCGACCAAGTCCTGCGGCGTATCGTTGAGCGGTACTGGAGCACAATTTTCTGTACGCTCTCTATCTTATTTGTCTCTAAACGAACGGCTACTTTACCGATGGAACTCAACGTTACCGGAATTAAACAACTTGGACTCCTGGGCCTTTACCCTGAATTCCGAAAAAGGCATTTCCTTGCAAGGCCCAACACTGTCCCAACCAATCCGACGTATCCTTTCCAAGCCCTTACAATGAAGGGGCCATCTGGAGGTCACCACCTTGGCTAAGTTGACCCATCTCCCCGATGCAGTGAGCCAATTACAAGCACCTTGCCAATCTGGGAACAAGTACCTTTGCACGTATAAGAGGAACCTTGCAAGCCTGTATTCAGATAGCCTGAGGTAATAACATTCTACCTGTCTTTTAATTTTTGTAAATGACACCTGTAGAAGCCTTCCTTCCAACCATCCGCAAGATCGGTGATGATATTATATTGCGAGGCATGGCTTCGCCGACCCTTGCATACCCTTACATTTAGTACCTACCAGTTGCTGAGTTGCAAGGTTTTGTCATTTTCATTCACGACCTATGTACATTTCCGACGATTCCTAAAAAATTAATCATCTCATAAATTATCAGGTATACAGTAAACACATGTCCATGTTCTGTAGTCCATGCAGTATCTAAGATGCAGAGGACTCAATTCTATCAAAGAATTCGGCTACACTGCCATGGGCTGACGATGGGTCGATTTCTCATCCATAACTATACCCTCAGAACTTGTTGGAGAGGGGTAATTATCACCTCGCAAGTAAATGCCAGGGTGGAAGAGATTTAGTGTGTACATCGCAAGAACGATCATCGTACCGTCGAATACGTCTGCATAATCCCCAATGATTATAAGTATAATATTTGAGGAAGGATGCTACAAAATGACCACGCACTGAAGAGCCATTGCGTTGAGATGACCTTGCCATTCCATCCACTCACGAATTCTACTACCCTGTAGATCGTCCTATAAACCCATCAGGGATACAGTCGCGCGTGAAAGCAATAAAGAGAACAGTACCGTATAACGATGAATATTGTCATGGTGATCATAGCTTGCAACATGCGATCCAGACGCTTGTCCGTCGTGCCTCGGAGAACCTCGTCGGGCGAAGGGGCAGATCGCCTCACTGGCCGGTCGTTCCTGTAGCGGGTAAGGAACTCGACCGCCAATGCGCAATACGCGGCGATGGCCACTGGTCGCATAATAAGTTAATCATCTCTGTGAGGACGAAGGTTGGTCCCATACCTAGCTGGAAGATGGTGCCACCAAGAGCGATGTGGGCACCCTGTCATGACGCCGTGGCGTAGTTCATTGAGTACAATCAGAAAATTCGCAAGAACAGCAATGCAACACGAACTAGATGAGCCTGTGTTTGTGACCCGGATGACGTTGAGCCAGATGCTATACCACCGCCCATGGCTTGAACGAGGAGGGAAATGATATCCTGGGTAACCAGTAAAAAAACGCCGACCTGACCATGTGAAATAAAATGCACTCACGGAAGATACGAAGATGATGGTATCTGTATTCATCGTTCATCATTACCCCGCAGTTGGTCAGATCAATTTAGGTGACTTACATCGCCTGGGTGTCAGGCGGCTGTATTGAGGACCGAGCCGCCGAATGATGCGGCCTAGCAGGATGAAATTAGCGGCAACGAGAGGGGTGGGCGCGACGACGAGATTCACTGCTCTATGGCCACCAATTAGCAAAGGGACAACGGATTCCATTGCAACGGTACTCACTGTATAATAAACGGCGTCTGTAAAAAGGGATTCTGACTCGACCATAGTCGAGCGCTCCAGCCAGATATCTCTAGGAAACCGCAGAAAACTGCACTGGGAAATAGCCACCAGAAACGGGAACGGATCCCCTGTAATATATGGACGACTTCAATCGAATCACGATAGTCAGCAGTAACCCGTCGGTGAAGCTGAAGGAACCCAACATGTGGAGACACCGAAAAGCGCAACGAAGGTAATGCAGATCCATTCCGTGGGGACATAATTGTACTGGAGTTGTTGTTGGCTGTTGTCGGTACAGTTTGAGGCACCTGCCCTTCCGCCGAACATGCTTTTATCCCATGTCACTAGGACCGCAGTAGTAGTATCACGTCAATAGAACCATAAACCTGGCATCACATCACCGCCCCTGTATTCACCGGAAGCGCAGCACCATAATTAAACGCCTTTACACGACGTCCTCATTGCTAGGTCCAGATCTAGATTACTTGCATCTGCTTGAGTTACTGCGTGAATGTCAGGTAGCCATCGACTGACTTTCGAAGCAGTACGATTATTGGTCAACTGAGTCGGCCTGAAGCATTGCACTTGCAAATGAAACTGGTAAGCTCTTTCACCCAAGGTGTTCCGTTCCGGGCCTTCGGGGCCCGATTAACCCTATCTCAATCACCCATGCATATGGGGTGACAAGGAAAACAGGCACAGCATTTATATTCTGACGCTAGAATACGGCGGCCTCAGGCCAAGAATTACCAAAGATAGATAAAGAACGCACCGCAAAGGTACTGGCGGCATCAGTACAGTAGGACTGGCATATATCTCCATCAACACTTTGTTTGCGCATCCTGTACTTACTACATGGGCGTCCGCGGTCTTCAGGCGATGGCGGCAGGCACAGCAGTATGATTGCACGCGTCGACAAAGTCAGCTAAGTTACACGTGACTGACTTGACGCGGCTAAAGACAGGTGCAAGATGCGTCCCGACGGATGCGCCTCGCCGACGGCGTTCTTTTTTGGGGGGGGGAATTGGGTGTTCAGCACCGCCGGCCGTGGAGCACATGTCTCATCCACCATGAGGGCGCTAAAAGGGGCAAAGTCACCATCCGGAGTGAGAACCGGAACCGCAGGTTCGCGGCGCCCGGGGTGAAATTAAGCCTTAAATAATAAATAATTTCAAAGGGTGAACAGAGGGGTCCTAGAGGGGTCCTCCTGGCAGGGTTGCAGCTGTTGGCTACGCATTTTGAAAATTACAGTATGAATGTTCGAACGAGCGTTGTTTTACACGTTATCAGCCGCCCATAGATGAAACACCGGTATCCAGTATGCTATCCGTCTACAGGGCCGGCAGTGAACATGTTCAGGCTTGGGAACGCGCATAGACACATGCATGGTTGCTGCGCAGCATGGGCAGAAATCATCCGCAGCGACATTTAGGCTGTGCACAAGACGGTGCATTCAATGTATAGTGAACTCATAGAGTAGGGTTAGGGTGTATTGTACCAGACTTGGACTCTGACATCGAGGAACAGAGGACAGAGAGCAGAGCTGGTTGGGACCTATTAGCATTCACCCCTACGCATTAAACATGCCATCCATGACTGCGCTCCCGTTGCTTCTTCCTACTCAATCGGTGAAAAGAACAAACTCCCATGCATGGGAACCAAAGCAGAATCTCCAGCCTCCACAACCTCCGGTGGTCGATGACCAGCGCATTCACGACCTTGAACTCGCTGTCCAACGCCAGCTGCTTGATGGCAAGGCCCTGAAAAAGACGCGTCCTCGACGGACGGTTGATTATGCAGGAGGCATGGGTCGTTGGGCGCTGGTCTGTCCATGCCTCAATTTCGGTTTATCCTAAATTGCCTCTGACCCGCCCGTTTTTCGCGTGCAGTTTCGCAAGCTACAACCTAGCCCACGATACGTGCCATATATCCGCCCAAGCCCTCCGTACATTATCGACGTACGTGCAGCCAGCACATGGAGACGCTTAGACCTGCTGACCCCAATGTTTTCCTCTCGAGCAGCTCCTACCTCCAAAAGCCTATCCCGACAACGCGTCTACATCGCTCTGTACAAAATTCATTCACACCTCCACGAACAAAATCCGATGTCCGGTGAATGCGGTCACGGTTCGTTATCACTCTGTACTATTGCCCGTGTGACCTATCTGATGTCGCTTCTAGTGGACGCCCGAGGGCCGCCGCATACTTACCGGTTCTACGAGTGGGGAGTTCACGGCATGGAACGGGTTGACATTCAATTTTGAGACGATCCTGCAAGCACACGATACCGCCATCCGTGCACTCACCTTCAATCACGCCGGCACCTACATCGCGTCCGCAGACCAATCCGGAATCGTCAAGTATTTCCAACCAAACATGAACAATCTCACCGCCTGGCCTGCACATCGCGAAGCCGTACGTGGACTCAGTTTTTCGCCCGATGACGAACGGTTCGCCACTGCCAGTGACGACTCTACCGTGCGCGTTTGGTCTTTTGCGGAGAGCCGCGAGGAACGGATCCTTACCGGCCATGGATGGGACGTCAAGTGTGTTGAATGGCACCCGACGATGGGCCTTCTCGTGTCGGGCAGCAAGGACAATCTCATCAAGTTCTGGGATCCACGCACTGGGACTGCGCTCTCGACGCTGTATGTTTTTCGTGCCCTGTCATTAGTACAGGGGACCTGTGTTGATATGATGCATCTAGACATCAACATAAGAATACCATACAGGCCCTCTCATGGGCTCCCCATGGGAACTTGCTCGCAAGCGCGTCACGCGACCAAACTGTGCGAGTGTTCGACATTCGCTCCATGAAGGAGTGGGTCGTCCTTCGTGGGCACAAAAAAGAAGTTTGCTGTGTGTCCTGTCTTTCTTTTCATGCCCCTCAGACCTGACGCATCGGCGACGCGTTACCCACAAACAGCTCTAGCATGGCATCCCGTGCACCCGATCCTCGTCTCCGGTGGTTCCGAAGGCGCGATTCTCCACTGGGACCTCTCCTCTCCAACAGCCGGTGCACTACCTCCAATGTTCCCAACCGCTTCTTCCACCACAACCACAACCACCTCTCCAACGTCACACGCCACATCCCCAAGCACAGCTGCGCTCTCAGCGTTCGCCCCACAAATCCCACCGCGCGCAACGCTCTCCCAAGCACATGACTCAAACGTCTGGGCGCTGACATTCCACCCACTCGGACATCTCCTCGTCTCCGCCTCAAACGACCATACGACCCGCTTCTGGGCACGCGAGCGTCCCGGCGACGCTGCCTCCGTCTTTGCACCGGGCGGTGCCAAGCCAGCTGCCGCAGGACCGGACGACGACGCAGACGGCGATCAATATGACGATGACGACGCACTTGTCGTACCCGGCTTTGGCGGGTCCGCTTCCGCTGCGGGTGCAGGCCCAGGCGCTGCATGGTGGGGTTCTGCTGGAGTCACGGGAGTTGTGCAGGGCGGTGCAGGCCCCG
>WNFQ01001073.1_pt1 | contig 19633 bp, 16 predicted proteins | sample 5400171 | NCBI WGS metagenome assembly WNFQ01 (sample SAMN13153356, study PRJNA577476) | soil metagenome | isolation source: 20 cm soil under Madrone tree | place: USA:California | collected 2016-06-14 | reverse complement strand
TTCATCGTCGACCAGACCGAGCAGGCGCTGGTACTGCAATTCGGTGAACCTAGAAGGGTCATCCGCACGCCTGGCCTGTGGGCCAAGCGGCCCTTCCTCGAAGATGTGAAGCGCTATGATAACCGCCTCCTCGACTTCGAGCCGCCGCCCGAAGAAGTCATCGTGTCAGATCAGAAGCGTCTTGTCGTTGATACCTACACGCGATACCGCATCACTGATTCGTTGCTGTTCTATCAGACTGTCAATACAGAGGTCGCCGTGCGTGCCCGGCTGAGTGCGATGGTCAACGGCAGCTTGCGGCGTGTCCTGGGCAATGTGACCTTGTCCGCACTGCTCTCCCATGAACGCCCGGCGATCATGGGGCAGATCCGAGACGAGGTCGCCGAGCAAGGAAAATCCTTTGGCATCCAGGTCGTCGATGTCCGGATCCGCCGCGCCGATCTGCCTGAAGAAAACAGCCAGGCGATTTTTGCTCGAATGGTGTCGGAACGCCAGCAGCAGGCGGCACAGTATCGCGGCGAGGGCGCCGAGGCGGCGCAGACCGTGCGCGCCAACGCGGACCGTGAACGTACTATCATCGTTGCCGAGGCGCAGCGCAGCGCCCAACGAGTGCGCGGCGACGGCGATGCCGAGAGCATCCGGATCTATGCCGATGCGTTCGGCCAGGACAAGGAGTTCTTCGCGTTCTACCGTTCGATGCAGGCCTATCGCGACGCGCTCAACGGCCGCAGCACATCGTTTGTGTTGACACCCGGCAGCGGCTTTTTCCGCTTCTTCGAGCAGCCGGGCGCGGCGACCGGCGGAGGGACGCCCCCGGCAGCGCGGGCCGGTTCGCCGTAATGCCCAGTAGGTCACGCTCGGGCCGATGAGGGATTTGTGGACGGCACTGGCCCTAGTCCTGGTGATCGAGGGCGCGCTCTACGCGCTGTTCCCGGAAGGCATGAAGCGGGTGGCGGCGCGGGCTGTTCTCGTTCCGCCACAGGCGCTGCGGTTGGCGGGGCTGGCGGCAGCGTGCATCGGTGTCGTTCTCGTCTGGGTAGTGCGCCGCTGACGCCGGGCCCGCGGTCAGCGTTTCGATTGCCGACGACCGGCTTCTCCCATAATCTTAGTGCAAGCCGAAACGGCACAGATCGATCAGTCGAAAAGATTATGCGGCTTTGCCGCGAGGAGTTGCTTCCGGTGTCGTCCCATCCGTCAAATTTGGTCCACCGCGTCGTCGGGGCGCTCGCGCCCTTGCTGATCGTCGCCGCCGCGTCTCTCGCCTCGGGATCGGTGGCTGCTCGGACAGCGCCCGACAGCTTCGCCGATCTTGCTGAAAAGCTTCTCCCTTCGGTAGTCAACATCTCGACGACGCAGACCATGAAGTCCGACCGGGGCCGCGAACGAGCTGGCCCGGAGGTCCCGCAATTTCCGCCGGGCTCGCCTTTCGAAGAATTTTTTCGCGACTTCTTCGACCGCGGCGTGCCCAAGAGCGGCCGCCCCGAGGCGCAGCCGCGCAAGGCCACCTCGCTCGGTTCGGGCTTCATCATCGATCCGGCGGGCTATGTCGTGACCAACAATCATGTGATCGCCGATGCCGACGAAATCACCGTCATTCTGCACGATGATACGAATCTGAAGGCCGAGCTGGTCGGACGCGACACCAAGACGGATATCGCGCTGCTGAAGGTCAAGACCGACAAGCCGCTGAGCGCTGCAATCTGGGGCGACAGCGACGTCTCGCGCGTCGGCGACTGGGTGCTGGCGATCGGCAACCCGTTCGGTCTGGGCGGCAGCGTCACCGCCGGCATTCTCTCGGCGCGCCAGCGGGACATCAATTCGGGCCCCTATGACGATTTCCTGCAGACCGATGCCTCGATCAATCGCGGCAATTCCGGCGGGCCGATGTTCAACATGGACGGCAAGGTCATCGGCATCAACACGGCGATCTACTCGCCTTCCGGCGGCTCGATCGGGATCGGCTTTGCGATCCCGTCCGCTCTCGCCAAGGCCGTCGTCGCCGAGCTCGAGCAAGAGGCCGACCACACGGTGCATCGCGGCTGGCTCGGGGTGCGTATCCAGGCGGTCACCGACGAGATCGCCGAAAGTCTCGGGCTCGACAAGGCGCGTGGGGCGCTGATTGCCAGCGTTAACGAAAACGGGCCGGCGCACACGGCGGGCATCCAAGCCGGCGATGTCGTCGTGAGCTTTGACGGCAGGCCGGTGGGGGATATGCGGCGGTTGCCGCGCCTCGTCGCCGAGACGCCGGTCGACAAGACAGTGCCGGTCACAATTTGGCGCAAACGGGGCGAAACCACCCTCCAAGTCAAGATCGGCCGGCTCGAGGAGGGCGATCAACAGCAGGCGAGTGCGCAGGAGCAGCCCAGGAAGGGTGGCAGAGAGCCGGCTGGCGTGGTCAGAACCCTCGGTCTGACATTGTCGAGCATCACGCCCGAGCTGAAGGAGAAGTATTCGATTGCCGAGGATGTGAAAGGTGTCGTCGTCGTCGATGTCGCGAAGGACAGCCCAGCGGCTGCAAAGGGCGTGCGCCCCGGAGACATGATCATGGAAGCCGCGCAGGAGGAGGTGAAGAGCCCCGGCGAGGTCAGCAGCAAGATCGACGAAGCAAAAACATCGGGGCGCAAATCGATTCTCCTGCTGGTCGAGCGTCAGGGCGATCTTCGCTTTGTCGCCCTGCGACTTGACCAGGGGTGAGCGCTCACTCGACGATTTCCCCCTTTCGGTATCCTTGAGCGTAGAGCAGACCCGTCAGATCGGCATGGTCGAGACGCCAGCGCGCGACCTCGGCAACTCTCGGCTTGGGTCGAAAAGCGATGCCGATGCCGGCGGCAGCCAGCATGGGCAAGTCGTTGGCGCCGTCGCCGACGGCGATCGTCTCGGCCGGTGCGAGGCCGAGCTCGGCTGCCAGAGCGAGGAGCGCTTCCCGCTTGGTATCCCCGGTTACAATCGGCGCGTGGACGATGCCGGTGATCCGACCCTGTGCGAGCTCGAGCCGGTTGGCGATCACCCGGTCGAAGCCGAGCGCGGCTGCGACCGGTTCGGCGAAGACCGCGAACCCGCTGGAGACGAGCGCCGTTACAGCTCCGCAGCGGCGCATGGTCGCAACCAAAGCGCGCGCGCCCGAAGTCAGCCGGATCCGAGCAGCTGCGTCTTCGAGCCGGCCGACCTCCATTCCCCGGAGCAGGGCGACGCGGGCTTCGAGTGCCGCGGCAAAGTCGATCTCGCCGTTCATGGCGCGTCGAGTGATCGCCGCAACTTGTGGGCGAAGCCCGATGGGCTCGGCAAGCTCATCGAGCATCTCGTTCTCGATGATCGTCGCCTCCAGATCGGCGACGAGAAGCCTTTTGCGCCGCCCTCTCGCGGGCTGAACGAGAACATCGATCTCGGAGCCATCGATCAGAGCGCGCGCCGTTTGCTCGATTTGCCCCGGGACTTGCTCTTGGCCGGCCGCGTCGAGGATGAGATCGCAGGCCTCCTCGGGGGCAAGCCAGATCGGCTCGCCCCCGATTCCCAAGGTCCCGGCGATAGTCGAGGCGAGATGGAGCAGGCTCGCCCGGCCGTGGAGCCCCGCAATCAAGGTGAGGACCATCTCCATGAGCCGGCGTCCTACTCCGGAAAACGCGCCTGCCACAAGCCGGCCCCCGCCAGCGGCGACAACGCGCCGCCCGTCCTCGTCATCGCCGGCCCGACGGCGAGCGGCAAATCGGGCCTCGCAATCGAGCTGGCAGACGCATTCGGCGGCACCATCATCAACGCCGACAGTCTGCAGGTCTACCGCGATCTCCGCGTCTTGACGGCGCGTCCCGATGCCGCTGCCGAACAACGCGCGGCGCACCGACTCTACGGTTTTTTGGACGCCGGCGAGCGCAGCTCGGTTGCCGATTGGCGTCGCCTGGCACTGGACGAAATCGCCGCCGTCACCGCCGCCGCGCGCCTGCCGATTGTGGTCGGCGGCACCGGTCTTTACATCCGGGTGCTGGAGAACGGTCTGGCACCCGTTCCGGATACCCCGGAAGAACTCCGGCGAGAGGCGGCCGAGCTCCATCTGGTTCTCGGCGGCGCCGCGTTCCGCGAGCGGCTCGGGCTGCTCGACCCGTACGGCGCTGTGCGCCTTGCTGCCGGCGACCGGCAGCGCCTGGTGCGAGCCTATGAGGTCGTGCGGGCCACGGGTGTCCCGCTTGCGACGTGGCAGCGACACCCCCATTCGCCGTCCCCCTATCGCTTCGCCATGATCCTGCTGTCGCCCCCACGGGACAGGCTCTATGCCGTCTGCGACGCCCGTTTCGCCCGGATGATGGCAGCGGGAGCACTCGCCGAGGCGGCGGCGCTCGCGGCCCGAGATCTCGATCCCGATTTGCCGGCGATGAAGGCCGTCGGGTTGCCCGAACTCTTGCGCCATCTGCGCGGCGAGACGGTGCTGGCGGACGCGATCGCGGCCGCTCAGCGCGCCACCCGGCAGTACGCGAAGCGCCAGATGACGTGGTTTCGCCATCAAGCAGCACCGGATTTGACGCTGAACGAGCCTTTTTCCGAAGGTCTGCTGCGCTGCACGCGCCGCTTTGTCGACGAGTGCGTGTTGACCGGATAGGTCGGCCTGACTAGGGTGCGCCCCCCGTCCCGCAGTGCAAAACAGCGGCGCGAATGATCTGGCCGTTTGTTGCCGGAGAGGAGGGTGTCATGTCGGCCGAGCCGCTAAGCGGAGCAGAAATCGTCATCCGGGCTCTGGTGGACCAGGGCGTCGATGTCGTTTTCGGTTATCCGGGCGGCGCGGTTCTGCCGATTTACGACGCCTTGTTCAAGCAGAACTCGCTGCGCCACATCCTGGTACGCCAAGAGGGCGGCGCGGTTCATGCCGCCGAGGGCTATGCGCGCTCGACCGGGCGGGTCGGCGTGGTGCTGGTGACGAGCGGACCGGGAGCAACAAACGCTGTCACCGGGCTCACCGACGCTCTGATGGATTCGGTCCCGATCGTCTGCCTGACGGGCCAGGTGCCGACGCATCTGATCGGCAACGATGCCTTTCAGGAGGCCGACACCACCGGCATCACGCGCCCTTGCACCAAGCACAACTACCTCGTCAAGGATGTGGGCGAGCTGGCGCGGATGCTGCACGAAGCCTTCTATGTCGCGAGGAGTGGCCGGCCCGGGCCGGTCGTCGTCGATCTGCCGAAGGACATCCTGTTTGCACCCGGCCCCTACAGCGGGCCGGGGCAAGGGAGCCATAAGAGCTACCGCCCGCAGCTGCGGCCTGATCCGGCCCGGATCGCCGAAGCGGTCGAGATGATCGGCGCGGCAAAGCGGCCGCTTTTCTACGGCGGCGGCGGGCTGATCAATTCCGGGCCCCAGGCTTGCGTGCGCTTCTCGGAACTGGTGCGGCTGACCGATGCGCCCTGTACCCTCACCCTGATGGGGCTCGGCGCGTTTCCCGCCGCGGACCCGCATTTTCTCGGCATGGTCGGCATGCACGGCACCTACGAGGCGAATATGGCGATGCACGACTGCGATCTGATGATCGCGGTCGGATCGCGCTTCGACGATCGGGTAACCGGTCGGCTCAACGCCTTCTCACCCGGCTCGAAAAAGATCCACATCGACATCGACCCGTCCTCGATCAACAAGAACGTGCGCGTCGATCTGCCGGTCATCGGCGATGTCGGTGAGGCGGTGTCGGCGATCCTCGCCACCTTGCCAGACCGATCGCACCGCGCCGATCAAGCGGCACGCGCCGAATGGTGGCGGACGATCGACGGCTGGCGCGCCCGCGACTGTCTGCGCTACGACAGGACCCGGCACGACCTGATCAAGCCGCAATATGCGATCGAACGCCTCTACGCGCTGACCCGCGAGCGCGACGTGTACATCACCACCGAGGTCGGCCAGCATCAGATGTGGGCCGCTCAGTTCTTCAAATTCGACGAGCCTTACCACTGGATGACTTCGGGCGGGCTCGGCACGATGGGGTACGGTCTGCCCGCGGCGATCGGCGTCCAGATTGCCCACCCCGAGGCGCTCGTCATCGATATCGCCGGCGAAGCCTCGATCCTGATGAACATTCAGGAGATGTCGACCGCCGCCCAGTACCGACTGCCGGTCAAGGTGTTCATCCTCAACAATCAGTACATGGGCATGGTACGGCAGTGGCAGGAGCTGCTGCATGGCGGTCGTTACTCCGAGAGCTATACCGCGGCACTGCCCGACTTCGTCAAACTGGCCGAGGCGTTTGGTGCGGTCGGGCTGCGCGTCGAGCGCCCGGCGGAGGTCGACGCGGCGATCGGCGAGATGCTGGCGGTCGACCGCGCCGTGATCCTCGATGTCGCAGTCGATCAGGCGGAGAATTGTTTCCCGATGATTCCGTCCGGTGCGGCGCACAACGAGATGCTCCTCGGCCCCGAAGACAAGGCCGCAAAGCCGGTCTCGGAAGAGGGCATGGTGCTCGTTTGAGAAGCCCGGCGTGGCCGATCTCGAGCGACATGCCATCGCCGTTCTCGTCGACAATGAGCCGGGCGTCCTGGCGCGCGTCATCGGGCTGTTTTCGGGGCGCGGCTACAATATCGAAAGCCTGACCGTCGCGGAGGTCGACCGCCCCAACCAGCTATCGCGGATCACCATCGTGACCTCCGGAACACGAATGATCATCGAGCAGATCAAGGCGCAACTGTCGCGCCTCGTTCCGGTGCACAAGGTTCACGACCTGACCGATGAGGGCCCCTTTGTCGAGCGCGAGATGGCGCTGATCAAGGTCGCGGGCAAAGGCGAGACGCGCATCGAGTCGCTCCGTCTCGCCGACATCTTCCGCGCCCGTGTCGTCGATTCGACGACCGAAAGCTTTGTCTTCGAGATGACGGGATCGAGCGAAAAGCTCAACGCCTTCATCGCGCTGATGGAGCCGCTGGGGCTCGCCGAAGTATCGCGCACCGGCGCCGTCGCAATCTCGCGCGGCCCTCCGAGCTTTTAGGTCGTCTTTCTCGCCTCCGAAGATGCTGGCTTCATGACCGGCACCGGGCTCGTGATCGATGGCGGGCCAAGACAAACCCGACGGCTTTCCCCTGCCGGCAGGGGAAAGCCGCGTTATGCGGCCCAGAAATCGCACTTTTGTCACCCGCAGATAAAGGAATATCAATAGCCTGCGTACGAATTCCTCAAGTCGTCCGACAGCGGAATTAACCCGCCTCGGCAGGGGATTGGCAGCGGAATTGGCAGCGGAATTTGGCCGTCCGCCCCTTACCTGTGATATCGGCATTTAAATCACATTCCGTATATTGCGATTATCGCGAAGACATCTGCTATATGGGTGAAGGCCCGGCGTCGGCAAGGGCCCAGGGGAAATCGGTGTGCGAGAAATTGCGGCTAGGTCAAAAGGGCATTACGAGCTGTGCCGGCATGGCGTCGTGTGCGGTCCCGACAGCTTCTTCGATCGAGCCAAAACCGTCGCGTCGCAGCAGGTCGACGAGCCCCGCTTTGATTTGGCCGATGAGATCGGGGCCGGCGAAGACCAGGCCCGTGTAGAGCTGGACGAGGCTGGCGCCCGCCCGAATCTTCGCATACGCATCCGCGGCGCTCGCGATCCCGCCGACGCCGATCAGGGGCAAGCGCCCCCGGGACAGGCGATACATGTCCGCCAGAAGCGCCGTCGACGGAGCGCATAACGGGCGACCGCTGAGCCCGCCGGCTTCATGCGCACGCCGGCTGATGAGATTGGGGCGCGCGAGCGTGGTGTTCGACACGATCAGGCCGTCGATGCCGGTATCGAGGGCCACTTCCGCGATATCGCGACGCTCTTCGGGCGTCAGGTCGGGCGCGATCTTGACCAGCATCGGCACCTGCCGACCGGCTTCCTCTCGCGCCCTCATCAGACGCTGCAGCAGCGTCGTGAGGATCTCGCGGCTCTGCAGTTCGCGCAGCCCCGGAGTGTTCGGCGAGGAAACGTTGACGACGAGATAGTCTGCGAGCCTCGCCGCGCGCAGGACACCCTCGGCATAGTCGGCGACGGCGTCTGCGGTATCGCGGTTCCTGCCGAGATTGACGCCAACGATGCCGCAGCGAGCGCGTTTTGACAACCGGCCGACCACGGCGGCGAGCCCACCGCTGTTGAAGCCCATCCGATTTATGATCGCTCGATCTTCTTCGAGGCGAAACAGGCGCGGTTTGGGATTGCCCGGCTGCGGACGCGGCGTCACCGTGCCGACCTCGACAAAGCCGAAACCGAGCTGCAGCATCGCTCCGGGAACCCGGGCATCCTTGTCATAGCCGGCAGCGAGCCCCACCGGGTTTGGGAAGTCGAGACCCCAAAGGCGCTGCGCCAAGGCCGGGGGATCCGGCTCGCGACCGGCAGGCTCGCCGAGAAACCGGACCGCGCCCAATTCGAGCGCCCGCAACGTCAGCTCGTGCGCGGCTTCCGGTGGCAGCCGGCGCAGGGCAGGACGGATCAGCCGATAGACGCTCGCCATGCCTATAACTCGGGTCGCCAGTCGCAGATATGGTAGATCATAGAGTTCATGTCTGGCGGCAATCGCGAAGTTTCGCCCCAACGGGTCCTGGTGCCGCAGGCCCCGGTGCTTGTCGCTGGCTTCCGCGAGGTGCTGTGGCTGAGCCCGGATGGCGAGGTCGAGGCTCTGGCGCCGGCCGAGGCTTGCAGCCGGGTCGAGCGCGAGACGCCAATGCTGTGCCATGCGCGAGCCACCGCGCGGCGTCTCGACGTGCCGATCTTTCCGGCACTCGATCTGCTCGAGCTGTTCGCCTTTGTTCGTCCGGCGAGATTCTGCGTCCCGACGCCGCGCGGCCTCGCGGCGGCGCTCGGCTTGGATCTACCGCGCCGACCTGCCGAAGCGTGCGTGACCCTCGCCACCGCGGCGCGGGCCCTGCTCCAGGAACTTGGTGGAGACACCGATGCCGAAACGCGTGCGGTGGCGGAAGCGATGGAGCGCGGCGGCTGGCTGTGGGCCCCGGCCGTCATCGCCGCGTTGCCCGCTGGCGACCCGAATGCGCCGGCACGGGCGGCGGGACTGCGCGCCTGGACACGGCTTGCGGAATGGACCGAGCCGGCGCCCGCGCTGGCGCCCGGCAACGAGGCGGGACGGCCCGAGGAGGCGCGCTCGCGCCTGGCTGATCTGCTCGGTGCTGGCGCCGAGCCGCGTCCGCAGCAGGCCGATTATGCCGCAGCGGTCGCTCCCGCCTTTGCCCCGCGCGAGCAGCCCGACCATCCGCGAGCGGTCCTCGCCGAAGCTGGGACAGGGGTCGGCAAGACGCTCGGCTATATCGCGCCAGCGAGCCTGTGGGCAGAGAAGAACCGCGGGTCGGTGTGGATCTCGACCTATACCCGCAATCTGCAGACCCAAATCGCCAGCGAGCTCGATAGACTCTACCCTGATCCCGACCTGAAGCAACGCCGGGTCGTCGTCCGCAAGGGTCGCGAAAATTTCCTCTGTCTGCTGAATTACGAGGAGGCGGTTGGCGCGGCACTTATGCGGCCGGGGAAATCGGTGGCACAGCTGGGGCTGGTCGCCCGTTGGATCGCGGCGAGCGACGCCGGAGATCTGGTGGCCGGGGACTTTCCGGGCTGGCTCGCCGAGCTGATCGGCGGCGGACGCGTCAACTGGCTCGCCGACCGCCGCGGCGAATGCGTGCACTCGTCCTGCCCCCATTTTCGCCGCTGCTTTGTCGAGAAAAATATCCGCAAGGCGCGGCAGGCGCGCATTGTCGTCGCCAACCACGCCCTCGTCATGATGCAAGCAGCCCTCGGCGGGCTCGACGACGCGACGGTTCCGACCCGGTACGTCTTCGACGAGGGTCACCACCTGCTCGCGTCGGCCGACGGTGCCTTCGCCGTCCGCCTGTCGGGCCGGGAAGGGCGCGAGTTGCGCCGCTGGATCGTCGGTGCCGAGGGCGCGCGAAGTTCTCGTGCGCGGGGTCTGCGGCGCCGGATCGGTGATCTCGTCGAAGGCGACGACGACGGCGTCAAGGCGCTGATAGACGTCCTCGGCGCGGCGCGGATACTCCCCGGCGACGACTGGGCGCAGCGAGTCGTCGAAGGACGCGGACACCAGGGCTTCGAAAAGTTTCTTGTGCTGGTCCGGCAGCAGGTATTGGCGCGGGCCGTGCTCGCCGACAATGGCTATGGGCTGGAGGCTGAAGCGCGGCCGCCGGTCGCGGGGCTGATGGACGCGGCGCTCGTGCTCGCCGACGGCCTCGAACGCCTGGCATCTGCGTTGAAGCGGCTTTGCGGCCTGCTCCGCACGCGTCTCGAGGATTCCGAAAATCCGCCCGAACCCGGCCTGCGCCAGCGGCTGGACGCGACGATCCGCACCCTCGACCGGCGTGGCGAGCTGCAGGTTGCCGCCTGGAGCCGGCTGTTGCGCGATCTCGGCGCGCCGCCCCGGGAGGAAACCGTCGAGTGGCTCGCGCTCGACCGGATGGAAGGGCAGGAGTTCGATGTCGGGGTAAACCGGAACTGGATCGATCCCGGCATCCCCTTCGCCACGCTTGTGGTGCAACCGGCGCATGGGGTGGTCGTGACCTCGGCCACCTTGACCGATGGCGTCGCCGATCCCGAGCAGGCCTGGCGGGGCGCCGAGGCAATCACCGGTCTGCGCCATCTGCCGGCGAGCCCGGCCGCCGCACGCATCGCCTCGCCCTTCGACTACGCCGCGCAGACCAGAATATTCGTCATCACCGACATTCCGCGCGACGACATCGGCCAGGTCGCGGCGGCCTATGCGGCGTTGTTTGTCGCAGCCCGCGGCGGCGCCCTCGGCCTGTTCACTGCGATCACCCGGCTCCGCGCGGTGCACCAGCGCATCGCCCCGGCTCTCGAAGCGCGCGGCCTCTCGCTGCTCGCCCAGCACGCCGACGCGATGTCGACGACGACCTTGGTCGACATCTTTCGCGCCGAGGAAGATTCCTGCCTGCTCGGCACCGACGCCGTGCGCGATGGCATCGATATTCCGGGCCGCTCGTTGCGACTGCTCGTCTTCGACCGTGTTCCCTGGCCGCGCCCCGACATATTGCACCGCGCCCGCAAACCGCTCTTTGGCGGCCCGCAATATGGCGAGCGGATCGCCCGGCTGCGGCTGCGGCAGGCCTATGGCCGGCTCATCCGCCGCGCCGACGATCGCGGCGTCTTCGTCATGCTCGACCGGGCCTTGCCGTCGCGTCTGCTGAACGCCTTTCCCGAGGGCGTCGCCGTGGCCCGGGTGCCGTTGGCTCACGCGGTCGAAGAGGTCGCCCGATTTCTCGAGGGCGCGGATACGCCTTGACAGGCAGGTGCTGCTTCTGGTCTGAGGCTGCATTGCCCATCCCAACAGGAGCCGGCATGCTCGACCACCACCGCGCGCTGATCTACACGATGGTGATCGTGTCGGCGGCCGACAGCGAGATGCCCGACGCGGAGCTCCGCATCATCGGCGACATCGTCGGCGACCTCCCGGTTTTCAGCGATTTCGACCGGAGCGAGCTGCCGAGGGCGCTCAACGACTGCACCGAGCTGATCAACCGCGAGAACGGGCTCGAGCAGATTTTAAAGGTGATCAAATCGGGTCTCCCCGCAAAGTTGCGCGAGACCGCCTACGCGATCGCTTGCGATCTCGTCGCGGCCGATGGCGCAGCGACGCAAGAGGAGCTGCGGATCCTCGAGCTGATCGGTCAGCGCCTCAACATCGACCGACTTGTCGCTGCCGCTGTCGAGCGCGGCGCCCGAGCACGGTTTCAGACGCTTTAGCGCTAGTTGTCGCGCTCTGCGTCGGCTCTGGGCGAGCGCGGCAGCGCGCGCTTGACGGCGGTTCGGATCTCGGGCGGCTGAACGGCGAGCGCGTCGCATAGCCGGCCGAGCTGCCGCCGCAGGTCATAAACCTGGTCGAGTAAGCCGAGGACGAGCGACAGCGCATCATCCTCGATGGCGAACTCCTGGCGAATCTCGAGAATCAGCTCGACCCGGGCGACATCGACGTCATGGAAGATCCAGGTCTTGTCATGCCGCTCCGGCAACACCCAGCGATTTTCGACCCAAGCGACGACCTCGCGCCGATCGAGCGTGGTATGGCGACGCAGCAGATCTTCGAGTGAAATCATGCCGAGGCTATCCCCTGCCGCGGGTCGAAGGGGTGCCGCGGCCCCCATTTTTCGAGGAATTCCGCAAGTTCCGGATCACTGCTCGCGCCGATCACCACCTTCAACGTGACGTATTGATCTCCGGGGTTTTTGGAGCGCTGAATTCCCTTGCCGCGCAATCGCAATTGTACGCCGGTATCGGAGCCTTTGGGGATAGTCATCGCCACTGGGCCGGTGACCGTCGGCACCATTACTCTCGCCCCGAGCATCGCCTCGACGAGGCTGACTGGCAGCTCGATCTTGACATCGTCGCCGTCGCGGCGAAACAGCGGGTGGGGCGCGACATGCACCTCGATCAGCGCGTCGCCGGCGGCGCCGCCGCCAAAACCCGGGCCGCCCTTGCCACGCAGTCGGAGGACCTGACCGTCGTCGATCCCCGGCGGTATCGTCACGTCGAGCCACTCTTCGGGAGCCAGTGACAGGCGTTTCTTTCCGCCGGTTGCCGCCTCGACGAAGTCGACGGTGAGGGTAAAGAGGCGATCGCCGCCGCGCGCCCGAAAGGTCCCGCGTCCCGCCCCGGCGCGCCCGGCTGAGCCGTAAGCCGCGAAAAGGTCCTCCAGATCGCCCAGATCCATTTCGCCTTCGGGTTGGTATTTCCGGCCGCCGGGACCTTCGGCGTAAGCCCGATAATATGAGCGCTGCGGCCGCTCGGCGCCGCTCTCGTCGATTTCGCCGCGGTCGTAGCGCGCCCGCTTGTCCGGGTCGGAGACCAGGTCGTAGGCGGCGGAAACCGCCTTGAACCGCGCTTCGGCTTCGGGTTTCCCGGGGTTCAGATCCGGGTGAAATTGTTTGGCGAGCTTGCGATAGGCCTTGCGAATGTCATCGGCACTGGCATCCGGCTTGACCCCGAGGACCTCATAGGGCGTCTGCACTGCCATTTGGCGTCAGCGCTGCCTCAACCCGCGGCGTTGGGTAGTGGCGGTCGTAGCGGGGGCTTGCTCGATGCGAACGGACACGCTGCGCTCCGAGCCGCCGCGCTCGACGGTCAGCTGAACCTCATCGCCAATCCGCGAGAGCCCGACGCGGTTGCGCAATTCGGTACCGCTGCGCATCGGCGCACCATTGACCGCAACGACGAGATCGTTGGTCCGCAGCCCGGCGCGTTCGGCGGCCGAACCGGGCTCGACCCGGGCGATCACCGCACCTTGCGTGTATTTGGTGCCCAGCGCCTGGGCGATGTCCGGGGTGAGGTCCTGGATCGCGACGCCGATGCGACCGCGCTTGATCTCGCCGTAACGGGTCAACTGGTCGATGACCTGGCGCGCCATGTTGATCGGCACGGCAAAGCCGATGCCGACATTGCCGCCGCCGGGTGCCACGATTGCCGTATTGATGCCGACGATTCGGCCTTGCAGGTCGACGAGCGGACCGCCCGAGTTGCCTGGGTTGATCGAAGCGTCGGTCTGGATGAAGTCTTCATAGCCTTCGATGCCCGGGCTGCGGCCCAGCGCGCTGATGATGCCCGAGGTCACGGTCTGGCCGAGGCCAAACGGATTGCCGACCGCAAGAACGAAGTCGCCGACCTGCAGTCGATCGGAATCGCCCATCGGCACCGCCGTCAAACCACCGCTCGGGATCTGCAGCACAGCGATATCCGTTTCAGGATCGCGACCAATCAACTTCGCCTTGAGACGACGATTGTCCTTGGTCGTGACTTCGATGCTGCTGGCGTTTTCGACGACATGGCTGTTGGTCAGCACATAGCCTTGCGCGGCCTCTACGATGACGCCGGAGCCCGTCGCCTGGGTCTCGCGCTCGATCGGCTGCTGCTGCATATTGAAGAAGCGCCGGAAGACCGGATCCTGCAACAGGGGGTTGTCCTCGCGGACCCGGCCGCGCACCGAAATCCCGACAACCCCCGGGGTCACCCGGCTGACGACGGGCGCGATGCTCTGCAGCGGCCCGCCACCCACTTCCGGTATCGGCGCACCCGCAAGGGACGAACATGGGGCGCCGTTCATCACAGCGATCCCGCCTGATACAACGAGCGCTGACAAGACCCGTTTCATCGTCGTGGGTACCTTAGGGGTGACGCACGTCCACTCTGGACGAACAGCGCCCCTCATCCATAAGTTTCAGCCGCTCTCTATCTAACCCCTCCCGCGATCGCTTCAAGGGAAGTGCCGATTGCGTTGGCAGCAGCCCCGATGATCCGCTGCTAACATACTGCAGCTATTTGCTTTTTTGTTGCAGAGGAAGCCAGTTTCCGCCCATGCTCGTTGTCCGGAAGGAGAACCGCAGAGAGCACGAACATGAGCGACCTGAAGCCACAGCTTCGCGAACGTCGGCTGACGACCGCGGAGATCATCTATCACCTTCCCGATCATCCCGACCTGTTGCAGAGTTTCATCTGGCAAAAACTCGATGCCCCGCCGGACTTCCCCGAGCTGCGCCGGTTTCTCGAGTTTTGGAGCCGCCATATCGAGGGCAGGCTCCACTCCGTGAAGATCGGCCAGGCGGGATTTGCTGGCCGGCCGCGGTTCCGTCACGTAAGAACCTCCCTGCTGCTGCATTAGGCGGCCTGCGTGGCGCAACAAAAGGTTGTGTCATGAATGACCCTCGCCGCCATCTGCAGCAAATCTGCAGCAGAATTTCTCCTTTGGGTTGAGTTTCTTCTCGCACGTCCGGCGCCTGCCCTTGCGTTCTCGCGGGCGAGCGATGCTCGCTTGCCCGCGCGGTCAATTCGTTTACAGCGCCTCGTTTACAGCGCCGGAAAGGTATAAGCTATGAATTGGGCAATTTAGTGATTGTTATTGTCACAATCAAGCAACTCCCCGTAGGCTTGCTATTCCGTGACGAAGCGCTCACCTCCCCAGTTGATTGGGACCACTGAGGATAGACCTCTTGTCGACTTGGACGACAGCCGTCCGCAAGCGGGCGGACGGGGCGACGGCGTGCGCGGCGGAGGGTAACCTCGGGGCCGTCGCCACTTGGCTGTTCGTTTGTTGTGCGCTGATCTTTTTGATGGTCGTGATCGGCGGCATCACCCGGCTCACCCTCTCCGGTCTGTCGATAACCGAATGGAAGCCGGTCGTCGGTGTCCTTCCACCGCTTTCGGCTGCCGACTGGGCTGCCGAATTCGCCAAATACAAAGAGATCCCGCAATACCGGCTCATCCATTACACGATGAGCTTGGACGAGTTCAAAACCATTTATTTCTGGGAATATTTGCATCGGTTGTTGGGCCGGCTGGTCGGCGTCGCCTATGCCGTGCCCTTTGTCTGGTTTTTCCTGCGGCGGCGACTGCCGCGCTCGCTGGTGCTCCCGCTCGCCGGCATTCTGCTGCTCGGCTTCGGCCAGGGAGCACTCGGATGGTATATGGTCGAGAGCGGTCTCGCCGACCGCGCCGAAGTCAGCCAATACCGGCTTGTTGCCCATCTGGTGCTGGCTCTCGGGATTTACGTGGCGATCCTTTGGGTAGCGCTCGGCATCATCCGCGGCCCGCCTCCGCAGCGTGTGAGCAAAGGCTGGCGCCGGGCCGCCGAAGCCGTCATCCTGCTCGTTGCCCTGACGATCGCGGCCGGGGGATTGGTCGCCGGGACCCATGCCGGGCTCATCTACAACACCTTTCCGCTGATGGACGGGGCGCTTCTGCCGCCGGACTATTTCCTCCTCCATCCGCTCTATCTGAACTGGTTCGAGAACGCTGCGGCGATCCAGTTCGACCACCGTGTGCTCGCGCTCGCGACAGCAGCTTTGGTATCGCTGGTGTGGGCCGCGGGCTTGCGTACAGCCCTGCCGAGAGCCGTCCGGTTCGCACTCCAGGCGCTGCTCGCCGCGGTCGCGTTGCAGGTGGGGCTCGGCATCGCGACGCTGCTCCTCGTCGTGCCGATCCCGCTGGCCGCGGCGCATCAAGCGATGGCCGTGCTGCTGCTAACGGCGGCGATCGTGCTGCGGCACACATTGCGCAGGACAGCGGACGTGGTCGCCGAGACGCGCGCGACCATATAGTTTTCGTCACGCGGAGATGACGATGGCGGACGCGAACGGGTTCCCGGCTACGACACTGGAAGACTGGTCGCGTCTGGCAGGCGCTGAGCTCAAGGGCAAGCCGCTCGATAGCCTCGACTGGCCGACGCCGGAAGGCATCCGGATCAAGCCCCTCTACACCGCGGAAGATCTCGCCGGGATCGAAAGCGCCCGGCTGCCGGGGTTCCCGCCCTATCTGCGCGGCACGCGCGCGACGATGTACGCCAACCGGCCGTGGACCATCCGGCAATATTCCGGGTTCTCGACGGCCGAGGAGTCGAACCGCTTCTACCGGGAGAATCTGGCGGCGGGCCAGATGGGGCTGTCGATCGCCTTTGATCTGGCCACCCATCGCGGCTACGACAGCGACCATCCGCGCGTCGTCGGCGATGTCGGCAAGGCGGGGGTGGCGATCGACTCGGTCGAGGACATGAAGATCCTGTTCGACGGGATCCCGCTCGACCGGATGAGCGTGTCGATGACGATGAACGGCGCGGTGTTGCCGGTGCTGGCCGGCTACATCGTCGCCGCCGAGGAGCAGGGTGTCGCGCAGGAGAAGCTCACCGGCACGATCCAAAACGACATCCTCAAGGAGTTCATGGTCCGCAACACCTATATTTACCCCCCCGGGCCGTCGTTGCGCATCGTCGCCGACATCATCGAATACACCGCCCGGCACATGCCCAAGTTCAACTCGATCTCGATCTCCGGCTATCACATGGAAGAGGCCGGGGCGACCTCGGTCCAGGAGCTCGCCTTTACCTTGGCCGATGGCCTCGAATACGTCCGCGCCGCGCGGTCGCGTGGCCTCAAGATCGACGAGTTCGCCCCGCGGCTGTCGTTCTTCTTCGGGATCGGCATGAATTTCTTCATGGAGGTCGCGAAATTGCGCGCGGCGCGGGTCTTATGGGCGCGGCTGATGCAGCAATTCGCGCCCAAGAACCAGGCAAGCCTCGCCTTGCGCATGCATTGCCAGACCTCAGGGGTGAGCCTGACCGAGCAGGATCCGCACAACAACATCATTCGCACGACTTTGGAGGCGCTCGCCGCCGTGCTCGGCGGCACCCAGTCGTTGCACACCAACTCCTTCGACGAGGCGCTGGCATTGCCGACCCCGGCCTCAGCGCGCGTCGCCCGTAACACGCAGCTGATCCTAGCCGAGGAGACCGGCATCCCCCACGTCGTCGATCCGCTCGGCGGCAGTTATTACGTCGAGAGCCTGACCCACTCCATCGGCGTCGCGGCGATGGCGTTGATCGACGAGGTCGAGGCGATGGGCGGGATGACCAAGGCGGTCGAGGCCGGGATGCCGAAGTTGCGCATCGAGGAGGCCGCGGCGCGGTGCCAGGCGCGCATCGACCGCGGCGAGGAGACGATCGTCGGGGTCAACAAATACCGCTCGAGCGAGGCGACTGCGGTCGAGCTTCTCGATGTCGACAACAGCGCGGTGCGTGCGGCACAGGTCGAGCGCCTGGAGCGGGTACGGCATGCCCGCGATGCGGAGCGCTGCCGGGCGGGGCTTGCGGCACTGACCGCAGCGGCGCAGAGCGGCAACGGCAACCTCTTGGAATTGGCGATCGCGGCGACGCGCGCCCGGGCGACAGTCGGCGAGATCTCCGACGCGCTCGAAACGGTGTTCACTCGTCACCGCGCCCAGATCCGCGCGGTCTCGGGTGTCTATGGCGGCCAGTACGAGGGCGATGCGGGCTTCTCCCGGGTGCAGCGCGAGATCTCCGCCTTTGCCCGCGACGAGGGCAGGCGGCCGCGCATGCTGGTCGCCAAGCTCGGCCAGGACGGCCACGACCGCGGCGCCAAGGTCATCGCCACGGCCTTTGCCGATATCGGCTTCGATGTCGATATCGGCCCGCTGTTCCAGACCCCGGAAGAAGCCGCCCGCCAGGCGGTCGAGAACGACGTCCACATCGTCGGCGTCTCCAGCCAAGCGGCCGGGCACAAGACCCTCGTCCCGGCACTGATCGAGGCGCTGAAGCGGGAAGATGCGGGCGACATCCTCGTTGTCGTCGGCGGCGTCATCCCGCCCAAGGATTACGATTTCCTCAAACGGGCCGGGGTCAGCGCCGTCTACGGCCCCGGCACCAAAATCCCCAAAGCCGCCGCCGAAATTCTTTCGCTGATCCAGAGGCGGCGCGCGGCGGCGTAAAAGACCCGCCTCAGGCGGATCGCACGGATCGAAGAGCGTGTTGGAAAGCAGCCACTTCTCCGGGCTTGCGAAGCATCTTGTCCACTTCGCTCGCGTGCAATTCCTCGGCATAGATCATTCGTCGGGCGTATTCCTCGAGCACAACGGAGCGCCCCTGAACACAGCTCAACAGCTCGCGATATATGAGGAGCGCCTTGCCTTCTGTCTCCAATGATTCGTGCATGATCGCGCCGATATCGTGCTTATGGCTGTCGAGCAGGGGACCGATTTCCAGCGATGGATAAGCCCCTAAGAGGGTGATCATCTCCCCAGCTTGCTGGGCGTGCGTCAGCGACTCGGTCGCTTGGTCTCGCAGCCATGAAACGATCGGGATCCGGTTGTGCCCGAACACCAGAAACGAATAATGGGTGTAGCGTACCACTCCGGCCAATTCCTGCTCCAGAATATGATTGAGCAGACTGACGACCTTGTCTTTGTCCAGTTCAGCCATGGCAAATTCCTTCCGCGGTCACGGATGCGATGTATCGCCATTGCTAAACTGTCCAGCGGGGTCTTTGTTCCGTCAGGCGACCAGCAGGATCTTGCCGATGTGCCGGCTCGATTCCATCAGGCGATGGGCATCCTCCGCCTGGACCAGCGGGAATTGCTTATAGGTAAACGGGCGCAGCCTGCCGGCTGCCCAGAGCGGCCACACCTTTTCCCGCAGCGCCGCAACGATGGCGGCTTTCTCTGCGACGGTCCGCGAGCGCAGGGTCGAGCCGGTTACCATCAGGTGCTTAGATCGAGCTGGCGCGGGATGTAGTCGCCGCCGCCCATGTCGAGGATCGCATCGACACCGCGGCCGTTGGTGAACTCCTTGCCGATTTGCACGAAATCCTGGGTGCGGTAGTTGATCGCGACATCAGCGCCATAGTTGACGCACGCCCGGCATTTCTCCTCGGACCCGGCGGTGGCGAGCACCTTGGCGCCGAACGCCCTGGCGAGCTGGATTGCGGTGACCCCGATGCCGCTCGATCCCCCCTGCACCAGGAACACCTCTCCCGTCTGGAGCCGCATCCGCTCGAACACATTCGTCCATACCGTGCAGAACGTCTCCGGCAGGCCGGCGGCATCGACGAGGCTGACGCCCTGCGGCACCGGCAGGCATTGGACCGCCGGGACGGCGGCGTACTCGCCATAGCCGTCGCCGATCATCAGCGCGCAGACCTGGTCGCCGACCCGCCATTCGGCAACCCCCTCGCCGGTCTTCACCACAATGCCCGAGCATTCGAGGCCGGGAATGTCCGGAGCGCCGGGCGGCATCGGGTAGCGCCCCATACGCTGCAGGCAGTCGGCCCGGTTGACCCCGGCGGCGGCGATCCGGATCAGCACCTCGCCCGCCTTGGGCTCGGGGACGGGACG
>WNFQ01001011.1_pt1 | contig 19634 bp, 18 predicted proteins | sample 5400171 | NCBI WGS metagenome assembly WNFQ01 (sample SAMN13153356, study PRJNA577476) | soil metagenome | isolation source: 20 cm soil under Madrone tree | place: USA:California | collected 2016-06-14 | reverse complement strand
TTGACCGCACGAGAGCGGGAGGTTATGACTCTCGTGGTGACAGGAATGCTCAACAAGCGGATCGCCTACGAAATCGGAGCTAGCGAGGCGACAGTAAAAATCCATCGCGGTCACGTAATGCAAAAGATGGAGGCCGGATCGTTAGTGGAGTTGGTCCGTATGGCCGACAAGCTCAAACTCTCTCCTCGTAAATAGCTTCGCCTGCTTTTTTAGCCTGTTCGGTTATTTCATCGCTCGTCGCTTCGAATCGACTACCACCTAAGTCGTAGTTGGCACGACTAAGGCCTGATTGTGCCCGCTTTGTCATGGCGCTACGCTTTGCCCAATGACCATCCGGCAAACATCAAGACTCATAGCAATCGTCGATGACGACGAGTCGCTTCAGAGGGCACTGCAAGATCTGATCGAATCGGTCGGGTTGTCCACACTCTGCTTCGGTTCCGCGGAACAATTCCTGGAATCTGAAGCCCGACACAAGGCCGCGTGCCTGATCGTCGACATTCGCATGCCGGGCATGTCCGGCCTTGAACTGCAAGCGAACCTTAAGGCCGAAGGATGCCGAATATCCATCATCTTCATCACTGCGCATGGCGACTCCGAGATGCGAACTCTTGCGATGGGTGATGGCGCGGTGGAGTTCTTGACCAAACCTTTTAACGACGCAGTCTTACTAGAGGTGGTTCATGCCGCTCTCGAGAGGTCTAGGAAATGACTGAGCAGGCCAACACTCAAATCTGTGGAAACGGTGAAAAGCGGTACGCGACTTGCGAGGAGTTTCTCAGGATTTTTGACCAGGATATGAATGGCCTTTATCAGCTGTCGTTCCTTCTTACGGGAGATCACCAGAAGGGAGAAAGGTGCTTTGTAGCCGGCATTGAGGATTGCGTTAAAGAGAACCGGGTGTTTAGGGAATGGGCACGCGCCTGGGCGAAGCGCGTGATTGTGGAAAAGGCTATTCGTGAACTGCAGCCTCGACGGAACCATTCCAATTCGTCCACGGTCCTCCCAACTGTCTTCTCTCGCAATCGGCAACCAAGCGGTCCAATCGGACATTTCGACTTAGACGCTGTGTTAGGGCTTGCAGACTTCGAGCGGTTTGTATTCGTGCTTTGCGTTCTGGAGCGCTACCGGGAGCACGAGTGTGCTCTGCTTCTCGGCTGCTTGGCTTCCGAAGTTCGCGAAGCTCGCACTCAGGCAATAGAGGAGTTGGCCAGTAACGGCGAAATGGCCTCCTCTCGGTATGAAGACCGCAAGTTGGGTCAGTTGGCAGCAGCGCGTATGTCATGAAAGGGAGGCACAAATGAAGGCACTTGTCCTTAATACACTCGGTCGAGGCTTTCAACTCCGCAGCCGAGCAGCGCTCGGACGGTCGGCGCAGCGTACGACCGTGTCCCCGGCGCTAACGTCGATTTGGGGCCACCGACGTCATCGATTCCACAAGAACAAAGCCCGTCGAGGCCGTCCGTGATCTTCTGCCGGAAGGAGCAGATCACGTCTTCGACTTCGTAGGGCTCAAGGCGGTCGCCGAGCAGGGGCTCGCAATGCTCGGAGTCGGGGGTGGATTGTACCTGGTCGGCGTGTCGAGGCCCGATGTCGAGGCCGGAATGAACATCTTTAAGGCGATCGGTGGGCAGAAGCGCGTAAAGGCGTCAACTTCGGCTCGACCAACAGCAAGCGCGACATCCCGATGTACGCAGAGCTGTACCTGCAAGGCCGAATGAATCTGGACGATCTGGTTTCGAGAAGGATCTCGCTGCGTGACGTAAACGATGGTTAAGCGGCGTTAAAGGACGGCTCGCTCACGCGCGTCGTCGTTACTTCGTTCTGACTATAGGAAACTCATATAAGGAGACACACAATGGCAACGATGGAAGCAATCACTGAGAGAGGCACGATCAAAACCATCACCACTCACTATATCGATGGAGCATTCGTTGAATCCCACGGCCGCGAAGTCATGGACATCATCAAGCCGACCAACGGCAAAGTCATCGCTCGCGTCACGCTAGGCGATGAGGAAGATACGCGGCGCGCCATCGACGCGGCCAAGCGCGCATTCGTCACTTTCGGCCGGACAACAAAGGAAGAGCGCGCGGGCTACCTGCGCCGCCTGCACGAGGCCGTCTCGGCGCGCATCGATGATCTTACGGCCGCGATGGTGGAGGAGTACGGAGGTGTTGTGCGGTTCGCAAGGCTTATCGTGCAATCGGGGATCGATGCCTTCCCAGCCGCGGAGAAGGGACTCGACGAGCTGCCTTTGACTCGAAGTTGGGGCAAAACGACCGTGACGTTAGAACCGGTCGGCGTGGCCGGCTTGATTACCGCTTGGAACGCGAACGCGCTGTTCATTTGCCTCAAGCTAGCGTCGGCCGTCGGTGCTGGTTGTACGGTCGTGATCAAGCCCAGTGAGCTGAGCTCGCTGCAGACGCAGGTGATGCTTGAATGTCTGGACGCCGCTAAGCTCCCCCAAGGAGTCTGCAATCTCGTGATAGGCCGCGGTAATGTCGTCGGGGCCGAACTCGTGCGCAATCCCGACGTTGCCAAGATATCTTTCACTGGCTCGGTTGCCGTTGGCCAGTCGATCATGCGCGCCGGCGCCGCCACGATGAAGCGCGTCACGCTGGAACTGGGGGGTAAATCGCCCACCATCCTGCTCGACGATGCGGCTCTCGAGCAAGCGATTCCGTCGGCCCTTGTGCTGGCCTTTATGAATAGTGGACAAGCGTGTGCCGCAGGAACCCGGCTCCTCGTTCCGAAGAGCCGACTCGATGCGGTCAAGCGAGCGATCGTGGACACTGCGCTCCTTTCCAATCGGCGATCCGGCGGATCCAAAGACCGCCGTCGGACCGATGGTGTCGCAGAACCAATACGAACGAGTGCAATCGTACATCCGCAAAGGTATAGAGGAAGGCGCAGAAGTCCTCGTCGGTGGCGAGGGCCATCCGGCAGGTTTTGAAGCGGGTTACTTCGTGCAGCCCACCGTTTTCGTCAACGTAAAAAACGACATGACGATCGCCCAGGAAGAGATTTTTGGCCCCGTTCTGTGTGTCATCACCTATGACTCCGAGGATGAGGCAATCCGAATTGCCAACGACTCCAAATATGGTCTTCACTCCTGCGTGCTTGGAACCGACCTCCAGCGCGCGTGTCGTGTGGCCTCACAAATTCGGGCCGGGAGGGTCGTGATCAACGGTATGACGGACGATCCGCGGGCACCCTGGGGCGGATTTAAATATTCCGGCTTCGGCCGTGAATATGGCCAATACGGGATCGAGGCGTTTCTCGAAACCCGCGCCATACTTGAGTCTTAAGGCGGCACTCTCATGAGCCAGCACCTGACCATCTCTCCCATCGAGGCGGCGGACCGCCTCGCTATTCGAGAGCTCGTCGAAGCCTACGCGCACTGCGCCGATCGTCGCGATGCGAAAGGCCAGATGTCTCTCTTTACTCCAGATACACACTTCGTCGTGTACATGAACGCCAAGGATCCGAAACCTTCGCAGGAGCTGCACTCGCGCGAGGCGCTCGCTCCCGTGTTCGCAGACCTGAACAAGTATGCCGCCACCATGCACTTCGTCGGACAGAGCACAATCCTCACGCTGACCGGCGACCGAGCCACGGGGGAGGCCTACACCCTGGCGCATCACCTCACGAGCGACGGCGGGAAGCGAACAGCTGATGATCGCCGCGCTACGCTACTACGACAGGTTTGCAAAGATAGGGGGCGCTTGGCTGTTTGCGGAGCGTCTGCTCTACGTGGACTGGCTGGAGGAGCGTCCTCTGTCATGACTGAAATTAGGAACCCCGTGGGGCCGTCGATGAACATTCCAACAGCAGGCCAGAAGCACGTTGTCATCGTAGGCGCGACTGGAATGGTCGGTGGATACGCCCTTCGCTCTGCGCTCGAGAACCCTGTCATCGCACGTGTGACTACTATCGGGCGCAGGAAGCTCGGCATCTCGCACGCCAAGCTGAAAGAGGTTCTGCATCAAGACTTCGCGGACTGTTCCGCACTCGCGGAGACGCTCGTGGGGCAGGGCGCAGCGATCTTTTGCCTGGGGACATATACCGGATCGGTGCCGGAGGCGGAGCTCCGCACCATAACGGTGGACTACACGATCGAGTTCGCGCGAGTTCTCCGCCTCAGCAGTCCCGACGCGGCATTCTCATTCTTGAGCGGCAACGGCGCAGACCCAACGGGACGAAGCCGGCTTGCTTTCGCGCGCTACAAGGGTGAGGCCGAGAAGGCACTACTTGCGGTGGGATTTCCAAGCGTTTACATCTTCCGGCCGGCGTACATCTACCCCGTGGATCCCCGGAAGGAGCCGAATTTCAGCTACCGGCTGTTACGCGCGATCTACCCGTTCTTTCGGGTGGTGTTCCCCAACCAGATGATTCGGGCTGACGACTTGGCCAGAGCCATGCTCGATGTCGTTGTCCGAGGAGCAGGAAAGAGCCGAAGCCTGGTTCTCGAGAACCGTGACATCCGGGCGATGGTTTCACTCCCGATTGTATCCAGATAGGCAAACAGGAACTTACGTGAGCCTGCCCCAGAACGGCAGTGCGAAAACCCAATCACTCCGTTTCTCCCCAGCTATTCCTGCCAGGAATAATCCGATTGTTCGACTGGATTGTGATCGGCGAAAACGAAAACCGTGAGAGAAGTCTGTCGGAGAAACTGCCGCTGCAGAAAGTTATTGTACGAAATTAAAATTGTGTCAGTAATCCGTTGATAATAAATTAGATAGTGGTGGAGGCGACGGGAGGCGAACTTTCTCGCGCCATTTAGAATCTGTAACTTACTGATTCTAAGAAAGGAAGAAAATGCCCAAAGGCCTACACAAGCCTGCCCATCGTACAATTATCGTACAATTTGCTTCTTGAAAAGCAGTAAATTGATCGAGAAAAAACTCGCTCGCATTTCGCGAACCTAACGCCGTGCGAGTCTGCATCGGCAGCCTTCGGCACTGCAATCCTGCTGTTTTCAGGCTACAACATTTTCACAAAACGACAAACTAGGGCGCTTGTCAGCAGCAGTCGCAAGGCTTTCCTCGAAGAGTTTGCCAACCCTCCCGCGCAACCAGCGGTATGAGGCACAGCGCCGCCGCAGGATCGCCTACGTAATCCCCCGAAGGCATTCATCTTCGTGCTCATGAACGGGCACTGCGGCGTGGCACGTTGCGGCGGAGCCAGTAGAACTTGTGACGCGATGCAATGCGATGGGGCTTCCGACTCCAAAAAACTCGTGCTCGACTGGATGGCCGAGTACAATGCGGACGGCTACTTGTGAATGCTGCTCTTAGCAAATTGAACTTGGAACTCAGGTGCCATAGCAAGGATTTATATGCAGATTTGTTCGTTCTTACCGTCCGCCACTGAGATTTTGTACGCGCTAGGACTGGGAGACTCAGTTGCTGGTGTGACCTTCGAGTGCGATTTTCCTCCGGAAGCTGCGGGGAAGAGCATTGTTGTCAACACCAATCTGGCCCACGATTTGACGTCGGCGGAAATCGACAACACCGTGAATGACTATTCCTCGCACGGGGAGGGCCTTTATCGAATCGATATCGGGAAACTGGAAGCGATCAAGCCAGATCTCGTCGTAACGCAGGAGTTGTGCGATGTGTGCGCCATCAGCACCTCGTACGTAGCCAAGGCTGTTCATCAGCTCTCTTGCAAGCCGCAGGTGCTTTCGCTGACACCGCACACGCTCGGCGATGTGTTGGAGGATGTTTTGCGTGTTGGTGAGGCCACCGGTCGGGATGCCGAAGCCCGCGACCTGGTGTCGTCGCTACGGGAACGGATCGCCAAAGTTAGCCAGATGCCCAAACCACAGAAACCCACCGTAGTCTGCTTGGAATGGTTGTCGCCGCCGTTCAACGGAGGGCATTGGATCCCGGAGATGATCGATTTTTCGGGCGGCGTGGATCCGCTTGGCAGGCTGGGAAAGGACAGCTACAGTATGGAATGGGATCAGGTTTTCAGCGTCAACCCCGACGTGGTCCTCGTCATGCCGTGCGGTCACAACTTGGAAAGATCGGTGCTGGAATATCACGCCACGCAGTTTCCGGAAGGATGGAAACACGTCAAAGCCGTACGCAACAGCAGAGTCTATGCGGTAAACGCGAGTGCGTACTTCTCGCGGCCGGGACCGCGGTTGGTGACCGGACTAGAAATTATGTACGCTCTGCTGCAAGAAGACCGGCCGCAAGAGGTGCTCGCTAACAGTTGGATACGCTTGTAGCGCGCTGCCCTATTGTTGATTGAAGTCAAAATGTGTGGGCACCGCGACGGACTACGCTTTCCACACGTAGTGTTTGACCTTTCTTTTGCGTCACGGTATAAATCACAGAGTCTGGTATTTGGGAAGGCGGTTAGAATCCGCCACTGCCCCGCAACTGTATTCGCTGAGAACTGAGCTGAAGTAGGCCACTGGAGAATGTTCTGGGAAGGCTGCTCAGGTTCGACGAAGCGTAAGTCAGGAGACCGGCCAGACGCTAACCCAAGGCGTATTCGACTTCGATGGGAGAGTCGGAGAGCGTTCTGACGATTCATTTTTCACCTGCGTCTGAAGGCTGCCAGTAGCATCCCGCTCAAGCTCGGGCATATGACTGTGTGCCCAGGTGAGCATGCAAGACATTCTTGGAAAAGCCATCACGTTGGTGCTGGGCGGCGTGCGAAGCGGCAAGAGCCGATTCGCGCAGACGCTGGCTGCGCGTAGTTCGTCCGTAGCGTTCATTGCGACTGCGCAGCCTTTCGATGAGGAAATGCGCCTGAAAATCGACCGTCACCAGATGGAGCGCCCTAAGGAGTGGCGGACGATTGAAGAGCCGTTGGAACTCGACCGGGTTCTGACGGACGAAGCGCCCAAGCACCGGATGTTGGTAGTAGACTGCCTCACGCTGTACGCCGCAAATCTGCTTGAAGCTGAGCGCGGGAATCTGGCCGCGATTGAAGAACGCCTGCAGCGGTTTTACGCGGCGTTGCGCTCGGTGCCTTGTTCGGTTGCGCTGGTATCGAATGAAGTGGGCAGCGGCGTTGTTCCCCCCTATCCCGAGGGACGGAAGTATCGCGACGTACTCGGAGAAATCAACCAGCGGGTCGCAAGCCTTGCGGACAACGTGTTGCTCATGGTCGCGGGGCTTCCGCTCGCACTCAAGGGGACAGCGGAGGTGCGTCCGTGAAAGCTTTTGTAGTTGCAGGCACGGCCAGTGGCGTGGGCAAGACCACGGTGGCTCTAGCAATCATCTCGGCATTGCGCTCCCGGCATCTGACTGTGCAGCCTTTCAAGTGCGGCCCTGATTTCATCGATGGCGGCCACCTTGCGCTAGTGGCGAATCGTGCTGCGCGCAACCTCGATACCTGGATGCTCGATGCTGAAGCCAACCGGGAGATTTTTTCCCACGCTTCCGAAGGCTGCGACGTAGTCGTAGTCGAGGGAATGATGGGGCTTTTCGATGGTGTGACTGGCAGTTCGGAGGAAGGCAGCACAGCGGAAATTGCCAAGCTGCTGGATTTGCCCGTTGTTTTGGTTCTGGATGCCGGGAACAGCGCGCGCAGTATTGCCGCCGTGGTGCGAGGGTTTGAGACGTTCGACCCGGAGCTGCGTCTTGCCGGCGTAGTGCTGAACCGTGTGGCCGGTGATGCCCACTTTCGCATGCTCGATTCGGCGATTCACCAATCTTCGGCGGTTCCGGTGCTCGGATGGTTGCCGCTGGAAGCAGATGCGGTAATCCCCGAACGGCATCTTGGGTTACACACTGCTGCGCAGGGAATTGGCGTCAGCCTCTCCACTCTCACACGATTGGGGAACCGTCTCGACCTCGAGCAATTGTTGAACACGACGACCTGCAACCAGCGGTTTGAGACTCCGCACACACATAGCGTTGAGTCCAAGTACGAAGGCGTCCGCGTCGGCATCGCCCGCGATCAAGCATTTTCGTTCTATTACGAGGACAATCTTGACCTCCTGCGCGAGAATGGCGCTGAAATTGTGGAGTTCAGTCCGCTCACCGACTCCGTGCTGCCGGAGAATCTTCACGCTCTCTATTTCGGTGGTGGATATCCAGAGTTGCATGCAGCAGCCCTTAGCGGCAACGGCCGCCTACTCCAGGACATCCGTGAGTTTGCGGAAGCGAACAAGCCTATCTACGCCGAGTGTGGCGGGTTGATGTACTTGGCGGGAAAACTGACAACGATTGAAAGTCAAAGCTATCCCATGGCGGGCATACTTCCGGTCGCAATCGCGATGACCAAGTCGTTGGTTCACTTTGGATACGCCGATGTAGAAGTCGTGCACGATTGCCTGCTTGGGAAAAAGGGAACCGTGGTTCGCGGGCATAGCTTTCATTGTTCCCGCATCGTCGCTCACGATCCTTTGCGTTGCGCCTATCGTGTTCATTACTCGCTTTCCGGTCGAAGAGAAGAGGAAGGCTTCGCTCATAGGCAGGTACTTGGGAGCTACATCCATTTGCATTTCCGTTCCAACCCTTCTCTAGTCTCCTACTTCTTGCATCAGGCAGGCACTGCCCGGCGTCTGGTGGGGGCGCAATGAGAATCCAACTTTGGATTGTCATCCTGTTGACGTCGCTTGCTGCGCCGTGTTTCGCCACTCGAACACTGAAGGATGAGCTGAGGCGCGCGGTGGAGGTCCCCGATCATCCGCATCGAGTGATTTGTCTAATCCCGAGCGTAGTGGACATCGTGTATTCGCTGGGCGCCGGAGCGGACGTGGCGGCCATCAGTGATTTCACAAAATACCCCAAAGAGGCTCTGCAGAAGCCGAGCATTGGACTACCGCTCAGTCCCTCCATGGAAGCCATTGTTGCCCAGCACCCAGATCTTGTGCTCGGCAGCGGGGACCTGAACGTTCTGGAGTCCGCAGGCAGTCTTCAGCGTCTCGGGATTCCGGTATTCATGGTAGATCCACACGGGGTTGATGGGATCTACGCATCGATTCTCAGTATCGGCAAAGCACTGAACCGGGAGACCGCGGCCGATACCCTAGTCGCCCAATTGCGCACGCGCGTGGAGCTGGTGAAAGCTCGCGTCGCCGGCAAACCAAAGCTGCGGGTACTCATGGCGATCTGGTACGACCCGGTCATGACAATCGGCAAGAAAGCGTTTATCGGCGAGCTCATTGAGGCCGCCGGCGGCCGCTCTGTGACAGACGACATCGCACAAGAATGGCCGGAAATAAGTCTGGAATCCATTGTGAGCCGTCAACCAGATGCGCTCTTGTTCATAAAAGGATCAAAACTTACAGCCGAGGACTTAAAAACACGCCCTGGTTGGGAACACGTGAAAGCGGTGCAACAGGGCCGCGTCTATTACGTTGATGATCGGATTCAATATCCGAGCCCGGTCGCTTTCGATGCACTGGAGGATTTAGCGAAGCAATTTCATCCGTGAGCCAGGATCGCTTGCGATCCGGGACTCTTAACAAAAACCAAACGGCAGAATGTTCGGGAAGCGCGGTGCAATTCCGCCACTACCCCGTAACTGTAAACGCTGAGAACTGGGCAGGCAGATGGTTTGCAGCCACTGGGGACAGCATCCCTGGGAAGGCAGCTCAATTCGTCGAAGCGTGAGTCAGGAGACCGGTTTTGCCGCAACCAATTTCCGAGGGGAACGATGACGTATTTCAAGCAAGACCGCCCGCGCAGAAGCTTCTTCTACTTCCTGCTTCTATTAGGCTCATTCACCTTGACGGCTAGTGCGGCAACCGTGCATGGAACCATCGCCGATTCGCTCGGTGCCGTTATTCCTAACGCGTGCGTCGAGCTCATGAGCGGCTCAACAACGATCGCTTCAGGGACTGCGGATGGCGCGGGGCGATACGACTTTCACGATGTTTCCGCAGGCCGCTATAAGATCCGGGCCAATGCTCCTTCGTTTGATTGGACAGCGAGCAACTCGTTCTACGTTGGAGAAGGCGCGAACGCCAATGTCGATCTGCTTCTGGCCGTCGGCGCAGTCTCCCAGACCATCACCGTTACGGCGACGGGCACGCCGACACCCCAAGCCCAAGTTGGCGCATCCGTCACTCTGCTTTCCAAGGAAGACTACGCCGACAAACTTGACGTGCATGAAGCTCTGCGCCTGGTCCCGGGCGCACAACTGACGCAGACCGGACGGCGCGGCGGTCTGGGCGATTTGTTCGTGCGCGGCGGTAACAGCAATGCCAATAAGGTCCTCATTGATGACATTCCCGCCAGCGACATCGGTGGAGCGATTGACCTTGGGGTGCTCGCAGTTGCGGGAACCGATCACATCGAAGTGTTGCGCGGACCCAACAGTGCGCTGTACGGAGCCGACGCGCTTGCAGGTGTGGTGAGCATCAATACTCCGCGCGGTACCACGCCTCTCCCCGAAATTACATACTCCATCGATGGGGGAAATTTCGGAGCGTACCGGCAAGAGGGAACTCTGGGCGGAAGTCATAGGCAATTCGACTATTTTTCAGACTTCTCCCGCTTCGATACCTCGAACGGCGCTGTCCGTGATTCCTTTCACAACGGAACCTTTGCTTGGAATGTCGGCTGGACTCCGGGCCCGAACACCGAGTTCCGGGCCACAATTCGTCGGCTAGTGACTGCGGCAGGAGAGCCTAACGCCATTCAATTGTTTGGAATTCCGGATGACGCGGGACAGAAGGAACAAGAAACCTTCATCGGCGCCACGTTTCAGCAGCAGACCACGTCGCGATGGCACAATCTATTGCGGTATGGAGCGCTTCGGTTGCGTTCCCAGTTTACTGATTACTCCCCGACTGGGATCCCCTACAACAGTCCAGTCGCTGGTCCCCTGTACATCGGGGCTCCCGTTGTTATTCGCGGGGCAAACGGCTACAGCGTGACTGGGCGGGCAGCTTTCCAGTTTCCAGGAACTTATCCCAATCAGTTTATAACCAGCACTGATCGTGATTTTGTTTACGCGCAGACGACCTACCAGGTGAAGCCGCAATTGACCGCGCTGCTTGGATTTCGATATGAAGCCGAGCGCGGCTTTACGCAATCAAGTTTCGGCAACAGCCCCACGGATCGCCGGAACTACAGCTATACCTTGCAGGTGGTAGGTAACCTTGCCAACCGCTTTTATTACACGCTCGGCAGCGGCATTGAGAACAACGCGATCTTCGGCGTGGAAGCGACACCGCGCGTGTCGCTTGCGTACTACCTGCTGAGGCCAGATTCCTCAAGAATCTTCAGCGGGACCAAGATTCGCGGTAGTTTTGGCACGGGCATCAAAGAGCCTAGCATCTTCAATGCTGGAACCTCCTTGTTCAGCCTTCTTCAGCAACTGAGTGGTGGACAACAGCTGATTTCTCAGTTCCACGTAACTCCCATCGGGGCGGAGCGCTCTCGGACCTATGACGGCGGCATTGAGCAGAGCTTATTCGAAGGGCGGGCCAAGCTGGAAATTACCTACTTTCACAATGACTTTACCCACATGGTTGAGTTTGTTCCGATGCAGGGTCTGATTGATATCGGTGTGCCGCAACCCATCGCTCAAGCATTGCAATTCGGCGCTACGGTGAACTCCCAGGCGTTCCGGGCACAGGGAGGGGAAGCGGAACTCGAATACAGGCTTGGACGAGGCCTCGTCGCTCGTGGCGGTTATACCTACCTCGACGCCGTGGTGCAACGTTCCTTTGCCAGTGATGCCCTGGGCCCGAGTTTTAATCTTTCATCGACATTCCCAACGATCCCCATCGGCGCCTTTTCGCCTCTGACCGGTGCCCGGCCTTTCCGGCGTGCGCCTCATAGCGGCTATCTCGCGCTCTCCTATCACCGGTCCAAGTGGACCGGCTCTTTGACCGGGACTTTCGTAGGGCGCCGCGATGACAGTGATTTTCTTTCCGACAAGGACTTTGGGCCGAACCTGCTCCTGCCAAATCGAAATCTCGACGGGGCGTATCAAAGAATCGACATTGGAGGCAGCTATCAGGTAAACCACACGCTCAGTGTCTACACCGATCTCCAAAACGTGCTGAGCCAGCGCTATTCGGAGGCGTTCGGTTATCCGGCGCTTCCGTTTACTTTTCGATCAGGTGTCCGTATTACGTTGGGAGGGGAGTCGTGGAAACTGAAATAGCGGTGAAGACCACCTCCGGTTCCTCGACACGAGTCTACCTTCCGATTCTGGGGTTCTTGTTCGTGGTTTTGGCGGGCGTCCTGGTGCTTTCTATGGGGATGGGAGCGACCAAAATTGGGGTTCGGGAAATACTTACGTCGTTATTGATAGGACATGGCTCGAGAGGCACGGATTCCGTGATTTTTTTCGAGATCCGTCTTCCTCGTGTGCTCGCGTCAGTTTTGGTGGGGGCTGCGCTCTCCGTGGCTGGCCTTCTTTTCCAAGGACTCTTCCGAAACCCCATGGCGGATCCATACGTGATCGGTTCTTCCGGAGGAGCAGCGCTGGGGGCAGGGATTGGCCTCTTTCTGCTTCCTCGTTTTTCTTTTCTCGGATTCGGGGCGGCCGCGGCAATGGCGTTCGTCGGCTCTGCTGCGACCATAGCACTCGTATATTGGCTCGCCCGGACCAATGGGCGTGTGCCCGTCGTGACGCTTCTACTCGCCGGGTTCGCGGTGAGCACGATGTTGAGTTATTCCACTTATTTCCTGGTCGTGCTCGACGATAACTTTGGTCTTCGAACACGGGTGCTGGCTTCCTGGCTCACCGGAGTCATCGCCGTGCCCAGGTGGACTCAACTGGAGGTCACGGCTGCGATCATCGGTTGCGGCTTGATTTTCTGCTTTCCGCTGGCGCGTCGTTTGAACACTCTGGCGCTTGGCGACGACTACGCACGCCAAGTCGGCGTGCAGGTCGAGAAAACACACCTGGCCATCATTCTCGCCGGATCCCTTCTAACCGCTGCCGCAGTCTCTCTGGGAGGAGTCATCAGCTTCGTGGGACTGATCGTTCCCCACATGGCAAGATTGGTCCTGGGGCCCGACCACGTTCGGCTATTGCCAGTTACGGCCATAGCTGGTGCGATTTTCCTGGTCTTGGCAGACACGCTGGCGCGCACCATGCTCGCACCTTCTGAGATTCCCGTAGGGCTCCTCACCGCTTTCATCGGTGGTCCATTCTTCCTTTACCTGCTCCGCCGGACTCCCCGGGAGTACACGCTGTGACGCCATTCCTAGAATTCCGGGATGTGTCCCTTTCCTTCGAGCGCAATTCTGTTCTTGAAGACCTGAACTTCACGATGGAGGAACGAGAGTGCGCAGCCTTAATCGGTCCGAACGGAGTTGGGAAGACGACGCTCCTGCGTTTGGCCGCTGGTATCGTCGTTTGCTCGCAAGGATCGGTTTCACTCGCTGGGCGCAGGCTTGACACACTCCCGCGTGGAGAGGCCGCCCGCATGGTGGCGCTTGTCCCGCAGCGATTCGAAGTGCCATTCGATTTCACGGTTGAACAGATTGTTGAGCAAGGACGCACACCCTATCTCGGCCTCTTCTCAGGTTTTAGCCGCCGGGATCGCGTCGCAGTGGAACGCGCACTGGAGTTGACCGCAATTACGTCCCTGCGAAAGCGCGTTTTCAATGAACTGAGTGGAGGAGAACGTCAACGCGTCAAGATCGCCCTTGGACTGGCGCAGGAGCCTCGTCTGCTGCTCCTGGACGAGCCCACCCAAAACCTCGACTTGGGCCGCCAACTCGAATTGCTGGACTATGTCCGAGTTCTCAACGACGAAGGCGTTACGATCCTGGCTGCCATGCACGATCTTCAACTGATTCCGGGCGTGTTCTCTTCCGTTCTGCTATTAGGGCCTGATCAGGAGGTGCGCAAAGGCGATCCGCAAGACCTTTTGCAGCCTGACATTTTGGAGAGAGCTTTCGATTGCCCTCCCCGGCGCCATCCGAAGTTAGTTGTTGAGAATCGGGTTCTGCTGGAGAAAGCGCCATGACCACAATCACCTCAAGCATGTTTACCGAGTTCGTAGGCGATATTGTTGCGCCCGAACCCAAATGGCTGAAACAGGCGCGGTCACATCTCGACAATCTCACGAAACCCCTGGGCAGCCTGGGCCGGCTCGAAGACATTGCCGCTCGATTCATTGCCATCCGGAACGGCGAAATTGATAAGCCCTTGAAAAAAGCTGCGTATGTATTTGCCGCGGATCACGGCGTTGTGGCCGAAGGAGTCAGTGCCTATCCCAAAGAAGTCACCCGGCAGATGGTGCTCAATTTCCTGCAGCAAGGGGCAGCGATCAATGTCCTGGCAAGACTGAATGATGCTGAGCTGACCATCGTGGATGTTGGCGTGGATACAGATTTCGGTGACCTGCCCGGTCTTTTGCAGCGCAAGGTTCGCTCCGGCACACGGAACATGCTGCATGAACCCGCCATGACCGAAGAAGAAATGCTGCAAGCTTTGCGGGTAGGAGTCCAGTTGGCAACCGGCGCCCATGAGAAGGGACAGACTCTCGTCACCGTAGGCGAGATGGGAATTGGTAATACTACTTCCGCGAGCGCGATTACCGCGGCCCTTACTCGCCAAGCTCCTGCCGCGGTTACCGGCAAGGGGGCGGGCTTGGAGAAAAGTGCCCAGGAACACAAGATCCGCGTTGTCGATGCCATCCTACGAAAGCACTTTGGGGAAAATCCGTACTCTTCTGAAGCACCACCGCTTGAGGTCTTGCGGCGTATGGGCGGACTAGAAATCGCTGCCATGGTGGGTATGGTCTTGGGGGCAGCACGATATCGGATCCCGGTTGTCACGGATGGTTTCATTTCAACTGCGGCCGCAGCTCTGGCGTATGCCCTTGAACCGCTAGTAAGAGAGTATCTGTTCGCGGGGCATTGTTCGGAGGAGCCCGGCCATCGTTTCTTGCTGGAGTATTTAGGGCTCGAACCCATTCTCACGCTCAATATGCGTCTGGGCGAGGGCACCGGTGCGGTATTGGCAATGCCGATCATCGAATCGGCTTTGCGGCTCTACTCCGACATGGCAACCTTCGCGTCGGCGGGCGTAAGCGGGGCGAGCGAATGAGGTGGATAGAAGACTTTCTGGGTGCTATCCAGTTTCTTACGCGGCTGCCGGTGCCGCGTGTTCGTTTTGATCCCGACTCCTTGGCGCGTGCGGCAAAGTTTTTCCCGGTTGTTGGTCTAATAATTGGCCTTGGCGCTTCGGGTTTGCAACGCATTGCGGCGCCCCACTTGAGCCATTCCCTTGTGGCGCTGTTAGTTTTAACCTTTCTCATACTCATCACGAGCGGGCTTCATGAAGACGGCCTCGCGGATACCGCGGACGGTTTTGGCGGAGGGTGGAATCGGGAGCAGGTTCTCACGATTCTGCGAGATAGCCGAATCGGAAGTTTCGGGGCACTAGCCCTCGTAGTTTCTGTGCTGGCTAGATTCTTGCTTCTATCAAGTCTCCCTGTGAATCGCATCACTGCTTTCATCGTCTCAGCCCACGTTCTTTGTCGTTGGACGACGCTGCCTTTGAGTTATTTTCTGGCACCGGCGCGTGAGGGTGACGGACAAGGGGCGAGGATTGCACAGAAAATTTCTCTCGCCTCTCTTCTCCTGGGCACTCTGTTGAGTTTTGCCATCGTTTTCTATTTCATGCGGACGGAGTTCTGGACTCCGGTCCTGGTGGCGCTCGTGATCACGGCATTGAGCGGCCTGCACTATTCCCGCCGCATCGGCGGGGTCACGGGCGACTGCTTTGGAGCTACGAATCAGCTTGCGGAGATTACAGTCTATTTTTGTGGGGTCTGGAACTTGTGAAACATCTCCTAGTTCGTCATGCGGAGACTGACATGGCGGGCCGCTTCTGCGGCCATTCGGATCCGGAACTCAATCAGCGCGGCCACCAGCAACTCTTCGGAGTCGTGGATCGGCTGTCGGAACACGCGATTCGACGAATTTATACCAGCGATCTTCGGCGTGCCCGACAAACGGCGGAGGCGATTGCCTTGCACTTCGGACTAGGATTCGAGATTCGTCCTGGTCTGCGCGAAATCCACTTTGGCCTATGGGAAGGCCTTTCCTGGAGTGAAGTCGAAGCGCGCGATCCCGTCCTGGCAAAGAGCTGGGCAGAGCGATACGCCAATGCCACTGCTCCAGGTGGGGAATCGTTGCAACAGTTCCAGAGCCGGGTGCGCGCAGAAAGTGCTTTTTTGTTCGCAGCAGCAACAGAGTGTCCCATCGCGGTGGTTGCACACGCCGGTTTTATGCGCGTCCTGCTGACAACCTTCCACGGGGTACCGGAAGAAGAAGCTTGGAAGCTCACCAAGGAATACGGCTCAGTCGTAGCGTTGGATACAAATTTGATTTGTAAGTTTGCAGCGGCAGAGTCTGCGGACAAGTATTCGAACCTTTGAGCGGATATGACCCTATTGACGCAAGAAACCACAGTTAGAGATGGATCGACCTTGCAAGGAGCAAAGTTATGAGCATTGCAACAAAACGTGGAGATGGCGGGCAAACCGGGCTTGTGGGAGATGTGCGCGTCTCCAAAGCAGATCAGCGCGTGGAAGCCTACGGGTGCGTGGATGAGCTGAACTCCGTTCTCGGTTTTGCGCGCAGCATTTGTCAAAACGCGGATGTTTGTTCCTGGACCGAATCCATTCAGAAAACATTATTTCGACTGGGAGCCGCGCTCGCCACCGAGCCAGAGACAGAAAAGAAAAAAGCAGAACCCAGCATGACTTCCGCCGATGTTGATGAACTGACGAATCTGGTTCACAAAATCGAGGATACCCCAGGCATTCTATCGGACTGGTCCTTGCCTGGGGCGCACACAGAAGCCTCAGCCTTCGAGATCACGCGTACAGTATGCCGTCGAGCCGAACGGCAGGTTGTTCGTCTAATGGAAAGCGGAGATTTCGTCGACCCCCAGGTGCTTGCCTACCTGAACCGTTTGTCCGATCTTCTATGGCTCTTCGGGAGACTGTTGGAAGTGCAAGCGGGCGTCGATTCAAAGCTACGCGAAGACACCCACAAGAGTACCCGCTGGTCGAAGGCATGGTGATGGCGGGAGCAGAGAAGTTTCCCGAAGATGAATCGCGGGGTGTCTATCGCGCTATTCGCGAACGGCGCGATGTCCGGTCTGGCTTTTTACCGGAGCCCTTGGATGACGAAGTATTGGGCCGACTTTTGGAGGCTGCTCATCACGCGCCCTCCGTGGGCCTGATGCAACCTTGGCGATTCATCCTGATTCGAACGCTTGAGATTCGTAAAGCCATCCACGACATATTTCTGCGGTCGAATCAAGCTGCCCTTGACACCTATGAGGGAGACCGCGCGAAGAAATATGCCAGCTTGAAGCTCGAAGGCATTCTTGAGGCTCCCCAGAACCTCTGCGTCGTCTGCAATCCAGAATCTGAACGAGGACATCGGCTTGGCCGCCATTCAATGCCGGAAATGGCGCTGTACTCGGCAGTCTGTGCGGTGCAGAACCTATGGCTCGCAGCTCGCGCGGAAGGGGTTGGTGTCGGCTGGGTAAGTGTTCTCGATAAGGACGCTCTTAAGAAGCTGCTGAAAATCCCAGCGGACATCGTCCCGGTAGCCTACCTCTGTCTCGGTTACATCGATCACTTCTCAGCTGAGCCGGATCTCGAACGAGCCGGGTGGGAGCGCCGCATTCCCCTTGATCAGGTGCTGGGGTTCGAACAATACGACCCACGTTGGAGTGTTGAGGAGAAGACGCCATAGCCGCGAGTGGGAGCAGAATATGCGCGCAATCGCGTTGATGATTCTGGGAACAGCCTCGCATGTGGGCAAGAGCCTCATCACAGCGGGCTTGGGACGAATCTTTGCCGACGAAGGGATTTGCGTTGCGCCGTTCAAAGCCCAGAATATGTCCCTCAATTCGGCTGCCACACCGGACGGAGGCGAGATTGGCCGGGCTCAGGCCCTTCAGGCGGAAGCTTGCCGGGTGCCGCCGAGCGTTGATATGAATCCGGTGCTCATCAAGCCGCGTTCCGACACGAGTTCCCAAGTGGTCCTGCTCGGCAAGGTGTGGGGACAGGTCAGCGCTGCGGACTATCACACGAATCGAGTGGAACAGCTCTTTCCTGCGGTCCTTCAGAGCTATCAAAGACTTGCCTCCCAGTACGACCTCATCTTGCTGGAGGGAGCGGGATCTCCTGCGGAAATCAACTTGCAAGAGCACGACATCGTCAATCTCCGCATGGCACATGCATCGAACGCCGCGTGCATCCTGGTTGGAGATATTGATCGAGGCGGGGTATTTGCCTCGCTGTTCGGAACGATGGAACTCCTCGAACCCGCCGACCGGGCATTGTTCAAAGGGTTCGTCATCAACAAGTTTCGGGGCGATCTACGGTTGCTGCAGCCAGGCATAGAGATGATCGAGCAGCGACTGGGGCTGCCGTGTGTCGGAGTTATTCCCTATCTACATGATCTGGGTCTCGAGGAGGAGGACAGCGTCGCCATCGAAAGTCGTCGCACCGTGCGACGAAGTTGGAGCCACATAATAGAAGACAACTCGCCCCATCGCCCCTTACGCATCGGTGTTATTGCCTTGCCACACATGTCCAATTTTACGGACTTCGATGCGCTAGCCGCGGAGGCATCAGTTGCTTTGGCTTTCGTGGAACGCGCTGATGATGCTGCCCTGGCGGATGTGCTGATCCTGCCTGGGACCAAGCAGACTCTCGATGACCTGGAATGGCTTGGGAAGAACGGTTTTCTTCCACGGATCCAAGAGCACTGCTCCAAGAGGGCGCCAATCGTCGGTCTGTGTGGTGGCTTCCAAATGTTAGGTCTCAAGCTTTCTGATCCCCTCGGGGCTGAGAACGAGGGCGTTCCTGTTGAACGAGACGGACTGGGATTGTTGTCTGTCCAGACGGTATTCAATGCCGAGAAAACGGTTCGACCAGTATCCGGTCAACTATGTGACGCGTCCTTCGCAGAAGGTTTGTGGCGGGCTCCAGAGTTTCAAGGCTATGAGATTCATATGGGAGAGACGTATCGAAAAGGAGAGACTCGGCCCTTCGCCCGCATCTCGACGGTGGACAGCGCACAGTCGCTCGATGGAGCCATGAGTCCAAGTGGCCTCGTGTTTGGCAGTTATGTTCACGGCATTTTCGACAATGATCTATTCCGACACAGCTTTGTCGATTGGGCCCGTTGTTCCCTGAAGTTGGAGCCGACCCAACAAAAAGCATTAGTAACAACGGAACGCGATGCCAGGCTGAATCGCTTAGCAGGTCACTTACGCAGCTCTCTGCGACTAGATTTGATTCGGAGCTGGATTTCCACAACAAGTACAGCCTGACGGGTGGCGGGGCGTATGAAGGAACCCCAGCACGGTACGATGCCCAGCCTGCTGTCCGTGGCCTCCCTGTGGTCCAATGACTATGCTTCCGATGTAGGAAGTGATGACGGTTTAGACCTTCAAGCGATATGTTGCCTACAGAAGGAACCCACGTCCGACAAATCACAATGCAGCGAGAATACAGCTAGAGCTTCGCGCGATAATGTGAGTCATCCTTTCCATTTCTTCGGTACGCGGGCTTGCCGTCGCCCGCCCTGGCCATCGCTTTGCCGAATGGCTTACGTTGCCCAGCTCGGACTTCCGCCTATGGTCGTGCGGTCGGCTTAATCCGCCGAACCGCCGGATGCGGACCCGCATGTCCGGTGGCGCCGAACTTT
>WNFQ01002847.1_pt1 | contig 19641 bp, 30 predicted proteins | sample 5400171 | NCBI WGS metagenome assembly WNFQ01 (sample SAMN13153356, study PRJNA577476) | soil metagenome | isolation source: 20 cm soil under Madrone tree | place: USA:California | collected 2016-06-14 | reverse complement strand
GTGCGCAACTTAGCGAGATACCTTGATAAAAACCCAAAGACTCACCACCTGACGCCGAGTCGTGCCTTCGCAAAGCGAAGGAGATCGTCGACTGTAATGAAATTAACGAACGCATACCCAACATTACAGCCTGGTTCTCCGTTAGACAGGTCGCCGCCAGAATAACGTGCATACCATTTTTGAAGTCCATCCTCAAGTAAAAAAAGTCTATGCGTCGTGCACAGACGCGCTCGATAAACGTCATCAAGTCTTTGTCGGTCATTTTGTTTGGGATGTTCTTGATCATCACCGTCGTGCGCATATCCTGCCCGTTTTCAATCCGGGCGATATTCAGGTTATTGTCCATCTGTTGTTCACTCGGTTCATGCGAAGGTGCCGTGCGGTACTTCAGTTGGTTCTGCGCTACCTGAGGTGACACGCGCTGTGAAGGCAATTGTGTCTGCGGAGGAACGGTCCGTCGGGAGGTATGACTGTGTGCTGGTCGAGGGAGAATATATTCCGGAGTATATGTGGTGGGACCCGTAGGAATGAATGTCTGAGTGCAAGGATGCAGGTCATATGGCCCGAGTTGTCCATGGCCGTAACTTGAAACCGCTTCGTGTGGTCCTCGCAGATACGTAGACTCTTGGCAGTGATGACCCACTGAAGGAAAACCCTCCTGATTGTCGACAAGGCGCTGACTTGCATCGAAGCTTTGGGTCCGCCGGCGCTCGCCCGGACGATCCACAAATTCTGGCTCCCAATCTACGGGTGCAGTAATCCGTCTGCGGAGGTCCTCTGCGAGTCGTGTGCTAGCCAAGGAAAATGCTTTTACACCGTCTCCTGCCTCAGCACTGGCGCTACGCGGTCTGGCTGAACGCAGGGGCGGTGATTCTTCCGTTATTGAGGCTTCGGCGCTCGGAAAAGGGACGACACTCTGCAAACTGAGACCGATTGGTTGTGGAGGGGCAAGAGGGATGGTGGGATGAATCGGCGACAGCAATTTGGTGGTGTAAAGGGCAAATTGGGCCCCAAGGACGTGCGGCCTATCGTGTAGATCCTGGAATGCTGCTTGCGTCTCGCGCACATCATAGTACTCAACATAAAACCACTTTACAGGAGACGATGTAAGCCCACGTTTCAGAGGCGGCGATAATATTCGCAGACTCACCTGTCCCTCTCCCAAACGCGGGTGCCATTCACGGAACGCTAGTAAAGTGCCAAAGCGATCAAGAATCGAGCGGACCGTGGAAGGTTGGGTGGAGTGATCCTTGATCTGGATTAAAAAGGCCGCATCTTCTTCAATTTCCGTTACTGGCGAGGGATTTCCCGTGAGCTGTGGGATGGAGTCAAATGAAATGTCTCAGCGATATCAAACCCACGCATACATCTCTTGCTTCAGCAACGGAAATGAAGCCAGAATGGAGTTGGATAGCATGTTGGACTCCGCCGAGGACCATATGTGCCTTGCCCGAACGCACTGCGCGACAGGCGTTCTCTGCATGGCGTAAATCATGAAACGCAAGAATGACGATGCCAAGACTCTGCAGATGACCAGTCCATATGCCTTTGGATGCGCCGTACGGCGCAAAGGCGCTCTTTATTCCCTCGTTTGTGACGGCCTTCGGGACATTGCTAATCTAACGGAGAGGTTCAGAATACAGAAATACGCGAATGACGCTGCTTACCAAGAGGAAGCGACTAGGTGAGGTATCAAGGCGTAGATAGCAGGAGAGTGGAGATTTAGACTCCTGTTGCTGACTCTGAGCGAAGGGCGGATAAGGACGGTCTGTGGGTGTAGTGTCACCAACGAAGTCATCTGAACCGGAGGTGGGTGCGCCTTTCCGGGTGAGATATTTTGATTTCCGCCGCCAAAGCGCGGCATTCGTAGAATCAAGGTCGGTGGGAGTGGCCGGAAGACCACCTTGGCTTGCGCTATCATTCAGAGAGGAGGGCGTGAGTGGAGGGGTAAGAGGTAACGGAGGCCGCCGTGGCGATGTCAATGGGCTATGCGAGGGAGATCTTGGTTGGATTTTCGAGGGTGCGAGATCTAGAGGGCCAAGATGAGCGCGGTTTGTTGTTAGAGCTGTGATAGGTGTTAACGGAGAGTCGAGCGCCTGATGAAAATGACTATGGACAGATAAGTATATGCATATCCATTTCGAGTTGAATAGGTGGCTAGGACCCGCATATACTTACCACAGGTTTGGGAGAGAGGGGGAAGGATGCAGACGTTGGTTAGGGCGGCTAGATGACTGATTTGGACACGGAATGTCAACGTAGTGGAGCGAGTAAAGGTGATAAAAGCTGACCATTCCCAAGGCGCGCATCTGGAGGCTTAGGAGAGGGCGAAAGCAAATGGGGTAATTTGTCGAAGGGAAAGATGGGTGCAGGAGGAAAGGGAAAAGAAAGATGAGGGACGAAGCAGTGGAGGAAGGTTATATAACTGGAGCCCAAAGGGAGGACGACAGGCCCAGAACGGAAAAGGAAGTGCAGGTGGGACAGGCGCGCTTGGCGGAAATCTCTTGCGCTGATCTTGTATGGAAGATTCGTATCGTCACCTTCATTAGCTCCAGTTTTGGCCAATCTCTCGGTTGTCTTTATGAACGTCCCTTCATCCCCCTTCTCCCTCCCGCTCACTAATTTCCGTCAGAACATCCTAAACATCGACTTGATCACTGCCAAACCCACCTCATATTTCCTAATTCAGTTCCCTCTCATCTGTCATAAACTTGTCTTCCTGTGTGGCGCCTCGAATCGCCCCTGCTGTCGTGAGCCATTCACTTTATCTTAGATATACAGAGACCTACCGAAATGCCGTGTCAAATGACAAGTCTCATTCCGTCTTGGGACCGGGACCCCTCGCATAAGGTCATTGTGTCCCACTGGAGCGCGTATGGAAGCTGCCAGCCAATATCCATTTCTGGTTTACCTTCGCATAGCATCGTGTTAGGACCTTCCGGGCTCAACAGATGTAGTCACTGTCGCTCCCGCCCCCAACGGCTGTATTGTGACAGCTTACCCTGTAGCCGTCAAAGCGGCCATGACTGCGACGGGATGTGCGAGTGGATGGTGTGATAATACAACTACAAAAAAAATCGGCTACACATACACCAGCGGGGCCAGGAGGTCGGCGCTGCCGGCATGCCGAATTTCTACCATATCCAGCGAACAATCCAGCGTTCCTCACGGAGTTAGACCCCAACTCGAGTACTTTACAGTACACAAATTGAGTACCGGCAACGTCGAATCACGTTCCCCTCTGAACATCACTTTGTTCATCGGTCATTGTGTGCACGGCCCCCGAAGCCGCACAGGTGTTTGCGTACTGCATTCTCCGTGCAATCTAGGTCACGCACGTATCTTCGACCGCAAATTTCCGGCGACAGCTGCCGTCACGCGCTCCCTCATTCTTCCCTTTCGAGATTGAGCCCTTCCACGCCATTCCCGACTGGTGCATACACATACCGAATACGCTCTTGACTCCCCAGGTGTTGACATTTTTCATTCCTCCGCCATCTCAGAGCACTTTATATGCTTATCCCCGAAGCACGCCGTAGCTCAGTAAGCCACGTGTTCCATCTCCAGGAGAGAGACCCCAATCATCTGCAGATTTACCTCGTCAGGCCTCTCTACTCTGCAGTACATTTTCCCTTTGGATGCAGGTTGTATGAATCATAAAAATATGATTACTAAATCTACAGTCACAAGTTCGGCTGCAGAATCGGAAGCCGATGCTCCTGCCAAAAAGTTGCGGATTTTGATTTTGTAACCAAACCGACCGGCTTTCGGCTCTGCGACACGTTTCTACAGGGCTACGATGGTCCATCGGTTCCGCCGCTATCCACTCAAGGGGCTATACCTGACTTTCGAGCTCATCACTACCCTATTTCTCCGCCTGCCATCATGGATACTTAGTAATGTGCCTAGGGAACTGCGTCCACGACCATCGTGGTCACTGAAGAAGTCGGTTCTCATAAGGGCTGTAGACCGATTGAACGTCGTGATAGGAAGGTGGGATAAGGATGTACTTTTTCTGGTCCTGCCGAAAATGAAACCTATTATACAGGACAGACTCTTTGCAGTTCTTTGGCGATCACTCGACCGTGACCGTGGGATCCGATGTGAGATATGTTTGGGTCGAGCCCACACCCCAGCTATTAAATGCAGAAATAAGTGACTGGGCAAAAGCTGCAAACGTAATGCCCTCCACCATTCCAGGGTACTGGATGAGCAAAGAGAATATAATCTCGGACGTGGGGGTGTTACCAAGACGAGGAGAGAAGATCGTCTACTCGCTGCATGGAGGTGCTTATATCCGACTTTCGGCAAGCCCTCGCGATCTCCCGGCGAACATTGGACGGGGTTTGCTCGAGCACTGCGTGGATGTCCGCCATGTATTCGCGATCGAGTACAGGCTCTCCAAACATACACCCGATGATCCTTCACACCCATTCCCCGCGGCCCTGCTAGACGCCCTAGCCGGTTATGTCTATCTGACTGGGACCGTCGGCATTTCCCCAGAGAATATCACCAGGTCTCATCAAGGGATTGCCCGCGCCACCCATAGCGCTCTTGCTACTCTCACCGTGGACAGATCCGAGTGACACAGCTGTGCCACCGGGCTCGCGTGCGAATGCGAACATGGCATCCGACTACATCGGTCCACCGGAGGGTCCCGTCGCGTTGTATGCGCGCCGTGCATTTCTTGGACCACTCGCACACGAATCTAACGGCCGCTTTAACCGTTATGTGGCTCCTGGGTGTGTCGACGTATGTATGCCTCATGTGTCGTTTGAAGGGTTCCCACGCACAATGATCGTAGCTGGTGGCGCGGAGATGCTGGTGGACCAGATCAATGGATTGGTGAGGCGCATGAGGCGTGATCTGGGCGAGGAGGTGCACTATTACGAAGCCCAGGATGCGGTTCATGATTTTGTCCTTTTCCCGTTCTGTGAACCCGAGCGGACGCTAGCACTGGATGCAATTGCTAGTTGGCTCGAGGAATAATTACTATGATAATTACTCATTTCCTTTTTGGTATAATCGGAATTTAGAATTCTCACAAGCTTCTCTCTCAGTGGCGTGCTCTCAGTGGCGTGCACAACAGCCTTTCCCTTCCAAACCACATGATCTTTTAAAACTCGCACCGTCATCTCATTTCTCATTCTACTTCTCATGGAGCCAGGAACTTCTAAGAGTGATGAAGAGAAAGCGCGTTATGACAGGCGCATTCAACTAAAGGCCTTGAATACGCAGGTTGCAGGTACGCAACTCGCCGGGTAGAGTCGCGAAGGATAACATACGTGCATGGTTATGCCCTCATGTATCAGAAGAACAGAATAAGGCCTTGGAATCCTCTCTCAAGCGTCACACTGCCCTAATCAAGCGTATACGCCAGTCGATTGGCTTCGACAACCGTGACCAGATACTAAAAGACATCGAGAGCCTCACACTAGAAAAGTATATCGAAGAGATTGCAGGGGTAGTTCCCGAAGGAATTGTGCGATGCAAACTTGAAAGGGATGTGTGGAGCGCTACAGAGGTGCGTCACCTGGGCGGACACCGAGGCACCCACGATCCTTGACACGCATATATTCATGCCCCAGGTCATCTCAGCCCTTCATCGGCGCTTTCCAACGAACTTTACGCCGGCCCTCATTGCGGCGCTCGCTACCGCGCTTGCACCGTCAAACAAAGCAACGCTCGTTACCTTGGCGCCCGAGCAGCGGGAAAAGGAAGAGGCGGCTCGTGTTGCACGACAGCGGCCGATTATACGTGTCTGTGCAGAACTCGCGCTAGTTGGTGTGATTCGTGATGGCCCTTCGCGCAGTGGGGGAGAATGGATCATGAAAGCGCTGCGAGATTTAGTACGCCCCCTTCGCATGCAATCGCATCGCATTTGATTAAATGTTTGATAGTTGTCTAATGACCCTTCCCTGTCATCCTTGCCTCTCCTCACTACGTTCCTCAAGTCATACGCTCACCCCTTCCTCGGTCTCGCGTCGCCCGCCGCCTCCAAGCAAATGTCAGCCAGCACAGAGCCCGGCATGCTCGCCTTTGGTACGAGCAAGACGGCCGAAACTACGTTCCCACTACTTGGAGTGGGCGCAGAAGACGAACTTGTCGAGAAGGACATCCGCGACCGATTTAAAAAAATGTGTGAGGGATACTTCGAGAACGTGGCGAAGAAACTTGTCCTGGAACACAAGGTATCTGCACCTACGTTTTGTGTGTGTGTGATTGTTGCGACATAACAGTCTTGTAGAGGTTGCAAGAGCAGGATCGCCGGAATCATGAAGCATACATTCGCTCAGGGGAGATCTTCGAGGACCGCCAGCAGGCGTATGAGAAGATGACGAAAAGCTATGAGAAATTACTCGCGAGTTCTCAGACGTACGTTCTCTGCGCTTACGGATTCTCATCTATCCTTATTGACTGTCTACAGGTTATCCGAGCTGTTGTATCTGCCAATGCCCACACTTCCGACTTCCTCGTCTACAGGGAATTCCATCCAGATTGGTACCAACACGGGCTTGCTTCTTTCTGACGATGCCGAAGAGGCAGCATTTGCTGCTTTAGGAGGCAAATGGGAGGATGAAGAAGAACGCAGGTTCTTCGAGGACATCCAGGACCTGAGGGAGATTGTGCCGAAGAGCATCCTTGGAATCGAGGATACCAAGGACGTTGTCAAGGAGTGTCATGAGAGTGATGCTGAAGCGAAGAAGAATGCGGAGGATGAGGAAGTGAAGAAGTTACAGGAAGAGCTTGCGGGCCTTGAAGCTCAAAACGGCACTCTAAGTGTTAACGGTAAGGTAGATTCGCATGAGATTGAAGAAGATGACAGGTATTTTTTTTTTATGTCGCCGCTGACGATGCTAACTGACACCCTGTGGCAGTGCCGTTACGCCAACACCATCCACTCCGAAGGAGGGTTCGCGTCCAAACACACCAACACTTGCCCCACAAGGTCCCTCCCAATTACTCACTGCTCTGCTTGCGCGTCTACCAGACTGCACGAACCGCACCCTCATTGACCAAGCCGCTGTCGATTTTGCTTTTCTCAATTCCAAAGCTGCACGCAAGCGGTTGATCAAGGTGAGTTCAAGCCAACGTCAGGGTAATGACGTACACACTGATTCCAAATTCGGAAGTTTCTCACGCAAGTCCCAAAAATGAGGACGGACTTGTTACCGCATTATTCTCGACTAGTGGCTACTTTGAACAAGTACATGCCTGATATAGGTACTGAACTTGTTAATGCCGTGAGTTTCCATTGAATACATGCGCGCTGCGCTCATAGCTCCTCAGTTGGATGAGGAGTTCAGATACTTGCAGAGAAAGAAGAATGTCGTAGTGGAGCTCGCGGAAGTCCGACTGAAGGTATAGTAATTTTTCTTACTCTATAAGTCTTATGCTAATGAAGAGCAGAATATCACTTTCATATCTAATCTTACCAAATTCAAAGTCGTTCCGCCACATCTTATTCTTCACATATTCAAAGTCTGCATAGACGATTTCTCTGGTACGAACATCGACAACCTTGCCTTGCTGTTAGAAGGTTGTGGACGCTTTCTGCTGAGACATGACGAGACGAAACAGAGATTTGGCACCATGGTAACTCGAGTAATACGACGAATGAGTGCACTACTAACTCTAAAGTCTAGCTAGAGTTGATGAAGCGCAAACAGAGCCTTCTACATCTTGATCAGCGTCAGACTATGCTGCTCGAGAATGCTTATTATCAGGTGCGCAGGTCACGTTGAGCCATCTTTAACACTCATCATTTTTCAGGCGAATCCTCCTGAACGTGCTCCCCGACAAGAGAGAGCGCGCACCCACACCGAACTCTTCATTCGGCACCTTATGTACGACGTCCTCACCAAACGCACCATTGACAAGGTTCTCAAGCTCTTGCGTAAGCTTGACTGGAACGACTCACATACTCGCCGCGTTTTGCATAAAGTTTTCACTAAGCCTTACAAATTACGTTATGGGAATATTGCCCTACTTGCGATGCTCACCTATGATCTGCAGCGATATCACCCTGAATTCTCGATTGCTGTAGTAGATCAAGTGATGGAAGATATCCGGCGCGGTCTCGAACAGAACCTCTACAGTGCGAACCAGCGACGGGTCGCGGCGGTAAAATATCTGGGCGAGCTATACATCTACCGCCTTATCAGTTCGGGCCTTATTTTTGACACATTTTGGGCACTCGTCACATTCGGTCATCGTGAGTAGTATATATTTATGGCTTCCTCATGAAGCTTACGTACGTACACTCTTTTTGCCACAGCCAAGGCACATCCTTTGCCGCAGTTCCTATGTCTGATCGACATGCCAGACGACTTCTTCCGTATTAGGCTCGTATGCGTGTTACTAGACACCTGTGGCATGTGTTTCGATCGTGGATCACAAAAGAGGAAGCTGGACAACTTCGTTGTTTTCTTTCAGGTATTTTACGATTCCATTTATCACGGAGCGTATTAACAATCATATCACCTAGTACTACCTTCTGTGCAAAGAGCAGATGCCAATGGACGTGGAGTTCATGGTCACAGACTCGCTCGAGGCTATTAGGCCGATGGCACTCCTGAAAAACATTGAAGATGCAGCGAGCGCAGTCGACGAGATGTTTGCTTCCACTGTCCAAGGCTCCAGTCGTGGGTACCTTTGTCTCCGTGTTTCATCACGTGATTCTCATCTCTACCCAGCTGATGTCGGCGAAGGCAGCGGTGATGATAGCGGTGACGAGGGTGAGCGCCCTACAAAAGTTGATGACGAGGACGAGGATGAGGACGACGCCGGAACAGTCGATTCTCTAGTAGGCCATTCTCACCCAACCAGAATACACTTTTCATTTCCCTTTGCAGTTCGATGAACGTGGCCCGTCCCCAGAACCTCCGCTTATCGTCACATCATCCCAGGAAACCTTCGGCCCTAATGAGGAAGAAGATGCGGAGTTCGCGAAGGAGTTCGCAAAACTCGTTACAGAAGTTTCAGCGGAGTCGCGCAAGGTCGACCGGCGCACCGCGCAGACATTGTGGGAATCTGCTGTCCTGCCACCGGGAATGCGTAAGCGACATGAAGAAGGCGACGGCTCCCCAGAGAGCGCGAATCCCGGCGTGATGAATTTTACAATGCTCACCAAGCGGGGGAATAGGCAGCAGGTGCGACAGCTTGCGATTCCTTCGGAATCCGCACTTGCCGTCCAAACGCGTTCGGCACAAGAACAGGATAAAGTCGAACAACAACATCTAAAGCGCCTCGTACTTGATTACGAACAACGCGAAGAGGCAGAGGAGATTAAAGGTGTGTCAATAGTTCACTTTTCGAAGATGGGAAATATGAACACTCGCTCAGCCCTCGAAGCGAAGTCCCGAGCTATCAAGATTCGTCTCGCAGGATAGCACCTATCCTTGTTTCATAGTGTCCACAACGCCCTAGCACTCACTGCCCCCGATTCCCTGGTACACGCCTCGTTCTTGCTCAGCTGTTGGGCCGAAGGACGCTGGCACCCGCAGGCGCTCCGCCACCGAGGCAGAGGCCGACTGAACTCACAGACCAACATGGATGGTTGTGCCAATTCTTGCGTGTATGCACAACTACTTTGATGCCGACTTCGACGAGGTCCCCAGAAAAGTTGGGCCCGTGGGTCTGCGACTTACGGCTGGACAATATGCTGCGAGCACGAAGCTCGGCGTCCGTGTAGTTAGTTAATTACTCGCTCTCTCCAAATGAACAAAAAAATGAAAGGTGTTCTTGGTTGCTTTTCACAGTAAAACGTGCTGCATGGTGCATGACGTGCCCCGAGTAATATCTCAACAAGTTTCACAGAGGGAGTTGTATTAATAGCCTTGGCTGTGTTGGCAGGGGTGGTAAGATGGGACTTAATCTCCTTCAAGTTCTCAACCTAGCCTCACTGTCCTTAATTTGTCCATCCCTATGGCGCATTATCTATTGCTTTAAGTTCAAGTTCGCCGTCGGTATAATTTCTGCCCTCAAGCTATTGAACTTGATACGTCTAGCGAGGAAAATGTCTTCAAAGCAGATCTTCGCCTGTAAGCCATGTCCGGTCATTGGGGATACACCACAAATTGTATTTCTCATAGAATCCATCACCTTACTTTAGAGACTAACTTACACTTTAGTCATAAAACTAGACTACATGTCTCTGTATGATTTGTCGGGCATACATCATAGACCAACAAGCTTGGAATAGCTAACTCCTTTTCGCTCACTTCCTCGGGCTGAAAGCAGGATCCACAATACTAAGCGCACCTGCAGCCTTGCACACGCGTCTAACCCAGCTCTGCGTGGCTTCCTGTTCCGCCTTGACGCGCAGCTCCAGCTGCGCGATGGCCTGGTCGTTGCCCTTGTTCTCGCCAGCCTGCATTACGGCAAGGTCCATACGAACACGCGCGAGGTCCCTGATGTACCGGTGGAGCACAGCATTTGATGGCGCGGGCATGATCTCGAAGGTGCGATCGTGATCGCCATCCTCATCAGAGGGCACGTCCACAGCTGAGGCATCGTTCCAAGGGACGGAGGCGGTCGAAAACGACACTTCAAAGCCCTTGTACGTGAGGTCGATAGAGGCCGGTAGCTTGAAGATCTGCTGTATGGATTCGAAGAAGAAGGACACAAGCTGAATGGCGAGTTGGTTTCGGGGAAGCGAAGAATTGGACGACGCATTCAAGGTGGAAGGGCCAACTTGGGCCAGGGTACCCTCAGAAGCTGCGGGAAGAGATGATAGGACTGGATCATCGGACTTCTTCGGGTTGTCCACAATGTCCGTAGTCGACTTGGTAAGCACCGTTCCAAGGGTTGACTCTCCAGAAACGTGTGACAATGGTGTCATGGGCTCGGAGGGCGAGCTTAGTCCTGTGCACAAAAGATAGGTAAACATAAGGAGAATGTTCATCCATCCTTAAAGAAAAATAAAGCACCTGGGAAATCGGTATAACAGATAATCGGTTGTTGAGGGCTCACGCTTGGGCTTGAAATAGTCTCATCAAACGAAGACACACTGGCTAGAAGCGGGGGAGGCACGAGCACTGGTGCAGAAGGAAAGAGTGACGACCAGCGAATGGCTTCAACGGAGCGACTAGGAGGGATTTCGACGCGTGGGGGTGAAGAATCAGAAAACCCATTAACAGAAGACGCATTGGAGGGTGGTTCGCTCAGATTTATCATGTCAAACAAGGACTGCCGCCTCGGATCATTGGGTACTACCCAATCTGATCGTACTCTCGAAGTCGTCGCGAAGTTGGCTTGTGGAACATTATGGGAAGGAGCGATCGGGCCAGAAGGCGTAGAGACTGTCTCAATCGTTGACGTGGACGGCGATGGCCCACCGGGAGGGGTGCAACCAAATGCTGGCAGTGGAGGGAATACAGGCGAAGGGGTACGACTTTCACTGATAGGAGAAAGATTAGTGCGGCGCAAGGAGCCTACAACCGACTCGACAGACGGGGTCGAAGCGGGTTGAGGCGATGACACCGTGCGTTGGACGTGCGGAGATTCCATGACCGGAATGGAAAGTGCGGGAGAGCGGCCGCCAACATGCATTTGTGGTGCTGATGCGGGCGACCGGGGTCCGAATCGGCCAGTCATGGGGGTCAGAGGGGAAGACGGATCCGACAATGTTGAGGTCATATAAGATGGGGGCACACGTATCGTCACAGGGCTCGTCCCGGAGAAACCATGCACTCCACCTAGCGAGATGCGAGAGGACGCGGAGGGAGCATTACCAGCGCCGTAAGGACTGGAGGAGTACGGGTCCGACCATGGCGTGGAACACGATGTGGGGGGTGCACCAAGGTCGCTGGGCCAATGAACAGAGCGTGCGGGGTTACTATGGGCGAAGACACTCGATCGCGTTGAGTTTGGAATGGTCGTAGGGAAAATATGCGGTGCCTGCGGGAAGGTCGCACTGAACGATGTGTGATCCTGTTGCAGTGGAGGTGAGGACGCGGGGACCCAGGCCCACTGGTTAGGCGCTGGTCCCTGAGCACAATCAGAGTTGGTTTCCACGGAGAAAGGGGAAGATGTAACACACTGGCAAAAGACGGAGACCCGTCGAGGATGCAAAACCTTCGGCAATGAGCCTGAGGTTGGCGATAACTTGTTCCATGTCATCAACCCGGCCTTGCAGCTCGGCGTTGTCGGCGATCGTGCAATGGCCATGAATGAAGCTCAACAGCATAGAGAATTTCTGCTCTACATCGGGCAGAAACCCAAGGAAGTTTTGTGAAAGTGTCACCAAATTTGTGAGCTGCTGCTTGTTGTCGCGCGTGCTGCGCTCGTTGGTGGTACGCTCCTGCGACAAGAGGGAACCGAGCCCATTCATTGCCCGCTGTTGGCCCTCGACGATGTCTTGGAGTGCCATGGTGGACAAGGAGGGCAGCGAAGGTGGCTCGAAAGGGTTAGACTGGGAACCCCAGGGGGGGCAATAAGGGTAAGAATAGGATTGACTAGGATAGGAGCACATGGGGACGAGGTGCAAGACCCTAGGAAAGGTCGATGAGGGTATGGCGATAAGCGAAACAAAGACTTTATATGGACCACGGCCGGAGCGCCTAAGTTATGCGCAGTCCTGGGATGGACCCTCTTATTATTTACCAGACTATGTCCTTAAAGCAACAGCGCTCTAATATTCCTATTCGGAGTTTCCGATCTCATCGCCCATCAAATCCTGAATACTCCACTTGGGTCGAATTAATATCCCATAATCGTCCGTATTATCTGCGACAAAACGGTGCATGGATGCCCAAGCAATCATGACCGCATTGTCTGTAGCACTCTTTTTTCAACCAGAGCGTGCGACTGCGTGCGGAGAAGAAACCTACCTGTACACAGCTCGGGTGGTGGAAATATTAGCGATATCGAATCTTGAGAGCAAGCGTTAAGTACGAACGCTCCGAGCCTGGAACAGTTAGCGTCTAGATAGGCCTACCTTGAAATCGGAGACGCACCTGTTGCGTAGGTATGAATTACTCGCAACCCCGCCACTGACCACGAGGTCCCTCACACCATGTCCCCGATCTCGGCACCACCTCAACGCCAGCGCCAGCTTCTCCTCGAGCTGGTTAATCGCGGCGGTCTGAAACGCATTGGCCACAGCGCGTTTGGTTGCGTTATCCAGGACTGCGGCGCCTCCTCGAGCAGTCACGAAACGCTCCACTACGGAGTGCAGTCCCGTGAATGAGAAGCCGAGGACCCCTGGCATGGTCCGAGGCATCGAGGGCGCTAGGTCATCTTCAACTGGTGAGGCGGCAACAAATTCTTCCAGAGAAGCTCCAGGACCTTTGGCAGACCAAGGGAGGGCGAGCAGTCGTGAAACCTTGTCAAACACGCGTCCAATACTCTCATCTGGCGTTGTTGCCAGGATGTGGAACTGGGTTGTAGAGGTCGCCAGAAGAAGGAGCGTATGGCCACCCGAGACCAGTAAAGTGAGAAACGGGAACTTGGGGGGTTTCGAAGCACATGTGAGAATGGGAGTTAGGGCATGTGCTTGCTTTTGTGCGACCGTAAATTCTTTATTTATAGGGATCGAACGCAAGGGAGAGGAGGCATACCATGTGATGTACGCCGACCAATGGTTTGTTGAGAGCTGCAGCAAGTGTCTTGGCGGCGCTGGAACCAACCCCGAGACAGCCAGTCATGCCTATGTTGTATATTTCAGTGAAGTTTCCAGCGAAACGCACTCGCCAATGTCGACAAAAATAACATACCTGGTCCGCGCGTGAAGGCAATTCCATCGACATCCAGAGCACTCATATGAGCGTCCTTCAATGCCCTTTGGACGGCAATAGGCTGTGCCTTAAGTTCAGCAACCAGTGGTACATGAACCAGAAGCAAGAGCGAGCGCACCATGTTACGTTGGTGAGCTTGCACTGCCCTGTAGGGGTGAATGCCGCCGAAGGGTTCATGTCTGTGGACGTGGCGAGGTAAGAAAGTGGAAGAGTGGAAGGGGGCTCACACATGGTTTTGCTTGATGACCACATTTGAAAGAATTTTGCGTGATGAAGTGACGATCGCAGCACAGGTGTCGTCGGCAGAGGACTCTAGGGCGAGGACTGTAAAATGTCGAAGTGCAGCCGTTCGGAGACGTGAGGGCGATAGACGAGGACGACTCATCAAGGTCGGCGGTGTCGCGATGCCGGTGGCGCCTCATCTTCGTCGCTGGACACTACAGTACATCCTCGGATGAGCACACCTTGCAGCCATGTTTACTGAAAAGTTATCCTCCAGCACTAGTTCATTCGCCCGTGGTCCCGCTCAGCTCCTCCCTGGATCCCGCTCTCATTCCCAGCATTCCCGAACCGCCGACTCACAGCTCCGCGAGAATGCTGGCTCTCCTGCGCCCCCGATCGCACCCAGTACGAGTAGTGGTGGGTCCTCCAAGGTCCACACATCCCCATCCAAGGTGCGCCACATTGTGGTTCATAAACCCTGTCTACTGCCAGCCGTCTTGCAATGGGCTTACCCTGGAATCAAATTCTCTGCATACGGAGCCATATCTACGTGATATCGCCGTCTATTATTATATCATTAGCCATTGTGATGATTATAGGTCAGTTCTGATTGATACACAATCTCCGGTTTTGTGTAGGTGCGCTCGTACGACTCAAAGCTGGTCTCCCGCGAAATGCATCGCTTGGGTAGCCTAGCTTACCTCCCTCATTACGCGCCGAATCTCAACACGGGCACATCATCGACGACCCTCGTCGCCACAAGCTCGATCACCCCGCCAAATCTCACCCCTGGAGGCATAGGCGACAACCCGTGGGGTACTTTGCACGTCCTAGTGCTACCGCTTTTCAACGGTGAACCTCTCCGAATTCCAATGTGCGCTCTTCTTCTTTTGGTCCATATCCCGTAATGATAGGCGAGTGGACACAGTGAGGACTTGAATCAGCTTGTGAAGCGCCACATACAAAGCGTGGTATCCAACTCCCCCGCCAAGGCGGTGACCACCCTTGAGAGCGAGACTTCAGAACTTATCGGCTCTGGAATGGATACCCTTAATGGAAAGCTCGCTGGAGTGGAGGAGGAGAAACTAGTAGGCCGGGTGGTTGAACTCTGGGGCTTCTTCTGGGACCAAGTTCTTCCATATGTCGAAGGCGTGCGTGTTATGTCGCTCTACTCCCCTCTGCAATTGTTGACAACATGAGTAGGTGCTACTCCCTCTCCAGACCGATTCAGTTTTATCTTCCTTGTACCGTACACCAAGGACACATCGAAATTCGTCCCCAACAAGACAAAATGGGAAAGGGTCATCTATTCCCGCATATCCGCTCTCGTCAGCTTCCCACATTGACGTCCGAACTCTTGCCCTGCGCTCCTTCTGCGACAAGATTATTCTCCCAATTGCCCCGCTGCTAAATGCACGCCTCAACGTACTCAAGCTAGAAGGTTTATCGTTTGAGAGCCATACATATCCCCGCCTACAGCAGATGTGAGGCCCAGCTCACCGGTGCCGGGTAATATGCGCTGACTTGTGCTGTGTAGGCTTCTCGTCCTTGTCTCACAGGGCCGACAACCAACTGCCACTTCGCTGACTACTCCTGCTCCTGCTCCATCCCAAGGTGAACTCGCTGTACAGCATTTGCTTAATGCCGTGCGCTCCGGTGCATCCGGTACTCGTCTCTCGGGACAACGCGGCGCGCATGCCCCACGGACGCTATCTTTCCTCTCAGGCAATGTCCCACGCGACCGTCGCGGGCGCATCGCTCATCGGCCGGGCCCGCTGAGCCTCGATGAAACGAGTTCTGATCTAGAGGATGACGTTGTAACGCCTCGTCTTGGGCTCGGCCCAAATGTGGAGATTGGTACGCGGGAACGGGAGCGGGAGCTTCTGGATTCGCTGCGGAGTCCAGATCAGCCAGAGGCACGACATAGTGTGGGTGGATGGGGCCTTGGCACGTGGGACGAGGGTATCAGTACGCGGGAGAAGGACGACGACGATGAGGACGAGCAGATGGATTTGGAGCAGACGCAGGTAGGGTAGCTTGATGGCTGTGCTGCATATCGTCGCTGATGAATGTCAGGTTGTAACAAGGCATGATAGGGAACAAGGCGCGGGAGAGTGATCCGAGTCACTGTATCACAGTAGTTCATTGTACATTTGAATTGGGTGTGCCTGAATGGACAGTTGACTTACACTTACATGATGGCACTCTGTTTAACCACCACCTACCATCAACCTATTAATTCCCTATAAATCCACGCTCCTCTCTTACACAGAGCATGGTAACTTTTGACTGGCGTAGACTTAAAAGTAATCGTCTTATTCGCCCCTTTGTACCTGACAGCCTCCGCGCTGTCCTCCGCCTGGGCTGGGTTGTCCTCGTCATTTGGGGCGAGATTGGCGTATTTTTATATACACTCTCCGTCTGCAGATGGCCAGCAATAGCACACCACACGGTGAGTTGACCCCGTGGTACCCTCATCCGTGTCTGTTCATTCGATAAAGGTCGACATATCCGTGACCCGCCCAACACACATCCTTCTGGTAGCAGACGCGCAGGTCCCCATGCGACATTCCCATTCACAGACGCTTACTGGGCTATTTTATGACGTTTACATGCGTCGAGCCTGGAAAGTCACGCGCAGACTGCATCCTCACCTGGTGTTCTTCTTGGGTGATATGCTCAAAAGTGGGACAGCCGTGGAGTCTGACGACGAGTGAGCAAGTCTTCCCTCTCCTGATATCATCATCGGCCCACCTCTGTCTCCCTGTGGCATAGATTCACCACTTATGTTCGACGTTTCGAAGACCTCTTCCCACTTGACCCAGGAGTGGAAGTTCGATATATGCCGGGCAATGTGGATGTTGGGTAAGATCTTTTCGTACGAATAAGTACCAAGTACTGATCCACTGCAGCCTCGGTGTCTCCAACACTTTCAGCAAACACGTTCGCCAACGATACGAGCGCCATTTCGGCCGCGTAAACCGTCACCTTCCTGTGGCCAATCACTCCTTAGTCCTGCTCGACTCTCCCGGGATTGTTGACGAAGACTACATTCGCGCGGGGCATGGGACGTCATTCGAGGAGTGGATTCCTCTACGTGATGGTGCAATCGAATTTGTCAAAGGGTTGGCGACTGGTCTGTATGCCCCATCGCTGCGTGTGAAAGTGTAACTTACTACTTTCTCCTAACTTTAGAGGAACAGTTAGGGCCCGTTATCCTATTCAGCCACATTCCCCTTCACCGTGCCGAATCAAAAAAGTGTGGTCCATTACGAGAACGTGGGACTATTCACCGCGGCGTTGGTCATGGTTGGCAGAAGACGCTCGGTAAACACACTTCCTCGTTTCTCTTGGAAAATCTTCGCCCTGCCGTCGTTTTTAGGTACGCGTTTCTCTGGGTCTTTGACCCTCCAATGTATATTGAAAAGGGCTTACAGTGCCGATGATCGTGACTATTGCGACGTGACGCATACAATACCGGGTTCCGACAAAAAACTTCACGAGATAACCGTAAAGTCCTTTTCACCTGCCCGGCACATCACACAACCGGGCTTCCACCTTCTTTCCTTGTATCCGGAACGCACGCCGTCCCATGCTCATTCCCCCTGTCTCCTCCCGCGGGCGAATGGGTCGTTCATTCGCCTGTACATCCCGGCGATGGGCTTCACTGTTATCATTCTCATTTTCGCGTACATGCAACGTGCACGGCGTGACGCACGCTTGCGTCTTGCGACGGCCTCTCCTCTTCCGTCTCATTTTGACCCCTCGCAACTGACCAGTCCTCAACCTGCGCCCGCGCCCTTGCCATCCCCGTACTCCGCATCATCTGCATATTCATACTCATACGCGTACTCCAACACACCGCCTAGCTCTCAACAAGGGCGCGATCGTATTCGTTTCGATCTTCCGAGAAGCGACTCGAAGCTCTCGCCTGGTGGGCGTCGAACGTTTGGCGGGCCACGGCCCCCTGCACTACGACTACCGCCCCTTCCAGTTCATGATGAGGATGAACACGATGGCGTACGAGCAGATTACCTTTGCGCGCCACCTGCGTCACCAATTCCCGGTGATCTCCTTGCGCGGCGCCCTTCGGCGCGGGCATCCTCAACCGGCGACGTAGCCGTGACCAGTCCTTCGGCACGAGCGTGGTCTTTCACGTACACATTCACGATCCGTGGCCGGCGGCGACGTATCGCGGTGCACGCTCCCGCGTGGTGGCCACAATGGGCAGGAACACGTAGGAAGGGAAGTGGGATCTGGAGTGCGGTCGGAAGGGACTTGGGAAGCGTGATGGTTCCAGCCTTGGCTACCTGGGTAATTCTGTTGTGGTGGGACTCTGCATGAGAGCTGCAATTCAGTTATTTATGGGACTTGCTTAACATATGCTAGGACGATATGGTGTGCACGTAGTCAAGTGGACAATAGAGCGTGGAGTATTGATATTTATATACTGCTGCGCGTAACTATTTTGGCGAATTGGCGAATTGGCATCCGTAGCGGTGGTGTCATCTTCGAACAATTTCAGTATCACAACCGACGAAAGGGAAGCTACTGTACCATACTGGCAAAAGGTGATGATATTATCCGATCGATCATATGGGAATAACCGCAGGGTAACGTATCGTACATGGGACTGACGATCAGTTACAGTGAATACGCTGTAAATATAACGCTGTCCAAAAAAAACACACACTATCGCGACTTTCTCACGCTAGACTACCCATTATTCGACACAAAGAGGGGTCAACAAATGGTGTTAACTTATCGGTCAACTTATTGGACATTAATTGACCGGTTAGTTGACTATTAGTAACCCGCCTGCCCGTGGTGAGGGTTAGATTTCAAAAACGAAGATAATTAAACAATTTTTGTTTGGATGTGGCCCTGTGGCTCTCGTTCTACGTGGCGCACCAATCTGCTGTGCTGTACAGTACTAAGTAAGCTACTGTACTACGTCACGGTCTTGTTCGTCTCGCTGGCATCAACGCAAACGAAAATGGAGCAAACTGAAAAGCCTAAAATAATTTAAACTCCCGTTCCTGGACGTTGCGTTCAACTACGACCGGCAGAGCTCGTCGTTAATTGATTAATTAAGGGGACCGGAAATAGGCCGTCGAGTCGAGTCGACTAACCTGTACCGTAAACACCAAAAAAAAGAATAGATGCTGGACTTAGCTTACGTTTGGTTGTCACGCTGATCGCACTTCACTCATATTCGTAGCCTGCTCCGTTGGTTCCAGGGCAGACCGGCGCGACGACCTATGGTCATCCGGAAGGTCCTCCCTACCCCAGTCCTCGTCAATTTCCGTGTGGAGCTTTAATTGTTTCATGCCTATGCTGCAAAGCATCCCCGCGATCGAGGTGCCAAGCACGGCCTGCCAGACGACTTTGAGCGCAATACCAAACATGTTCCGCACGTCGTCCTTCACCGGCTGGTTCAGCGACGAAATAATAGGGATCGTCTCGAATGCTATCTCGACACCCTCGGGGAACTGCGTAAGGAAAGTGGCAGGTAACTTTCTTTTTAGCTCATTCTGAATTATGGCACCACCAGCGGTGACACCCCAGATCTAAATTGGGCAGGTCATCGGCCATGCTGTGCGAAAGAAAAAATATCGGCGGGGAAGGGGACTCACGTATCCAAAGTTGCGTGAGAACGTGTAAAGGGCCATGGCAGGAG